>Ga0207640_10000215_pt1 | contig 40669 bp, 57 predicted proteins | sample KBSCornC42_FD_184300 | JGI IMG/M metagenome (GOLD analysis project Ga0207640, IMG submission 184300) | Corn rhizosphere microbial communities from Kellogg Biological Station, Michigan, USA - KBS Corn C4-2 (SPAdes) (version 2) | ecosystem: Host-associated > Plants > Roots > Rhizosphere > Soil ... | reverse complement strand
CTGAACGAGCGGGACGACAGCGGCCGAATCACGGCGTACTGGCCGCTGATGGCTCAGCACCTGGCGCCCGTACTCGCCGCGCCCGGCGGGCAGCACTACTTCGAGAGCTACCGCTACGGCACCCGCGGCGCGCAGGGCTACCGGGAGTTTCCGCTCGACGGGGTCACCTACGTCTACCGGCCGTCCCAGCTGGACATGCGCCAGCCGGAGGCGCCGTTGCGGCTGGCGCGCCAGGGCATCGAGGTGCTTCGGTTGATCGATGAGTTTGACCGAGCGTTCCTGGACAACGGCGGCGTGCCCGCTCATCTCGTCATCACCCCGGCGTTCACCGGCGAGGACGCCCGCAAGAGCCGTCAGTCTTTCCGCAACCAATTCAGCCGCAAATTCGGTGGGGCGCGTAATGCGGGCAAGACGGCGTTCGCCGAACTCGAGGATGAGCCCGGCGATTACGGGCAGGGCACACCGCGGCAGACTGTCGATGTCAAGGTGATCGGTCAGTCCCAAAAGGACAGTCAGATGGCCGAGACGAGGTCGGCACGGGTTCTGGATATGTGCGTGGCACTCGGGGTTCCGCTGTCATTACTGGGAATCAGCCGAGATTCCAAGTACACCAATATGGCCAGCGACCGCGAGAACTATTGGAAAGAGACGATCAAGCCCCTCCTCGTGGACATCGAGGACGCCGTCAACACCGCCACCGTCGAGCTCGATGGCCTGCTGGATGTCGGGTGGTTCGACATCTCCGGCGTGCCCGAGCTGCGCAAGCCGCCCGTGCTCGACCCACAGGAAGGCATCGCCGCGGTCGCCTCGCGGCTGATCACGGTGGACGAGTGGCGCGCGGATCGCGGCCTACCTCCGCTGCCGAACGGTGAGGGCGACAAGCTCATCGACCCGCCGGCCGCATCGGAGCCGCCCGCCCAGATCGAGGCGAATCAGAACGACAGCCCGCCCGCGCCGTCGGCCGACCAGACGCCGCCGAAGCGCGCGATCGCCGTGCGTACCGACTTGCTCGCCGTCGTGCGCGAACAGCTGACCACGGAGCTCGCCGCCCAGCGCGGCGAGATCGAGGCCCGGCTTGCCGGCAAGCGGGGCGGCCGCAAGCGGGCACACGCTCAGCTCGACCTGGGCTTGGCCTACGACCGGGAGCACTGGCAGCGCCGCATCGCCACCAACCTCGCGCCGGGCCTGCGCGCGGCCGGGTACGGCGACGTCGACGTGACCAGCTGGAGTGAGGACATCACCGCCGCGGTGTTCGCCCAGCTCGACGGCGTTACCGCGCTGGCCGATGACCCGTTCGAGTCCGGCCAGTACATGGGCCTGCTCGGTCAGCCCGCCCAGCTCGACGCGGCCGCCGTGCAGCAGGCGTTGGTGCAGCTCGCCCAGGGTGACAGCGACGCGGCCATGGTGCTAGCCAGCTTCGGCGGAGGTGCACCGTGACCAGCCCGATGCCGGACTACCTGCGGGAATTGCTGGAAAAGTACAGCGATCAGATCATCCTGCCCGAGCGTCCGACGTTCGATGAGCACGCCGCACGGGTGCGGCAGCAGTTGGAGACGGAGCACCGCCTTGCCGTGCGAGTGTGGCGGCCGGAGCGGCTCGTCATCACGGACGTCTCGTGACGGCGCCCGCGGCCGTCCCGCCGCCGGTCGAGAGCAGCAACGCTGACGAGATCATCGCGGCGCTGGGCGCGCTACTCATCGCCGGGACGACGGTGGCCGCGGCTAAGACGCTACTCGGCACGCTGCAGGGGGTTGCCGCACCGCTAGTCGCCACGATCTTCACCCAGCGCAAGCTGGGCGGCTTGCTCGGCAAGAAGGTCACCGCGCCCGGCGCCGGGGCGAAGGTACCGGCCCTGGTCCGCGACATCGCTGCGCGTGAGCAGGCACGGGCGCGGGCGGCCTACATCGTTCGGTGCCTGCAGCGGCTGGCGCCCGCCTACGCCACAAAGGACCCGGCCGTCATCGCCGCCGCACGGCAGCGCGAGGATACCTACCTCGCCGCCCAGGGCCGGGCCGCGGCCGACCGGCAGGCCGCGCTCAACGGCCTGATCAAGGCGGTCGGCAAGCGCAAGCCGGATGAGGACGGGCGGCTCTTGCTCGGGTGGTACCTCGATGACGCGGCCAACAACTGTGCGGTGTGCATCGCGGCCGATGGCCTGAACTTCGACGCGCTCACCCCGCCGCTGGTCGGCTGGCCAGGCTGGGTGCACCCGCACTGCTACTGCGAGGCCGGCGCCCCGCACGACACGGAAGTCATGGTGAACGACGTGGTGCATCGGGCGGAGATGCCTGCTGAGATACGCGCCATCGAGATTGAGCCGAAGTACCGGGCGAGTGGGCTGCAGGCCACCAAGAACGGCCGGAAGCTGTGGAAGTGGCTCACCTCTGCCGAAGGGATGGCCCACTTCGCAGGCAGCCCGCATCCGTGGCAGGCATTGGTGGATTTCCTGATCAGCAAAGGTGTTTCGCCGGGGCAGGCTCAGGGCGAAGCAACCAACATCATGATGGCAACAGCAGCGGGGAAAGCCTTGTTTGCCAAGGGCCACAAGGGAAAGCACGGCAAGAAACGGAGCGACGACATGACCATCGAGACGCGGGCTGCCGTGATCACCGAAGTGCGCGGGCCGGGCACGGCCAAGCCGGACGACCCGCCGGGCTTCACCGCACGCATGGTGCCCTACGGCGTGCCGGACAGCTACCGAACCAGCTGGAAGCAGGGTGTCTTCGGTCCGGCGCTGGAAAAGCGCGCGGCGGCCGGCCATGCCACGCCGGTGGTGTGGAACCACGATCCCGGCGATCCGGTCGGCCAGATCGTGAACTACCGCGATGAGCCGGACGCCTTCTACGCCGACGTCGAGTTCGATGACCTCGACGCTGTGCCGCGGGCGAAGCAGGCGCATGCGCAGCTGCGCGCCAACGCCAAGACCGGCAAGCCGACGATGGGGCAGTTCAGCTTCGCGTTCGTGCGCGGTGAGGAAGAGGAGGACCCGCAGCACCGCGGCGTCATGCTGCAAACCGAGGTGCGCGAGGTGCACGAGTTCTCGATCGTGCTCAACGGCGCCGTGCCGGGCACCGGGCCGACCGCGGTCCGCTCGGCAGGCGTCGCCGGCAAGGTGGACGCGCGCGCGGCTGCCGACCTCGTTGCCCGGATGGCCAGTGGTCAGCTGGACCTGACCGATGCGCTGGTTGAGCTCCGTAGCGCTGCCGCACCGGCGGTGCCCGCCGCGCAGTTTGAGTTCCGGGCGCTCGACGGCGCTGACGGGGCGAGCACATCGGCGGACCCGGCTGCGGTGCTGGCCGGCGTGGACAGCGCATTGGCGAGCGTGGCGGCGAGCCTGGACAAGGGCGAGGTGGAGGCAGCCCGGAAATGGTTCAGCCAGGGTGCATCGCGGCTGAGCGAATTGCAGTACCTCCTCGGGATGGTGCCGAGCATCGAAGGCTACGGCGAGTCATACGCGTGGCGCGAGCTGCCGGCGGGCGAGCAGCGTTCCGCCGAACGTGATCGAACAGACGACCGAGCGCCGGAGGTCGATGAGGACCCGTTCACCAAGTTCACCACCGAGCCGGAGTTCGGCATCCGCAAGGCGACGCACTTCCAGCTGGCTCGGCCGGTGTCGGCGCGCAGGCACGGCCCGCGGTGAGCGCCGTGGTCTACGCGCGCCACGACGACGGCAGCGCGTTCTACCGGCTTCGCGAGCCGGCGCGGGTGCTGGGCGTCGAGGTGGTCGAGCATCTCCCCCACGTCGGCAGCGCGGAGACGGTGGTGCTGAACCGGCCGATCGAGCCTGGCCTTGCCGAGCAGGTCCGGCTGTGGCGCGCGGAGGGGCGGCGGGTCGTGGTCGACATGGATGACGACTTCGACGCCGTCGTGCCGGAGCACCACATCCACGGCCTGTACACCACGGAGCATCTGCACGCCGCATGCAAGGCCGCGTCGGTCGTGACCTGTTCGACACCTGCCCTGGTCAGGCGGTATGGCTACGGGCATGGCGTGCTCATCCGCAACCGCATCCCGGAAAGCTACCTGTCGGTAGAGCGCCGGTCTCGCACACTGACGAACGCCGGGCACAGCGCGCCGGGCGGGACGTGGGTTGGCTGGTACGGCTCGCTGGGCAGCCATCCCCGTGACCCGGCCGTCGCCGGCCGCGCGGTGGGTGAGGTGCTTAACCCGCTCGGGGGAGATGCCGAATTCGTGTTCGTCGGGCCGGAGAAAGACGGCCCACGGTTGCGCGAGATCTTCGGGCTGTGCCGCGACGTCCGGACGCTGGGTTTCTACGCGCTCAACGCGCTGCCCCAGGTTCTCTCCGAGCTGGATATCGGGATCGTGCCGCTGGAGCTCAACCCGTTCAACGAGGCGAAGAGCTGGCTTAAGGGGCTGGAGCTGGCCGCGGTCGGCGTGCCGGTGATCGCCAGCCCCACCAGCGAGTACCGTCGGGCGGAGGTGGAAGGCGGGTGCTGGCTGGCTCCGGGCCCACTGGGCTGGCGTAACCAGCTGGACAAGCTGGTGAGCAAGCCGGAGTGGCGAGCCGAGCAGGCCGAGCGCGGCCGGGAGTGGGCGGCTACCCAGACGATCGAGCAACACGCTGACGAGTGGCGTACTGCCTGGTACAGTCACGACCACGCGACCGCGCGGGCAACGGGCTGATGCGACCACCGTCGGGCGACATGTGCCGATCATCCATGTCTCCTGAAGGGGGATAGCCCAATGGTGCAGAGCACCGTGGAATGGCGCCGCGAGGCGACCGAAGAGGAACTCCGCACCCGCACCGAAGAGATGCGGGGCGAGTGGGCCGAGCTGAGCAAGATGGATCGCGAGTCCGGCGAATACCGCAAGGCCAAGGAAGGCTTCCTCGCCGAAGTCGAGGACATCGACGTCAACCTCACGCTGCGCGCGATGTCGCAGGCCCCGGCCGCGCTCGGCCAGCAGCGGGCGACCGGCGCCACGAACGGTGTCGGCACGCTGGCCACGCCGGAGCGTCGCTCCGCCGGTGAGCTGGCTGTGGCGGACGAAGCCTTCGTCGAGTGGTGCAAGCGCAACGCGGGCAAGTCCGGCATCGGCACCTCCCCCACCGTCGAGATGCGTTCGTTCTTCGGCTCGCCGGAGTACCGCGCGGTGGTGGCGGAGGGCGACGCCAACGGCAGCTCGTCCATGCTGCCGGTCGGTCAGCCCTACCTCGCCGACACCCGGCGCCGTCGCCTGTTCATCCGCGACCTCATCGGGGTGCAGCAGACCGGCCTGGCCTCGATCCCGTACATCCGCGAGCTCAACCCCGTGGCGAATGCGCTGAGCGCGAGCACCGTGGCCGAGCAGGGGACCAAGCCGGAAGCCACCGTCCAGTTCACGCCGGACAGCGCGCCGGTCGTCGTCATCGCGACCACGATCCCGATCACCACTCAGATCCTCGAGGACGCCACCACGCTGGTCGGCTACATCAACGGCCGGCTGATCTACATGCTGGAGTACCGCGAAGAGGACGAGATCCTGCGCGGCAATGGCGTGCTTCCCGATCTCAAGGGGATCATGACCTACTCGGGTATCCAGACCCAGAGCACCGCGGGCGCCGGTGAGTACGCCATCACGATCGGCAACGCCATCGCGAAGATCGAGCTGGTCGACGGCTACGCGGACGGCGTGGCGATGAACCCCGCCACGTTCTGGGCCATGGTAACCCACCGCGCGGCTGCGGGCTCCGGCACGTTCGACGCCGGCGCGTTCACCCAGGCTCCCATCCAGTACGTCTGGGGTCTGCCGGTCGTGCGCACCAACGCGATGAATGCCAACCAGAACCTGGTGGGTAATTTCGCCATGGGCGCCACGCTGTTCGACCGGTCGCAGTCCGGCGTCCGGGTGTTCGAGCAGCACAGCGATTACGCGGCGAAGAACATGGTCCTCCTGCGGGCGGAAGAGCGCGTCGCGCTCGCCGTCAACCGGCCGGACTTTTTCTGCATCGCGACGACCAGCTGATCCAGACGTGGGCGGCGACCAACTGAGGTCATCTCGCGGTACCGAAGCGAGCTCTCACCAACGTTCGTCCGCCGCCCACCCAGATCGGGCCCGGTATGCCACCCTCCCATGCTGGCATCCCCCGACCGGGCCTTGACGGGAAGGGAGACGACGTCGTGAAGGTTCCCGACACTGACGACGTCGTCTCCCCAACCGATGAGTGGCTGGCGCGGGTGAGCCCGTTCCTGCCCGCCGCCGAGTCGCACCAGCAGTGCATCGGCCGGGCACGGGCTGCGGGTTCGCCGACAGTAGGCACGTACTGCGACTGCCCGGCCGCGCCGTGCACGAAGAGTTGTTGCGTACCACCTCAGGAGGACTGGTGACCCACACACGACCGACCGGCACCGGCTGGGTGACCGGTCAGCAGGGCGAGCCCGTCACGATTCTGGCGGACCCGCCGGGCGACGGCATCGGCCCTGACCTCACGCCGCCGGACAAGATCCCCGGTATGGACCCCGGCGAGTACAAGCGTCTCGAGAAGGACCACCGCGCCGCACTCAAGGCCGTTGGCGCGGGCTACACCGACGACACGACCCCGGAACTGTTCGAGACACCGGAAGTCGAGCCGACTCCCGACCCGTTCGCCGACGCCCGGGTGAGCGAGCCTCAGGAGCCGACAACCGAGGACGCCCGCGAAGCGAAGGCGGCCACGAAGGACCCGCGCGAGGGACGCGGCAAGTCGTGATCGTCGACGAGACGATGTACCGAGACGTCACCGGCGACACCTTCACTGACCAGGCGAAGGTGCTCCGGATGCTGGCGCGCGCGCAGGCGCGGGCCGAAGAGGTGACGGAGCGCAATTTCGACAAGATCTCGCGCACGGAGTCGCTGACTGTCGAGTCCGACGGGCTCAGCTGGCCGTCCGCTTACCCGGTCTCCTCGGTCACCGTTCCGTCGACAGCGACCATCAGCGATGACGCCATCAGCATCGCGACCGGTCAGGTGCCGTGGTACGAGCCACTGGGCTACAGCACCGACAACTGCACCCGGCCGGTCGTGCTCGTGACCTACGTCGGCGGCTGGGATGCACCCGTCGCCGGCGTGGGCACGGCGCCGACCGGGCTCACCGATGCCATCTGCGAGCTGGCCCACCGCTACTGCGAGCCCGCCAGCACGGTCACCGTCCCCGCGGGCGCCACGTCGCTGGGCTCGCGCGGTCAGTCCGTCGCCGGCGGGCGGCTCGGCGGGTCCAGCTCGATCCCGGGCCCGCTGCGCGCGACGCTGCGCGGGTACTTGCACGTGCGCGCGAGGCAGCCATGATCTTCGGCAACACGCGTGTGAATGTCCTGCGCGGAGACGAGACCAGCCCGGCGGTGGATGGCTACGGCGATCCGGTTGACGTCGACACGGTGGCGCTCAGCGGGTTGCCCGCCGATATCCAGCGGGCCCGCATCCGCCGGGAAGACCCCACCTCGGGCAAGCTCCTCACCCTCGCCGGTTTCGACGTCGCGGTACGGGAGACGCCCGGCTTCACGTTCCAGCCCACCGATCGGCTGGTGGACATCCAGACCGGCGACATGCTTCAGGTCGAGACGATCGATCAGGTGCGTACGCCGGTTGGGCGCAAGACGCTACTCGGCTGCACCCAGGTCACCTGATCTTGGCAGCTATGCTCCACACAGCGGGACAACCGCTGCACAGCTCAACCCCGCGGTAACCGACGAGGTGCGAGGGAAGGTGATGCCGTCATGTCGCGAATCGACATCGACGCCGGCGGCATGGCCGACCTCGCTGCCTACGTGCGCAACCGCATGAGCCGCATCCCGGGTCAGATCGTGGACGACGCCCGGCGCCGCGCACCCATCGAATCCGGCGCGCTCAAGTCGTCCGGCCGGGTGATCCGGATGGGGCCGGAGCTCTGGCGCATCATCTTCGGCGAAGGTCTGCCGGACGCACGCGCCGTATACCAGGAAGTCGGCACCGGCCCGCACTTCTACCAGCCGACCTTCGTCGACACCGATTTCTCCCCGCTCAAGGGAGCGCGTCCGGGCGGCATCTCACCACGGGCGTACATCCGGTTTGCTGTCTATAGGGAGCGTTCGCTATGACACTCGGCTACGCACCGGCGCGTGCGCGCAAGCACCTCGATGACCTCGTGACCGACGCGCCCTTTATGCAGTGGCACGTGGGCGACCCCGGCGCGGCGGGTACGGCGAACCCCGCCGCCAACACGACGCGCGTCGACACCACCGGCAAATGGGCGGCCGCATCCACCGCGGGCGCGACGACCACGAAGCAGACGAACGCCTCGATCACCGTCACCAACGTGCCCGCCAGCGAGGACTACTCGCACGTGTCGTTCTGGACGCTGGCCAGCGGCGGCAGTTTCGTTGCTTCGGAGCTGGTCACCGCCAACCCCCTGACTGCCGGCGACAACCTCACCATCGCGTCCGGCGGTATCACACTCACGGCGGCGAACGCCGCATGACCTCATTCGCCGACGATTTCAACCGGGCCGACTCGACGAACCTCGGGGCCGGTTGGGTCGAGGTGTCCGGCGACTGGTCGATTGTCAGCAACCAGCTCTCCCCCGGCGCCGCGGGTGGCACGATCATCCTGCGGGCCGCCACGGTCGCGGCTACCGACGACAACTACTCGCAGGTAGCCATCACCAGCGCGACGGTGGCCAGCCAGGGAGTCTGGTGCCGCGGCGATGCGACGATCGCCAACGGCTACCTGTGGCGTAACAACGGCACCCAGTGGGATCTGTTCTCCGTCGTCGGCGGGTCGTTCACCGTGATCGGTACTTTCGTGGCGGCCGCGGCCAACGGCGACGTCATGAAGGTCCAGGCCGTTGGCACGGCGATCAAGGGCTTCGTCAACGGCGTCGAGCGCGCCAGCGCCACCAATAGCGCGGTGGCCACGGGCAAGAATTTCGGTATCCGGTCAGAGTCCGTGAGTGGCGTCCGGTACGACAACTACGCCGCCGGCGACGTCAGCAGCGACGTACCGGCCACGATCGCTCAGGACTTCGGCGCGCTCGGCGGGGGCGTCGTTGGGGTGCCGGAGGTGACCGCCACCGTAGGCCAGAGCTTCGGCGCGCTGGGCGGCTCGGCGACTGCTACTCGAGAGACCTTCGCCGCCGTTAGCGGGGCGTTCGGGGGACTGACCGGCACGGTCGTCATCGTCCCGCCCACCAGCGGCCTGGTGGCGCCGACCACAACGCAGGTAGTGCTGGCGTGGCTCCGGCAGTACGTGGGCTACCAGCGCTGCGCAACCCAGCTGCCGCGGCTGTCCGACTGGCTCGACTCCGGCGACTTCGTCGTGCTCGCCGGCGTGGTGGGTGGCTCCCCGGGGCTGTACGTGCCGGAGCAGGGCCCGGTGGTGCAGCTCGATGTCTACGCCGCCAACCGCGCCAAAGCCGGGAGTGTGGCGCTGAGCCGCAAGCCGCCGCGCGGCCGGGCGGAGTCGCTGGCCAATGAGGTGGTCGGCCAGACATACGCCTCGCCGGTCGGATTTCAGCTCGCGCTGCCCGCCAACTACCGGCCCGTGTGGCTCACCACGATTTACCCCGTCAGCGAGGTTCGGGAGTTGCCGACGGCAGACGAGAACCTCGCCCGCTACTCAGTCGACATTTTCGTTGGCTGGATCGAGAGAACCCCGGTCGGCTGACCGCGGAGAAAGGAAACGATCATGGTACTCGTGGACACCGCGAACATGATGGTTGGCCCCGGCAAGATGCGGTGGGCGCCCGTCGGCACGGACGACGCACTGATCGTCGCCAGCGGCACCCCGACATGGGGCGGCACCTGGACGGAGGTGGGGTCCACCGACGGCGGCGTGCAGTTCTCGATCGCCAAGGACTACGCCAACCACGATGTCGACCAGGTGGCCGACTGGGTGGCCAGCACCATCACCTCCCGGCACACGATGATGCAGACCAACCTCGTGGAGTCCGGCAACCTCGCCAAGTTGTCGCTGGTCAACAACGGCGGCGTGTCCGCATCGGTCAACGCATCGTGGGACAAGTACGAGCCGACGACGGACCTGATCGCCACCCAGGAGACCTACATCATGGTGTCCGTCGAGGGGAAGACCTTGGCGGGCAAGAGCTGGATCGCCGTCGCCCGGCGTGTGCTCAACGTCGACTCTGTGCAATTCGACTTCAAGAAGGATGGCAAGACGATGTACTCGCTGTCCTTCGCCGGCCATTACGTGGACGACACGCACCCCCCGTTCGTGATGTACAAGCAGAAGTAATCACGGCAGCCCACCCCGCTAGTCCACATTGGAGAGTCAGAATGCTCACGCTTGACAGGAAGTACACCAGCTTCGCAGAGGCGCTGGCCGATGTGCCGCGCGAAACGATCGCCACGGTTGACGGCGCACCGCTCACCATCCCCATCGAGGTGCCCGCCCGGATTCCGCTCGCCTACGCGCGCACGATCAAGAACGCCGGTCAGGATCTTGCGCTTACCTGGGCGCTCGACCTCATGCTGACGGAAGCCGGCGCCACGCTTTTGCTCGTCTCCAGCGCGACCGATGAGGAATTCGGCCAGATCATCGATATCGTCGTGAGCCGCGTCCGGGGGGCATCCGTGGGCACGGCTGATGGCGGCCCAAAAGCTTCGACGAATGGTGCGCCGAGCTCGCCGAAGCGGGCGGCGACACCGCGTTCTTCGCGCGCCGCGAAGAAGTAGCCAGCGCACGGGAAGACCTGAGGTGGTTCATGACCTACGTCGACGACATCGAGAGTGACCTGTCCAGGTTCCACGGGCTGGATCTCTGGTCGGTGTCGTTCGCGCGCACCATGCGCCTCGCGGGCCGTCTTCCCGCGTACGGTGGCGCGCTGGCGCACGCCATGGCGGCGGATGCGAAGCCGTCGGCCGCGCCCAGCCCGGAACCATCCACAGGCTACGCACAGGCTGTGGGCAGCGGGGACACCCCGCCTGAGGTGGTCGAGCGGCTTCGGCAGGAAGCCCTGGTCCGCCAGTTCCAGAAAGCCGGTATCGACGTGACCGGTGTCCGCGAGGTCAGCAGTGATGAGATGGAAAGGCTGATCCGTGGGTGAGTTCAAGGTCGCGAGCGCGTACGCGGACTTCCGCATCGATGTCGATGATGGCATCGACAAGGCCAAGGCACAGATCAAGCGGCGGCAGCGAGACCTCGACGCCAGCGCCAAGATCAAGCTTGACGTCGATGTCCGTGATGCCAAAGCGAACCTGCGCAAAGAGTTTGCCAGCGAGCGCTTCACGATCAAGGCGGATGCAGACACCACGCTGGCACGCGCCCGACTGGAGAAGCTGACCGGCGAAGGTACATTCAAGATCAAGCCGGATGTGGACGACTCCGCAGCCCGGCGTGCCGAGTCCAAAATGGATGGCACCGTCAGCCGGATGGCCCAGCGAGCCAACGCCCAGTTTGACCTGCTCAAGTTCACGGCATTCACCGTCGGAATGCCCGCGGCCGCTGCCGCCGGTGCCGGGCTCACCGTGGCCGCGCTGGGCGCCATTCCGCTCGCCGTAGGAGTGATGACGGCGTCGCTGGTGAGCGGTACGGACGTCGTGTCTTCGAAGTGGGGTACCTTCGCTGACGGGGTGCAGGACGATGCGCAGGTCATCGCCGCGTCTATCGGTGGGACGATCGTCGACTCGATCGGCATCCTCAGCTCCGGCTGGGACCGGCTCACCCCGAAGCTGGGCAGCCTCGCGGCCGCCGCGGCGCCGGGCATCACGGAGCTGGTGCAGGGCTTCGATGAGCTGGCCGAGAACGCTATGCCGGGGCTCATCCGTTCGGCCCAGCGGTCCGGCGCCGCGGTGGACAGCCTGCGCACACTGATGGGCCAGGCGGGGGTGGGCACGTCGGACTTCTTCGACAACCTCAGCCAGGGCAGCCAGGCCGGTGGTCGCGACATCGTCGTGCTTGGCGGGACGGTACAGACACTGCTGGGCAGGCTCGGCCAGCTGGGCGCCAACCTGGCGACCAACGGGGAACAGCCGCTGCGCGCGCTTGACGTCATCGTGGACCAGCTCTCCGGCAGCCTGGTGGACATGACCGCCAAGGGCTCCGGTGTGATCGGGGTATTCCAGGGCTTCGGCAACGCCAGCGCCGGGCTGGCCACTGTGCTGCACGGCGTAGTGGCCGCCGCGTCTCTGTTGCCGCCCGGCATCACTCAGGTGGGCGGCTCGATCGCTGCCACTAGCATGATTGCCCAGAAATTCGGCATCGATGCCAGTGCCGCATTCGAGGGGCTTGGCGGAAAGATCAAGTCGGCCGAAGGGGTGACCGGCAAATTCAAGGCGGGGTTCACCGGCATCGCCGCGGGCTTGATCAACCCCGCCACGATTGCCGTCACAGCCCTGGGTATCGGGCTGGACATCCTTGGCCAGGAACAGGAGCGCGCGGCGAAGTACGCCGCTGAGCACCGTGACAACGTCCGGACGCTCACTCAGGCCATCCGCGAGGACAACGGCGTGCTGGGCGAGCACGTGGCCAAGGTCAACATGAGCGCCCTCGAGACGAAGAACGCATCGGCCAACCTCGCGTCGTTTGGCCGAAACCTGGGAGACGCCAAGCTGGCGATCGAGGGCAACACCGATGCCTACGACCGGCTGAACTACTCGGCCCGCGCGCGGCTGGCCACCATCGCCGACAGCGTGTATCTCAGCGGGAGTGACCGGGAGGCGCTCAAGGATCTCGGTACTCAGGCTCTGGTCACCGGTAAGAACTACGATCAGCTGAGCGCGGCGGGCGGTCGCGGAGCTGAGGTGGCGGCCATGCTCGGCGACGCCACGAAGAACGGAATCGCATCGACAGTCAATGCGAACGCAGCTGTTGGTGAGCAAATTAACTCGCAAAAGCTTGCCACGCAGGCTTATTACGATTCGGAGACCGCACTCACGGGCCTGAGTCAGGCCCAGATCATCGCGCGGAATGCCACCGTCGAGCACACCAAAGCCACCAATGACGCCATCGGCGGCGAGCTGGGCTACCGCGGCGCCGTCGAGGCGACGAAGACAGCCATCGCACAGCTGGCTGAGGTGAACAAGAACCACAAGGCCACCGAAGACCAGAAAGCACAGGCCCTGCTCGGCGCCGAGAACGCCATGCACGCGCAGGTGCTCGCGGCCGGGCAGGCTGCCGCGGCCAACGCGAATGTCACCAGCGAGGACCAGCGCGCCATGGTGGCCGCCGCGGCGATGAACGCGGAGACGGTGCGGCTGGCCAACACCTGGGCCGGACCTCTGCCCGCGTCGCTCCAGGCGGGCATCGCCAAGATGTCCGTGTCCGAAGCGCGGGCGGCCGGGCTCACGGTGGCCATCGACAACACGGGCGCCGCGGTCTACCGGCTGCCGGACGGCCGGTACATCAAGATCGAGTCGAGCGCGGACCAGCAACGCGCCAAGGTGGACGCGCTCGACGCCTCGATCAAGGCGCTGCACGACCGCGATGTCCGGGTCACCGTGACCACCTACTACGGCACTGAGGGCCGTGGCGCGACCATGAACGGCCCGTGGGTGGCGCGCTCGCAGGGCGGGCTGGTCGGCCACCTCGCGGCTTCGAGCGGGCGTCGGTATGCCACCGGCGCCGACGTCGTGGCGCCCATCCAGGGCGGCCTGCTGGGCGCGCTGGGCCGTTCCATCCGCGATGCGGTACCGGCGTTGCTGGCCGCCGGCGAGCACGTGACCAACTCGGCGGACACGGCGCGCAACTACAACGAGCTGGTGGCCATCAACGCCGGCCAGCGCAACTACGAGAAATACCCGGACACCGGACGGCCGCCGGAGCGGCAGCAGGCCATGCCGGTGCAGCGCTTGGCGCCGACAGTGAACCTGGGCGGCGTGACCGTGATCGGTGCGGACGCTGACGAGGTGCTTGCCAAGGTCTCAAACCGTATGCGATGGGCGGTGCGCTGATGGTGACAGCGATCCACACGGTGACGCATCAGCTGGGCAGCCTGCTGATCAACGCCATTGACGACGGTGGGTGCAAGTGGTGGGCCACGGTGATCGAGGGCGGCACCTCGACTCCGCCCCCGAAGATGCGCCGCACGAAGCGCGCCTACGGCCTGGGCGGGTACCGGGCCCGGTCCTACTGGGACGTCCGCCGGTTCACCATTGAGGGCGGAGTGGAGTGCCCCAGCGGACTTGTGGCGGAACAGCAGGCGGACGCCATGCGCAGCATCTTCACCGACGGCGGACAGGTCACTTACACTCGCACGTCGCGGCTCGGCGCGCGGTTCATCAGCGTCGAGCTGTACGACGAGTTGAACGTCACGGTGCTGCCCGGCGGGTACGCCATGAAATTTCAGATCCCGCTCGAAGCCAACGATCCGCGCTTCCTCGATTCGGTGCTCCAGACGGCGAGCGCGTCCGTGGCCGCGCCCTCGACGTCCGGGCTGGACTGGGCCACCGGTGGCGGTCTGAACTGGGTGACTGGCGGAGGCTTGGACTGGGGCACGCCGACCAGCACCGGCGTCATGGCCGTGGTCAACAACGGCAATGCCGACGCTTACCCGCTCCTCTCGATCGCCGGACCGATGATCAACCCGTCTGTCACCGATCCGGCCACCGGCCGGTCGGTGGCGTACACCGGCCAGATCAACACTGGCCAGACGCTCGTCATCGACATGAGCCCGTTCACCCGGCGCGTCACCGTCGACGGTATCGACCGGTCGGCCGCGCTCTCGTCTGCTCAGTGGATCACCGTACCGCCCGGTGCTTCCCGCTCGCTCGTGTTCGGCGGTTCCGGTCTCGGCTCGGCAACCGTCACCATGCGGTCCGCGTATCTGTAGGGAGAAAGATCATGGCACCCACCAACGCGGTTGCTCGCGGCGTATGGACGGCCCAGCTCAAGAACGATGCGAAATTCGGACGGCAGCTTATGCAGATGCTGTTCGAGAACAACGATGCCACCCCGATGAACGGCACGCGCAGCGGCGTCATCCCGACGACCGGGCTCACGCTGATGTCGGACCTGCTGGTCTACAACGTCGTCGGCCTGACGATGAACGTCGCGCCTGGATGGGGCATCGCGCACCGGAGCGGTCAGGGCCCGTACCCCGGCACGCTCGACGCCGTGGCAGCCATCGCCTGCGACACTGCGCCCGCGTCCAACCCGCGCAATGACCTCGTCATCATGCGGATGTACGACGCGGCGATCGGCGGCGACACTCCGCCCGGGGGCAACCCGTGCCGGATCGAGGTCATCACCGGCACGCCGGCCGCGTCGCCGTCGGACCCCATGACCGTCAACGCCCAGGGCGTCTACACCGGTTTCAGCGACGGTGCCGGCGGTGTCGGCATCCCGCTCGCCCGCGCGCAGGTGTCGACGTCCGGCGTCATCACCCTCACCGACCTGCGCAAGACGGCATCGCTCGTCGGCGCCGTGCGCCTCATGCTGCCGGGCGACTCCGACAGCGCGGGCCGCGTCGGTCAGTTGAGGTACACCATCGGCACGGACTTGCTGGAGATCAAGCGGAGCGACGGCAGCTGGTACCCCATCCAGACCGGCACGTCCGGCATCGTCGGCGCCATGGTTGGCGACTCCGGCCTGATCACTTCCGATGCGGGCGGCACCTGGAACAGCTCGACGAAGGTGCTGTCGAACGTGACGACCAGCTACACGGCGGTGGCGGGCGCCAAGTACGAGATCATTGCGAACGTGACCTGGACCTGTGCCACGGCGTCCAATCAGGACGCGCTCGGGATCGTGTGGCGCTCCGGCGCCGGGCTCGTGGCCACAGACGCACTCGCCGGTTACATGGGCCCGCGCACGCACCCGGACGGCACAGGGTTCAACTCGATCACGCTGTACGGCACGCACACCGCAGCCAGCTCCGGCACGCACAACACCGGCGTCATCGGCTGGAAGCCCACCGGCAACACGGGCACTTCGCAGGTCCGGGCAAACGGCACCTGGACGTCCAACCGCATCACTGTCAAGCGGGTCGGGTAAACCATGGTAACGGTGCCGATGGAATACACGGCGGTGGTCTACCAGACGACCACCGGCCGCGTGCTCTACGACGTCGACATGGTGAACGATCCAACGTGGACGGCCTCCCTGAACGGAGCCAGCGAGGCGTGGCAGCTGGCCACGCCGCTGGAAGACAACACCGACCGGGTGCGAGTGCGCGAGTGGGCCGAGCGCCAGTTCAGCTCCGTGGCGGTCATCTGGAACGGCACGGTGTGCCAAGCGGGCCCCATCACGGAAAACCCCGAATTCAGCATGATCGACGACATGCCCGTGGCGATCATCACGGGTAAGGGGTTTTGGGAGAATCTCAATGGCCGGGTGCTGCACAACCGCACGTGGAATCCGACGACCGGGATTGCAAGCTCCACGGCCGACCTGACCATTGTGGACAGTCTGCCCAACATCGCACGCGAGATTGTTTACCAGGCCACCAACATGACCGTGCGCACTGGCTCCGCGCTGCCGGTCGACCTGCCGACGCCAGTGGCATCCGACACCAACACCAGGACCTACCACGGATACGAGACGGCGAGCGCGGGTCAGCGGCTCCAGGAACTGACTCAGGTCGAGTACGGGCCGGACATCTTCTTTCAGCCCTACCTCGTCACGGCGGGCTCGACGCGCTACGTCCGGCACAAGATGCTGATCGGCAATCCTTACCTCATCCAAGGTGGCGCTCCGCCGCTGTTCGACCTGGGCAGCTCGATGGTGGATCTCGCGGTGGCCGGTGACAGCTCGCCGTTGGTCACGACGTCGTTCGTCAAGGGGACCGGGAATGAGGCTGGGCAGTTGTACGGCTATGCCACGTCGGCAGACCTGATCGGCAAGGGCTGGCCGCTACTGGACTTTGTGGACAGTAGCCACACCTCGGCGTCAGATACGGCCACGCTGAACAGCTGGGCGCGAGCGAATATCGCGCAGTTCAGCCGGAAAATGGAGCAGTGGAAGCCCCGCATCCTGCTCGACAGCGACCCTCGGTTTGGCACCTACATCCCGGGGCACTTCGGCAGCTACGTCGTCAACGATCACCCGTGGGTGCCCGATGGCATGTACACCTCGCGCATCCTGGGGTACTCGTCAGCTGGTGTGGGTAGTGAGGGCGTGCCGCTTATCGAGCACCAAATCGAAGCCATCCCAGTGACCAATTAGGACGGACAGCATGGTAGCCAATACTCCGGCTGAGCCCAGTGTCAACGAGTATGCCGCGCTGGTGCAGCGCCTCGACACGATGCAGCGGCAGATCGATGAGAACGGCCGGGCATCGAAATTCCCGTTCGTGGTCAGCCATGGCGGCGTGACGGACGTTCAGGTCATACCTTCCACCAGTGGTGACGGTACCGCCGACATTCTCATGGGGGATGGCGCCGGCGGCAAACTACTTCGCATCAGTACCGATGCAATATACGGCACTAAGATATTCCAGCTGTTTGACCAGGCTGGCGCATCGATGATGTCCACTGACGCGCTGGCAGGATTCGGATGGGGTACACCGTCGTACCCATTTGTCTACGACGGCTGGCCATGGGTGACCAACTTGGCCGGTGGTACAAACCATGCCACCTCTAAAGAGCTGGGCCGCGGATCCAATTTCGTGTACAACCCTGCGGTATTCGTGCACCCCATTGTGCGCGTGACCTCCGCTACCAATGAGACTGTGAAAATCTGGTGCCAGTTCAAGGATGGTCAGGGAAACTTGACGGAGACGGCGGACCAGACAATCAACGTGGTAGCTGGTGTGGCGTTCTTGGATGCGAGCACCATGTTTTTCGGTAAGAACTGGCAAGCCGATGATATGAACATGCTGTGCAACGTATTCATCAAGGCATACTGCACAACAGCAAACCCAGGTAACTGCAATGTGCAGATAGCCAATGCGGAGGGCTGGGGTATCAGCCAGCGATGGTACAACGACAACGCAGCATCGTGGGCTGTCTGATGACCTACACTCGGCGCATGAAAGACAGGCACAGACCGTGACACCCGACCGCTGGATCGCCTTGCTCGGCATTGCCGTCGCCCTGCTGTCCATTTGCGTGCCGGTGCTGGCCACCGTCATGCTGCGCAGGAACGACCGGCAGCGTACCGACAAGATCCAGATGCAGGCGTTGTTCGATGCCGAGAAGCTTCGGATGCAAACTGTGATCGACAAACAGACTGAGACGATCGAGCGCCAGCGTGAGGCGATCATCGATTACAAGATCGCTCAGCGGGAATTCAGCCCGGTAGCGGAGAGCATGAGGCGGCTTCTCGCCTCTCTGCCGGCGCCTCCGGATGGGAGTGGTGGGACGTGAGCAAGCTCATGAGGTGGGTGCTGGGCCGGACACCGGACATCGAGACCGAGCGACCGGACGAGGTCGAGCGGGACCGCCGGACCGCTGAGACGGATGACCTGGACCAGCGTATGGCAGAGGCCACCCGTGAGCGAGACGAAGCTGCACGATACCGGAAGAATGCTGAGAGATTCGGTTCCGCCATCCGCGCGGAGCTGAGAACAAACCACTTCGGCGAGCGCATCCGTGCGGCTCTGCACCAGGAAGGCTGGGAGCCAAGATGAACACGTGGAACACCATCGCGCTGGTCGTCGGATGGCTGGGCAGTGCGGCGTTCCTTGTCCCGTACCTCATCTTCGTCAAGAACTGGCGCCGCGACGCGCACCGACTGCACGTCGTGTGTTTCTCCGGCGACGTCTTCGCCTTTTTCACGCTCTACCTTCTCCGGCCACTGGTCGACCCGGGCATATTCCAGTGGGTCAGATCGGTCCTGCTCTGGGTGCTGGCCCTGCTCGCCGTGTGGCGCGCGGCCATCTTCCTCGCCGGGCTCATCCGCGGCGTGAAGCGCCGGCGGTTGACGCCGCTGAGCAGCGACTGATCGAGGTACACTGACGTCCACCCGCGCACAGAGAGGTACAGCCTATGGCCGGTCTCGGAGTCGACCTGCATCCCTACTACCAGCGCGGTGTGACCGCGCTGCCGGGCGTCGAATATGGCTGGCTCAAGATGGCCGACGGCACCTCCGTCTACCGCGTCCAGCGTGACAGCCGGTGGTGGACGGCCGACGCGCACGCCGCCTTGTTCCGCCGTCTCGGCATCCCGTTCGGGGGCTACGTCTACGCCCAGCCGGGCGATGGCGCGGCCGAAGCGCGAGTGCTCCAGACCGAGTGTGTCAGGCTCGGCGGGACCGGGGTGGCGCCCGCGTGTGACATCGAGTCGAACGCGAGCATTCACATCTGGTCCACGCGCGAGGCCATCGACCACGGCCGGGCATTCTGCTCGGCCATGCGCGGGATGGGCGTCCGGCCCGCCATCTACATGAATGACTCGCTCGCCGGAGCCGCCAAACCGGACACGTGGCCGGAAGACCCGGTGCTCTGGATCGCCCGGTACGGCGCCAAGCCCCATCTCACGCGTTACGACGTCCACCAGTACAGCTCGAGTGGCACCCTGCCGGGCTCGGCGGGCGCCGTCGACTGGAACCAGGCGTACACCGCCGCTCACCTGATCGGTGGCCAAACCCACAGAGAGGACCAGGACATGCAGGCTGACGAACGGCGCGCGTTGTTCGAGGTGGTGGAACAGCTGACCGGCTCGCGTGACCTCGATCGGTACCCCGGCTGGGCCCGCAAGCCGATACCTGCCGGAGGCGTCACGCAGGCGACACTCGTGGACTTCATCCGCTACACCTACGAGAAGCTGGACGCCGCGGCCAAGCCGGAAATCGACTACGCCAAGCTGGCCGCGGCGCTGCCGCCGGAGATGGCGGAAGACATCGCGGAGCGGGTGGCCGCGAAGCTGGCCGCGAGGCTCGCCCAGTGAGCCCCGTGGACCCTCAGCTGCCCGTCGAGGCTCCGAAGTGGCCTGCTCAGCTGGGCGGCTACGCGAAGACCCTGCTGGCCATCCTGGGCACCGTTCCGGCTACCGTCGTGGTGGCGTGGCTCCAGTCGGCCGGCGTGACGCACATGCCCGCGTGGCTGAGCGCGGCGATCCCGGTCGTGCTGGGCATCGTGGCCGTGCTTTTCGGGCCGCGGAACAAGTCGTAAGCTCCGCAACGAAGCCCCCTCTCGCGGTCTGAGAGGGGGCTTCGTTGCGTTAGAAGTCGTACACGGCCGCGCACCCGTGGCAGACACCGTTCTCCGGGTCGACCGTGCTGCCACACCCCCGGCATGTGAATTTCAACGGGAGTGGCGGTGCGGACGGCGGGCCCGGCCGGGCGAACGCTTCAGGGTTGCGGAGGTAGTCCGGCAGCAACTGGAGCAGCCGGAATCGGTGACCGTTGGATGGGCCGCCCGACATGCCGACTCTTCAGCCGATTTGCCCGGCGATACCCTTGAGATTCTCGTATGCGGCGGCGATGACGCCCTGCAACTGCTCGGCCTGGTCCCGCGCGGTCTGGAACGGCGCCAGCGCATCGCCGATGCGGCTGTGACCTTCGCCGAGCGCGTTCGACACGCTGGCCTGCGCATCGGCGAGGGTCTGCATCAACTGCTGTACCGCGCCGAGTGCGGATGTGTCCTCACCGATGGCGCGGAGGCGGGCAGCTTCTTCCTGGGCGGACATGTCGGGTGTGGTCCTTTCGTTGCGTGGCGGCAAGACATTCTCGCCGCGCTCTACCCGGGCCGTGTTCGGCACCGGGATGTCTGTGTCGTCGACAGAATCGCGGAGCGCTGCCAGGGACCGGGTCAGCCCGTCCGGAGCTTCGTCAGCCTGGACGCCTCTGGCGATCGAGTCGAGTAGGGCGTCATCTTCCAGACCGCCCATGATCTCTTCGGCATCCGCGCTCTCCCACGCGGCTTCGTAGTCTTCCTCGGCGGGCGGACGCTCGTGGGCCCGGCGGAGTACCTCCGCCACGGCTTCGTCCGACACCCGCGATGCCAGTTCGTCAGCGCCCTGGGTGCCCAGCGAGCTATTCTCGATCAGCCTCCGGGCGCGTTCGTCGTCGCTCTCTTCGGGTGATTCGGTCACCTCATCCTCTTTCGGTTTCTTCGGGTGGGCGGTTTTACGATGCAGCCGCATGGCCAGCTGGGTGCCGACCGCCGTCGCGCCATGGGCCACGTAGTCGCAGTGCTGGCAGCAGAGGCGGTGGCGCGAGGGCTCGGAGTTGGCCAGCGCGTCACCCAGACGATCGGGCATACCTCAGCCTTTCAGTGCTCTTCATCGCTCACCAGACCGGCAAGCCGCTCGTGTTCCGGCCGTGGTGCCACCAGTCCCACGTGACCTTCTCCACGTGCCGGAACGTCCCGCCCGCTTTGCGGCATCGGAGCGTGAAGACATGATCCTCGCCGCGACGGTTGCCGTCCACTTCGGACCCATCGTCATCGAACAGGAAGCCGCCGGCGTCGAGGGCGAGCTGGGTGCGCACCAGCGTGGTGACGGTGGTCTGGCACGGGTCCTCGTCGTTCCACTGCTGGAATGCCTTCTCGCCCAGGAATTGCGGGCCCTGGAACGTCCGGCCATCAGGAAACCTGATCTGGAACCTGGACCAGACATAGTCGGCCTGGTGCTCCATTGCCGCGGTGAACAGCTCGACAAGGTGATCCGGGTGCATGGCGTCGTCGTCGTCCAGGAACGCCACCCACGCGGTGCGCACGTCGAGCAGACCGCGATGTCGAACGACTGCCGCACCCTCTCGCATGACGTCGAGCGGGGTGTGAAGGTAGACCGGCACGTTGTCACCGAAGCGCAGGTGCATCTGCTCTCGGGCCTCGAACACACTGCGAACCGCGCGTTCGAACATGACCGGCCGCACGGGGATCGTCGGGACAACGACCGTGATGCCCGGTTTCATCGGACAGCCTCGAACACGTAGAGCTGCGACCACTCGATCAGGTAGAACTGGCGCGCGTCGAACCCCGCTTCGGCGAACATCGTCCGATAGCCGGCGACATCCCACGTCCACGCGTGGTTCCACTCGTGCTTGTCCGGCGTCTCCGTGTACGGCGAGCTAGCCACCACGTAGCGCACCTCCGGCCGCGCGTGCAGCTTGGCCAGGAAGCCGTGCGGGTTGGCCATGTGCTCCAGCACCTCAGTGAGCACGATAACCGGACCCAGCTCGAATTCTGAGTAATCAAGGTCATCGAAGAGGTTCGCCGTCGGGCGTAGCTCGACGCCACGGGCGCGCTGGGCGTAGATGATGTCGTTGCTGATCACGTCATACCCGAACGACTTGGTGCGCACCGTCTCCGGCAGCAGGGACAGCAGCGCGCCATCGCCGGCGCCCAGGTCGACCACCGGCACGCTGGTCTCGTGGGCCAGCTTCGCCGCCAGCGTGGCCGCGGCGTGCAGCCGGGCGACGTGCGCGCCGGTGGGTGAGGCAAGGTGGTCGCAGTGCGGGCGGTCGCGCCACCACTCTGGGTCCAGCCATTCCGGCGGATCGGCCGGATCGAACAGCCGGTGTTCAGCCATCAGCGGTTCACCGTTCCCCAGCCGTCGCACTCATTGCAGGTCTTCCAGACCGTGCCGCCCTGGCACGTGGCGCATCCCTTGCCGCGGCACGCCCCGCATGTCTCGTTCTTGCCGCCGCTTCCGCCACATGCGGGGCATGTCACCTTGGCCATCACCATCCCCTTTCGGTTGTGATCTTGCTGAACAGCGTGAGGTTCTCCCCGCGCAGGTCTCGGTTGGATGGAACGAACAACTCGCGGAGCGGCAAGCCGCTCGGTCCCATCGAGCCGCCCGGCACGGCGTGGCTCAGCCGGGAGAGAAACTCCGTGTCCTCGTAGCCCCAACCCGCGAAGCGTTCGTCCATCCCGCCGGCGGCCAGCCATGCCGACCGCGTCACGGCGAGCACGCCGGGGCAGGGCGCTGGGTGCCGGTGCCAGTTTGCCGCATCCTTGAACAGGTTCTCGCCGAAAGGGCCGTCCACGATGAGGTGGGTGGCCGCCTCACTGGCGTAGAGCACGTGATCGTACAGCCGTACCCACGGGTGGCGCTTGATCTCCTCGCGGGCCCAGCCGACGACAGCCGGGTCCGGCACGTGGTCGGCACCGAACATCAGGAACACATCGCCGCGTGCGTGCGCTGCCGCGGCGTTGAGCGCGCGGGACACGCTGAACGGTCGCGGCTCGATCATCTGGGCGCGCACTTCGCCGATCGGCACGAACAGCCGGTCGACGCCCACGATCACCTCATCGATGAGGCCCTGTGTGCGCAGTGCGTCCCACCGTCTTATGTTGTGCCGCCAGACCTTCGCTCTCTGCTTGCCGGCCGGGCTGTCATCGGCACCGAATGGCACCAGGACACTTACTTTCATGCTGCCTGCTCCAGTCCCGCGGACGCACCGCTCTGGCAGCTGAACGCATCGATCACCACGGGCCGGTCGTCAGCCATCATCACCACGCCCTGACGTACTTGAGATCGGCAGCCCACACACTTGGGAAGGTCTGGTGGATGCGGAAGGCCATGCCGAGCCCCTTCGCCAGCGTGGCCGAGCGTTCCAGCTTCAACCCGAATGGCGTGCCGATGTCGTCGGACCAGCTTTCCCACTGGTCGATGCAACTCGGAGCCGTCCAGCCGTAGGCGTTGGTGCCGCACGCGGCCGGGGGCGACCACACTTGCTGGTGCTGGAAGTGCATGACGTTGCCGGTGGACTGCTCAGTGATCGTGCCCTCCGCATAGAGGCAGTAGGCCGCGGCCGGAACCTGCCAGCGGACGTAGTGCTGAGCTCCTCCGGCGGGCAGCGGGGTGCGCCCGGTCCGGCAATCCGCGGCGGCCTGCCACTCCGTCGTCGTGCGCACGGCGTAGAACGTGCCGTTGTCGAACCATCCCGGCAGCCGCGCCCAATCGCCGGAAAGGTCGGTATGGCGCACGAATTGTTCGTGGTAGGTGGGCGGCCACTGGGCAGGATTGCCCCACGAGATGTGGGACTCCGTAGCGGATACCGTGTCCCACTCCCATTTCCCACCGGCCTGGTCGCCGGACCAGAACTGCCCAGCCGCGCCGGTGGTGGCCAGCATCATCGAGTAGTCACCCCACGTGGGTAAGGTGGCCGCGGTGCTGGCCGGAGTCATGGCGAGCGGCAGCCCGGCCAGCACCGCGAGCAAGAGGGCGAAGCGTCGTTTCATCAGCGAACCTGACTGTGAGGATGGGCGGCGGCGGGCGCGGGGAAGAGGTAGTCGCAGCCGCGGGTGAGCGCGACGACGGCCGTGAAGGCGAGCAGGAGGAAGAGCACGGCCCGGCGGAGCGGGTAGTTCGGGCGGCGAGTGCGGTACCTCATCGGGCGTCGCTGCGATGACGGCCGACGTAGGTGTCTGTAAGCTCGGGTGTCCAGCCCGGCAGCTCGAACCCATGCGGCGGGGTGAGCGGCTGGTATTCGTGGGTGAACAGCTTCGGCTCGACGATTTCGCCGTTGTCGATGAGCGCCTCATGCCGGGCCGCGGCGATCGCCTGCTCGGTCGGGTGGTCCTGATTGATGTCCGGCCAGCGCATCGGTACGGCGAAGGTCTCGGTCGCGGCTTCCTGGACGCGCTCGGCGCGGAGCACCCGGCGGATGCCCAGCTCTTCCAGGGCGCCGATCGCAATGCCGCCGCACAGGCAGGCCCCGAACCACGTGAGCGCGGCCTCCCAGGGCGACGTGAGCGACGGCAGCCGGACGACGATGTAGACCAGCGGGATCGTCAGGGCGACCACTGTCCGGACGGTGAGGGCGGAGTCGGGGGCGGTCGGTCTGCGGGTCATCACCAGGCTCCCTGATCGGTGCCACGGTTCGAGGGCAGCAGCTGAGCCTTCGTGCCGTCCGCCCGTGTCGGTTCCATCACTTGCACGTCACCGCGCATCCGGTACGGCTCGATCACGAGGCCGCCGTTCCCGAACCGCACGGAGATCAGGGCAGAGGGCCCGCCGCCCGGACCGGTCACCTCGATGATCTTCTCGTCCGGGTCGGCGAACACGTTGGCGCTGCACTGGTTGATCACGCGGGGCTTGATGCGGGTCATCGGATGATGTCCTTTCGCGGGTAGGCGTTGACGAAGGCGGCGATGCTCCAGAGCACGGCGATCGCGGCCATGGCGTGCAAGCCGGTCACCCCGGCCAGCGCGGCGATGAGCACAACGACGATGCGGCGGGCGGTCATCACTGGTACCAGCGGTCGGTGATGTCCAGATGTGCCGTACGCGACTCGTGAGCGGCCTTCTCGGCGAGCACGCGCTGACGAAGGGTGTGGTCCAGGCCCGGCGACTGGATGGCCTCGCGGAGCTCCGCATCGGTCATCGTGGCAGCCTGGTCGGCGAGACTCCGCGACGTTGCCACGTGCTGAGCGGCGATGCTCAGGGCCGTCCCGAAATTGCGAGTGGCATGCGCGTCGTTGATCGGGCTGTAGAGACGCCACGCGCTGCCCTGCTTGACGATGAGCGCTTGGTGAATGCCGGAGCCGGTGATGTATCGACCCGAGCCGTCGGCACGCAAGTCCTTCACACCGGCAGCGGCGGCGATCTTCAGTGTGCGGGCGTTGGTGACGGCGACACTCATCGGTGACCTTCTCTCGGTAGATGGGGCAGCGGCCCGGCGAAGGGACTCTCAGCCGGTGGCCCTTGTCTTTCATCTCCGGGCCGCTGTGTCCACTACTGTACACGAGTGCATAGCAGTGTACATACTCCATTCGGGTGATGGCCCCCGCAGCGAGCCCACGTGGACCCGCGCCCAACCAGCCCGGCGCGCTCGCTGCGGGTGTTACGTGGCTGTCCACGCCATCCGAGTGCCCTACTGCCGGAATGGGTTGGTCACCCCGCCCGCGGGCGCCGCGCTCGGCAGCTCCCACTGTCCCGTGGCTGCGTTCCAGACCGGCTGCGGGGGCTGGGCCGGAGCCGCGGGCGCGGCGCTCGGCAGCTCCCACTGCCCGGTGGCAGGGTTCAGCGCCGGCTGCGGAGGCTGGGCCGGAGCCGTCACCGGCGTGGCGCTGTTGGGCACCTGGGGCGGCATGGATGGCGGCCCAGCCGGTGCGCCCGGGCCGTCGTCGAGGAAGCCGGCGGAGGTCTGAGCAGGCGGCTCGTACATCATTTCGAATTGCCGCGGGTCGCCCATGGCGCCTTCGCCCTTGAACCACCGGACATAGAGGTGGCCACCGACGGCGATGTCCGCTGCTCCGACCTTCTTCAGTGCGGCGCGGGCGGCCTGGAAGTCCTGCTTCCCCTTGGTGATGTAGTAGTCGCGGACGCCGTCATCCTCGTCGTCTATGGCCGGTTCCGGGCACTTGCCCGAGCCGCTTTCCCACGTGTCGAGCGTGATCGGCAGCTGCATCACCGGGTCCTGGGATTTCGGCCAGAACTTCGGCTCATGGTTGATGTAATCCGTCTGCTGACGAGCTTCACCGACGTTGACGACCAGGCCGCCCCGCCACTTGCCGAACACGCGCTTGGCGTGTTCGGAGTTTCGCTCGCCGAAGGACAGCGACTTGGCGCCACCCTCGAAGAATCCTGCCATGGTCTCCCTTTCCTACTGCTGTTCGCTGATCTGCTTGGCGCGGATGGTGGCTGCTTGGTGCAGCCGCGGAGGCCAGCCGATACGGAGCACGTTCACGGCCTGGTCCCAGATGTCGCCGATCTCTCTCTGTGAGGTGGCGCCCGCGATTCGCTCGGCCAGCTCGTCCTCCGGCGTCTTCACCGGCGGCGGTTCGGGGGCGGCCGCGGGCCGGAACGGGTTAGTCTCGCCGAGATCGACCGGCACACCGCCCACGGTCGGGTATTGTGCGGGACCGGTCACCGTGATGGTGGATTCCGGGCTGAACACGTCAACCCCATCGCCCGTTTCACTGATACCGGCGTATGCGGCGGCTGCCTCGTCACTGGCCTCCTGCACCCGCGCTACCGGGTCGGTGAGGAAGTCGGCACGGACGTTCGGCCAATTCGGGTGCCTCACGATGTCCTTGGCGAGGTTGGCGCGGGTGCGGCTGAGGTTGGCCAGCCCCACCCGGCGCCCGACGTCCTGCATCGCCGCCTTCGTCTTGAATTGCGCGAGCAGGGCAGCCGCGTCGTCCAGCGCATCGGGCCCCGGCTCTTGCGGTTTGACCTCGTCGACGCGCTCGCCCTTGCTGTTCAGCTGAATGACTTTCTGGTCCTTGGACGACCAGGCGGGGTGCAGCCCGGTGCTGCCCAGCGGCGGGCCGATGCCGAGTACGGCCTTCGCCGTCGCGCTCATGCTCCGCTCGTTCGCCTCCGGCCGGTCGGCAGGCTCGATGGGCGGAGCCTGACCGGACACCGCGTCCTTCTCAAACCACGCCTGATTTTCCGGCAACGCCATCGCTTCGGGCCCCACGGCCTTCGTGATGTCCTCGATCGTTGCGCTCTTCGGCGGCACCCATTCGACGCCGGACGAGTCCGTGACGACGCGCGTGGGCAGCACCTCAGAGTGCTTCGGGTACAGATCCGGTCGTGCGACGTGGTTCGGCACTTCGAGGGGCGGAGCTTCCGGGTGGTAGGGCCGGATGAGGTCCTTCCGGTTGCGCCACCGCCGGACCTGACCCGCGAGCAGGGCGCCGTACCAGCCTGCCCAGATGTCCACTTCGTAGACATGTACGGCTGCCGTGGTCTCGTCGCCGATCGTGATGTCGACGACCAGGGCGATCGTCTTGTCGACGTCGGGCATCGGCTGGCGAACCTGCGCGCCGGTGTCGTCGAACGTCACCATCGTGTCCGCGTTGGCGTAGATGGCAAACTGCACGGCCGGACTGTGCGGGTACTTGACGACGCTGCCCGTCTTGCGGTCGCCGATCACCAGACGGCCATCGGCCAGCCGGAAGAGCGCGTCCGCCTTGCCCGCCGTGCCGATCTGCTGGTTGACGCACGTGAACTCGGTCAGCACTTCCTCGATGCCGAGGCGGGCGAGCTCCGCGCGGTAGCGCTCGTACGTCACGCGCAGCTCGTGCGGGACGGCGGCGTACTCGTCATCGGTCATGTCGCCGACGTGCTCGTGGAATACGTGGAAGGCCGTGCCGAGATCGCGCTTCTCGTCACCGCCGGACTTCACCTCGGCCTGGTCGATGATCTCGCGCCACGCGGCCCGGTCGTCGAGCGGCGTGACCGCGGCGCGGGCGGTGAGCGCCGGGCTGACGGCCACGCCCTTCGCCGCCTTGCGCTGACCGTAGACGGCGAGGCCGCGTCCGTCGTCGAGCGTCTTGGCGAGCGTGGTGGCACGTGTGTAGGCGCGCGGGCCGGTGCCGTCGGCATCGAGCAGATACCGCCCGTACCGGTCGTAGCCCTGCGGGTCGACGGTCGGCGCATCGCCGCCGAAGAATTCGGTGCTGTCCATCAGTTCTCCAATCGGCCAAGGGCCGAGTCAAGGCGGTCATAGAGCTTGGCCAATAGGGCGTCTACCTCGGGACCGTTACCCTCACTCTCGGACAGGTGGGACACGGCACGCTGTAGCGCGTCAGCCTCATCCCAGCTGAGCGTGAGGGTGGTTTTCCGGGGCATGTGCGCCTCTCAATGTCGATGTCTGTCTATGTCCACGACTGTACACTATCCAGCGCGCGGCTGGCCAGCCGGATCTGCACCGCGTCGAACAGCTGACCCGCGGTCATCCCGCGGACGTACAAGTGGGAGCTGACAACCGCGGCCTTGATGCGTTGCCGATTGGTGGCCGGACGCCGCCGGAGCACCGGCGCCGGGATGGTGTTGCGATCGGGCAGCATAGCCATGGCCTGTTCCTGGGTCAGACCAACGCGCACCCAGGACGGCGCCCGGCCATCGAGCGGCCACGAGCCGACCGACCACCAGGGGTGCGCGTGACGCTCCGGGCCGACGACGAACCACAGCTCTTGCTCAGCGAGTGAGCTGAACGGGATGCCGCCGTCGGTGAGCAGATACGGGCGGTCGGACCTGATGAGCTCGACGTCCTCATACCCGGCCACCCGCGCCCGCAGACCGGCATCCGGGTCGACCTCAACCGGCTTCTCGAGCTCATCGTCATCGCGGTCATCCGAGTCGGCTTCGGACTCCGGCCGCTCGCTCGAGGTCATGTCGATGGTGCCGTTGAGCGAGTGCCGGAAGAGCACGCCGGTGGGGTCGAGAATGACGGCATCCGTCTTGCCCTCGTGCGGGCGGAGGATGCGGCCCACCATCTGGATGAACAAGCCTTCGTGCACGGTGGGCCGTGCGATCACCCCGGCCGAACACCACGGCGCGTCCCAGCCCTCGCTCAGCCGGGTGCAGGACACCAGCAACTGGACATCTCCGCGCCGGTGTTGCTTGTGCAGCAGACGCGAGTCCTCGCGGGAGGTTGTGCCGTACAGCCCGCCGGTTGTGATGCCCGCGGCCTCGAACCCCTCGCGGAAGTACTGGCCTGTGTCGACGGTGGGCGCGAACACGACGCCGGAGCGCTCGCGCGCGTGGGTGAGGTAGCCCGTCACGATCGCCTCGCGGACCGACTCGCGGGACAGCTTCTCGCCCAGGTCGGCGGCGTTGTAGTCGCCGGCCGTCTTGCGCACACCGTCGAGCTGGATGTCAGTGCGGATGTACTTGCCGATCGGCCGGACCAGGAATCCCTGTTCGATCGCCCACTCGATCGGCAGCTCGAAGCTGATCTTCTCCCAGACCGTGTCCAGGCCGCGCGAGTCGGCGCGCACCCATGTGGCGGAGAACCCCGCACACCGTGGCCCCACCCCATCGCCGCTGAGCGCGCCGAGCCCGCGGAGCACGGTCAGCCACTGATCGGCAACCGACCGATGTGCCTCATCGCAGATGATCAGACCAAACTTGCCGAGCTGTGCCAGCCGCCGCGGCCGGCACGCCGTCTGCACGCTGGCCACCACGATAGCCGCGCTCGCACTGTTCTCCCCGGCCTTGACGATCCCGATGCTCACGGAGTTGTCGATGCGCACCAGCTTGTCCACGGTCTGGCGGACCAGCTCATCCCGGTGCACGAGGATGAGCACGCGCATGCCGCGCCGGACATACCGGTGAGCGAGGTGGCTCATGATCACCGTCTTGCCGGTGCCGGTGGCCGCGCTCACGCCCAGCCGGTGCAGCCCGGATTCCCAGTCCCGCTCCAGCGCCGCGAGGGCATCCTCTTGGTATTCCCGCAGCTCGATCACTGCCAACCTACCCAGCCGAACACGAAGCCCAGGACGATAAACAGCACGAGCAGTATCGCGCCAACCACCATGCATGCTGACAAGATCCGAAGAGGACGATCTGGCTCACTCATGCTGCCTCCTCATCATCGTCCACAACGAACAGTTCAGACCGGTCGAATTCCTTTGGTTGCTCGGCCCAGGCGATGCCGTTGACCTCAGCGGTGGCCAGCATCTCGACGCCATGCCCGATCGGTCCGGACATCGCGCGTTCCAGATCCCGGCACGCCTCTTCGGCGAATGCTTCCGGCACCCACAGCACAATCTCGTCATGCATGAACAGGGCAAGCGCCCAACTCCACTTCGGGCGGAGGTGCAGTAGCCACGCCGCCTTGAGCCAGTCCGCCTGCGCGCCCTGGGTTTCGTAGTTCAGCGCCTTGCGGGATGGCTTGACGCTGGTGACGACCCGGCCGTCTTCCAGCACAATCTTGCGATCCCACAGGATGATCTTGCGGCCGGACGGCAGGGTGACGGCTTCCTGCTGGTTCATCTTGGCGGCCCGGCCGAACATGCCCGGGTAGTTCTGGTGCTGGTCGGACCTGAACTTGGCCGCTGCGTCCATGGCGATCTTGAACGATCCGGCCAGATTGCGCACCCCGACGCCGTAGCACACCGACAGAAACCCGATCTTCGCCATCTGCCGCAACCGATACGACTTCGTGCCAGCCTTCTTTCCTTCGGCAGCAACGAATTCTGCACCGAAGGTGTCGAGAGCAACGGCGTTGTTCACATCGCCGGAATGGATCGCCGCCACGTAGCGCGGGTCGCCGGACAGCCCGGCCATGGTGCGCGGTTCGCCCTGCTCCAGGTCGCACGAGACGAACACCCAGCCCGGCACGCCGCCGAGCGCGGCGCGGATACGCTTGTCGTCTTTCGGCAGCTGCTGTACCGGCGGGTTGCTCGCGGAGTTGCGATGAGTCACCGTGCCGATCGAGCGGAACTGCGGGTGAATCCGGCCGTCCCGCTCCAGCGCATCGAGCATCGGCTTGACGTAGGTCTCGCGGAATTTCGTGGCACGCCGGCAGGCCCGGATGTGCGTCGCGAGATGCCCGGCATGTAAGACTACCGGGGCATCTTCGATTTCTTGCAGCGCCCACTTGTCCCAGCATGGCGTCTTGACTCCATTGCGCTCGTTCCACCGAACCGGTGGCTGACCGAGCGCCTCGAACGCCTTGCCGATACTGGCGCCCATCGCCGACGGTGGGATGCCGTACGGCGCCAGCCAGGCCGCCTCTTCGGCCGCCACCTGATCCAGCTCACCGGCGATCCAGCGTGCGTACTCGGCATCTACGGGCAGGCCGCGGAAGACCATACAGTCGTCGTCCCACTGGAGCGTGAACTCTATCTGCGCATGCTCCCACTCGCCCTCGTCGTGCAGCCGCGTCACCGCCTGATCGTAGAGCACCTTGACGGCCACGGCGTCCATCGCCGAGTACTCCAGGTACTCCAGTGTCCACAGTGGAACGTTGGCGAAGCCCCACTTGGCGGCGGCTTTGGGCGTGCGGTGTCCGACGGGTGCGTGGTCCTTGAACCAGGCGTGCAGCCGCTGTTCCGCTTCGGCCAGACATGGCGACACCTCGCGGCGGTAGCTGTCCTTCAGACCCTTTGGGTGCACCAACCGGGGATCGATACCGTCTTTGCGTGGTAGCAGGGTGCGCGGGTCCGTGATGGCTTGCGCTACCTGGTAATCGATGATGTGCGGCTCCAGCTCACCCAGCCGGATGGCGCCGGGCAGGTGGCGTTCGATGAACGGGATCTCGGCAAGCCCGGTGAAGTGGCCGACGAACTTCGGGTGCGCCCGGATGGTATCGCGGATGAGGTCTCGCGGGCCGCCCTGCGGGTCGATGAGCCACGCCACCTTGCCGTCGCTGATCTGGATCAGACGGCAGGCGTAGCCCGGCGCCCACGGGTCGACCGTGTTCGTCTCGCTGTCCAGGCCCAGCACCTCATCGCGGTGCGCGGCCATCCATTGCTGCCAACACTCCCAATCTTGCGCATCCTGCGGGAAGTAGCACTGAACCTGGTGCGGCGCGTTGATGGTGAACGAGATCATGGGTCACCCCCTCCAGTGCTGAGCCAGCCAGACAATGAGCGCGACCACAGCAATGAACGTCACGACGATACCGAGTGCCAGACCGGCGATCGTCCACAGTAGACCGGTCACCAGCGTGCAGGCGGAATCGTGGCGAGCGTGGCCCACACGATGCGAGCCAGTGCGTTGGGCAGCTCGCTCACTGAGTCACCACCGTGACGGGGTGGCGGTACGGGTAGCTCTTGACGTCGTCGGCCCAGATGCGCACGCCGTTGCCACCGCCGGGCTTGCCGTCGGCGCGCGGCACCGGGCCGCGGTAGAAGGACAGGTCACCCCGGCGGAGGTAGCGATCGATCGTGCGGGGGCCGACGCCCAGCCGCTCGGCGGCATCCTGCCTGGTCGACCAGGCGAGCGGGTCGGTGGCCGGCGTGCTCATGCGGATGGTGGCCGCCTCATCGGGCGGGCAGCCCTTCCGCAGCATCAGGGTGGCTTCCATCGGGTGGTCCTCTCTGGCATGGTGGGGCGATGTGCAGTACTGTACACTGCTGTACATCGACACGTCCACCAGAGAGGTAACCCCGCTATGAGGATCTACGTCGTCCACAAGATCGTGGACAGCACAACCGACCCGGAGACCACGCTCATCAGCGCGCACGTCGACGAGTCCGTCGAGCTGGACCTGACCGGTTCGACGAGTGATGAGGCCACGGACGTCGCGCAGGCTGCCGGATTCGAGCTGGTCCTTTGATGGACCTCGCGAAGCTCCAGCGCTTGCAAGGCCGCTTCAGCGCTGACGACTACCCAGAGTCCGGCACACTGCTGGATCTCTGTATCGCTGAGGTTCGGGAGCAACTGCGCGTCAACCCGCGTTCAGCCCCTGAGCACCTCGTTGCCGCGGTGCTGGCCGGGATCACGGCGGCCAACGTCCGCGGGCTCATCAGCGTTGGCGATGAACACGAGTGGGCCACGCTGTCGCTGATGGCTACCGAGCGCGCGTGGGCGGCAAGCTGATGATCAATGCGCAGGCCAAGGGCAAGGCGGCCGAGCGTGCGGTGGCGCTCGCCCTCACCCGGTCCGGGCTGCCCAGCAAGCGGCACGTCCGGACCGGGGATCGCTACACCCACGATGAGGGCGACCTCCGCCTGACAGTCGCGCCCGTCACCATCGAGGTGAAGAACTGGGCGAAGGGCTATAGCCGGGGTGAGGTCATGGAACTGCTGTCCAAACTGGAGCGTCAGAAGCGTGAAGGTGATCTCGGCTTGCTGGTGTGCAAGCGCGTTGCCGTGGCCGACCCGTACGGCTGGGACTGCTGGGTGACTGCGCTTGACGCAGCTTGGCTGTTGTTCGGGCAGTACGAAGGCGCTCAGCCGGTGGATGGCTTCGAGCACCCGGTGTGTTTCGTCTTCGGTGACGTCATCCGTGCATTGGTGTCCGGCGGCTGGGTGACCGAGCTGACCAACCCGTTCCAGGACAAGGAGATCTCATGAACTACAGCGCATTGAAGAGCCAGCTTCGCGAGCTGCGGAGGAAGATCCTGGCTGACCCGGATCTCAGCGACCAGGAACGCGAGGATCTGAAGCTCGCCGTCATCGTGCTGCTCATGCACATCGCGCACCGTGAGGCTGATGGCCGATGAGTCCGCATGCTACCTACGAAATCGTCACTGACTTCCTCACACAAACGAAGCTCGCCAGAGTGCTCATCGTTGTGGACGGCCAGAAATACGGGATGTTCCTGCCCGCCACGAGTGATCTTCTGGACGATCAGGAAGCACTCGATGCGGTCATGATGAGCATGGTCAACCGCGAGAAGCGAAAGGCGGACGGCGCATGAGCAGGCGTAAGTACCCCAACAACGCCGCACTCGGCGCGCAGCTGCGCGCCTTCCGGGTGGCAGCCGGAATGACCCAGCGCGAGGTGGCTCGCCGGGTGAAGGTCTCGCCCAACACGATCACGCACTGGGAGGGCGGCAACCGGTGCCCGATGATCCTGGACCTGGATGCCTATCTCCGCGCTGTCGGCGCCACGATCACCCTGGGAGCGACGTCATGAGCAGACCTCAGCGCGGGCTCGACCTGCCGCCCGTGCCGCGCGCCGAGTACGTACCGCGGCCGCCGCACATCACCGACTACTCGGCCGAGTGGGGCGTGTCGATCCGCACCTGGGACGGCGCGGAGTTTCAGGTGGACATCCTCCGGCCGGATCAGGTCAAGGTCGACGGGCGCTTTCTCGTGTGGCATGAGCTGGATAACGGAACGGGCGTGCTGCTGGGCCGCGCCCGGAACGAGCCCGGGGTTCCGATCGCCATCGCGCGAGCCGTCCCGTTGAGCTGAGCGCACGGTGTACCGTGCCAGAACAGCGAGAGGGCCCGGAACCTGGCAGCTGGTTCCGGGCCCTACCCGCGCCCGGACCCACCCCGCTGAAAGAGAGGCCAAGACATGCCACTCCCCAATCCGCAGGATCGTGACATGCGAAATGTACCAGACGCATGAGTGGCTACACGCGGTATGACGTCGCGTTATGGAACGCAGCGGTAGCGCTGGCCGACCGCGGAGTCCGCATCGCCATGGTCCGGCTGGGGTGGGACGAGGTGCGGGGCAGCAAGGCCATGCTGACGCCGCCGCCCGCTGGCTGGCATACCGCCGACCCGTTCCCCAGCACCCAGGTCAAGGCCGCCATCGACGCCGGCTGCAACGCCTACCTCTGGCGCCTGCCGGAAGGCTGGTACGCCGTCGACGCCGATACGCCGGAACTGAGGGCCGCCTTCACCGAACAGCTGGGGCTGCCGGACGTCGTCACCCCTCGCGGCGCGCACTGGGTGGTGGACGCCCCTGCGCAGGGACAGGACCGGCTGGACACCGGGATGCGGGCGCTCTACGGCCCCGGCAGCCACTACCTGGGCCCGGACGGCACCATGCGCGAGTACCTCGGCGCCGTGCCGCTCGAGCCTCGCGCCCTGCCGCCGGGCCTGCGCAGAGCCCCGCGGGACTTCGGGGCCGTCGCGCCCGGCGAGACGACAGTCAAGCCGCGGGACGAGGCGTACAGCATCGTGGCGGCCAAACGGGCGGCGTGGCTGGCCAGCACCGCGGGCAGCCGGCACGCCGTACTGATGGACTTCGGCGGCACCCTGGCGCGGGTCCTGCTCGCTGACGGCCGCACCCCGGACGAGGTCTGTGACGCGCTGGGCGCCGAGGTGGCCGCACACCCGGACGCCGCCGAATTCGAGACGGCCGAGCGGGACGCCGCGGCGTGCGTCCGGTATGCCATGGAGAACCCGTGGGTGTTCGGCACGCCGGCGGGGTTCGAGGGGAGGTTCAGCGCGCCGGACCCTGCCGACGCCCCCGCACCCGCGGACACCGGTGACGGGGGCGAGCTCTTCGCGCTGGGCGATCCGGCCTTCTACGACAGCCCTACGCCCCCGCCGGAGGCTGTCTACGGCGCGTTCGGGGGTGAGGTGCCGCTGTTCTACGGCGACGGGGTGCACTGGCTCCAGGGCGAGAGCGAGAGCGGCAAGACGTGGCTGGGGCTGGAGGTGGTCCGGGAGTTGCTGGAGAGTCAGGCGGACCCGGTCATCGTCGTCGACTACGAGGACACGCGTGCGGCTGTAGTCGAGCGGTTGCGGGCGCTGGGGATGACGCGGGAGCAGTACACCCGGCTGGTGTACGTGTCCGGTCATGACGTGACACATGCCGAGCTGAGAGCCCACCTGGAGCAGACGGAGCGCAGCTATGCGCTCATGCTGCTGGACGGGGTCACCTCCGCCCTGACCGCGGCCGGCGCGAACGCCAACGACGGGCAGGAGGTCACGCGCTGGGCCGACCAGATACCGCGGCGGGCCCGGATGGCGGTCTGCATCGACCACGTGGTCAAGGCCGTCGACGACCGGCGCGGGATGGCGATCGGCAGCACGGCGAAGAAGAGCGTGGTCACCGGCACCTCGTTCGAGGTGGTGTGCGTGCGCAAATTCGGCCGCGGGCGGGACGGCGTCATTGAGCTGCGCATCCAGAAAGACAAGCGCGGCGGTGTGCGTGGCCGGCTGGAGAAGGCCCTTCAGCTGACGCTCACCAGCGCGCCGGACGGGCGCAAGGTGGGGCTGGCCGTCAACGCGGGCGGGTTCTTCGCCGACCCGGATGATGCGCTCTTCGGGGCCCTGTTCGATGACGGTGTGGACGGCGGTATCACGCAGAACGAGCTGGCGCGGGAGGCCAGGGACCGGGGTGCCGGGTACTCCGCGAGGGCCAAGGCGGACAAGCACCGTGCGTGGCTGAACTATTACACAGAGCGAATTAATACGTAGCCTGCCTACTGGTGGTACCGCCGGTACCGGGCTCGGGTACCGGGTCTGACCAGCAGAGTTGCGTTTCAGGACCCACTAGATGATCTTCAAAGTCAGTCCTAAAAGACAACTGTGCAGGTCCAGCCGGTACCACCTCGGGTACCACATGTAGGCAGCCTACTGGTGGTACCCGAGGTGGTACCCGCCGGTACCGTAGATCAACTACAGAGCCGTGACCAGGCAAAATAGCGGTACCATGCCGGGTACCACCTCGGTACCGGAACACCCCGAGCCGAGCGGTACCCACCCGTCCCCCGTAGGGGGTGGGGACCGAACGGGTGTTGGCGCCAGAGCGGTACCTCTGCCGAACAGCTGTGCATCCGTGTACAGTCAGCGGCACCGGCCGGGTACGTAGCCGGGGATGGCACTGGGTGGTAGCGCTGGCTTCTGATCGCCAGGACGGCGAAGCCCAGCCCCGTGGATGGCAGCCCGGCCGGTTTCAAGATCAACCATCAGACCCATGTTGTCAGGGAGGCTGAGATGGCAAACCGACCTCGTCGCCGGTGGACCAGGGCTGAACTGATCGAGCGCCGGCGTGAGGGCTGGGACCTGTACGTGGCTGGCTGGACTCAGCGCCAGATCGCCGAGAAATTCGGGATCGACCAGTCCACGGTGTCCGACGACTTCGCCGCGCTCCGGGCCGAGACGCCCCGGCAGACCCGCGAACAGCTGATCGAGAAGCACCAGGAGGGCTTGGCGTGGGCCACGAAGCGGCTCCGTGAGCTGGCCGAGAAGCCTGCCCCGCCGATCACCGCCGGGGCTCAGGGCCTGATCGTCCACGACCCGCGGACCGGCGAGATTGTCCGGGATTACGCGCTCCAGCGGCAGGCCGCGCTGGACCTCGTCCGACTTCAGGAGCGCGAGGCCAAGCTGCTCGGCCTGAACGCCGCCGACGTCGTCGAGCACACCGGCACCGTGACTGTGGCGGGCAGTGTCGATGCCGAGCTGAACGAGTTGGCCGCCAAGCTCGGCATGCAGGAGACTGCCGTAGTGCCCCCGTGTTACGTCGCTGAGGGGCTTTCAGAGGGTGTCGGGTCCGATGCCCTTGTCGAGTAGGCTCATCGCGTCTCAGGCGCAATCAGCGCCGTTCGCGGAATCAAGCACCAGGACCCCGGGCAGTCTTGGTCGTTATCCGGACCGTGATAGCCGACGTGTGCACGCTCCGGGTCGATGGCGGGCAGCGCATGGACAGCAGAAAAGCACACCGGGCAGACGGCCCGGTGTGCTTTCGTTACCTCGATCATCAGTTGGCGGGAGCCATGTCGGCCGCGCGGCTGGTCAGGTTCGCCAGCACCTCTTCCGGCGTGAGCGCCGGGGCCGCCACCGGGTGTTCGCAGCGGCACCAGTAGCACCAGTAGCTGGTACGTCCGCAGTTCTCGCAATCCCACATGCTGGCCTCCGTAGTTGTTCGCTTGCTGTGTCTACGACTGTACATGAGTGTCCACGAGTGTGCAAGACATGAGTGCGCCGACGCTGAGCAAGGCCGAGCAGGTTCGCGTCCTCCGCCGGATGGCCGAGCTGAAGCCGTTCCAGTGGCGCTGCCGCGTGCCGGGCTGTGATGGCCTGCCGCACCCGGACCCCAACCCCCTGCTGTCCATGCCGCACCGGCACGCCCGCGCCGCGCAGGTGCCGCCGCCGGGCGACTGGTACGCCTGGTTCCTGATGGCCGGCCGCGGGTTCGGCAAGACGCGCACCGGTGCCGAGTGGATCAAGGACCGGATGATGGCCGAGCCCGGCCACCGCGTGGCCGTCATCGCGCCGGACTTCGCCGTCGGCCGGGATGTCTGCATCGAGGGCGAGTCGGGCCTGCTCGGCATCGAGCCGAACCCCGGCCTGTTCCCGCCCGAGGTGCGCCGCGGGCTGAGGTGGAACCGCTCGATCGGCGAGCTGACCCTGTCCAACGGCAGCCAGCTCCGCCTGTTCGGCGCCGAGACGCGCAAGGATGCGGAGAGCCTACGCGGGTACCAGTGCCACTCCGCGTGGTTCGAGGAACTGGGCACCCAGCGCCACGGCGATGTCGCGTGGGACATGCTCGAATTCGCGCTACGGCTGGGCGACGATCCGCGCGTCGTGGTCACCGGCACGCCGCGGCCGACGAAGCTGATCAAGCAACTGGTCAGCGACCCGGACGTGGCCATGACCACCGGCACCACCTACGACAACGCCGCCAACCTGCCCAGCAAGACTGTCGACCGGCTCAAGCGCCGGCACGAGGGCACCACGCTGGGCCAGCAAGAGCTGTTCGGGATGCTGCTGGACGACGCGGTCGGCGCGCTCTGGAACAGCAAGATGTTCCGCCGTGCCCCGCACCCGGACGACTTGCCGGACTTCGTGCACATCGTCATCGGGGTGGACCCAGCGGGCAGCGCGCACAAGACGTCGGACCTCACCGGCATCGTGGCTGTCGGCATGACCGCGGACGGCACACTCTGGGTGCTGGCGGACAAGAGCGGCACCTACTCGCCGGAGCAGTGGCGCCGTGAGGTGTACGAGCTCTTCGACATGCTCGGAGCCGACCTCGTCATCGGAGAGAAGAACTTTGGTGGCGACATGGTGGCCAGCACGCTGCGCGCCGTGCCGCCGGGCGAACGCGTGCTGCCGTTCGAGCTGGTGACCGCCAGCCGGGGCAAGGTCATCCGGGCCCGGCCGGTGGCCGATCTCTACGAGCAGGGCCGTGTGATGCACGTCGGCACGTTCGGCGACCTCGAGACGGACCTGACCACCTGGGTGCCGCCCGGCCAGTTCAACACCGAAGGCGACCCCATCGAGCCCAGCAACTGGAGCCCCGACCGGATGGACGCGCTGGTCTGGGCGGCCACGAAGCTGGGCGTCCGGCCGCGCAAACCGCGTACTCGCTCCGTGTTCGAGGAGTGAAGTACACTCATCGACATGCATGGACGTACATGGGAGGACACATGGCAGACGACACCCCCGGCAGCTACGCGGAACAGCGGCGTATCGAGGACGCCCGGCTGAGCGAAGACAGTCGGCAGTGGGCGCACCAGCAGCACCTGAACAGCGATGGTGAACCGTGCGACTGCGGGCACGCTCCGGACATCGTTGGCCGGGTGGTGACCCACGAGCGTGAGCTGCTGCGCCGCGCGGCCGCGATGATCGATCCGGAGCACAACCCGTCCATCGGCCGGTACGAAGAGCGGCTGGACTGGCTGGCGAAGTACCGCGAGGTGATCTCGTGATGCCGGAATACGCGGACCAGGCTGCACGGCTCATCGGCGTGCAGGCCGTGCCCGTCGCCTACATGCCGCCGAAGTACGGACCTCCGCCGGGCGTGTCCGCGGAGAAGTGGCGGACGATGAATCGTGCGCAGCGACGTGACCAGCTCAAGGCCATCGCCAAGTCCATCAACGCCGTTGCCCGTCAACCGAAAGGCGACTGATCGTGCTCGACATTTACCTGCTCGATGAGGAGCGCGCTGTCACGGTGGCCATGAGCCTGAGCGAGCTCTTCCGCACGGTGCGCGTGGTGGCCGAAGCGAAGGTGTTTCTGGAGCCCTCGCCCGGCAGCCTGGTCAACATCGACCACATCGTCCGGATCATCGAGCACCGCGAGGATGGCGACGAGGCAGCCCAGGCCGAAGCACAGCGGACGTTGTATGAGTACGCCGTCGTCCACCACGCCACGGCGCACCGATGGTGACCATGCTCGTGGCGCTCGCCGGGCTGGCCGCCGGTGTGCCGGTCGGCTGGTTCTTCGCCGTGCGCTCCGTGCCGCATATGCTGGCTCGAATGGGCGAGTCTGAGATGGACGCCCTGGCCGACAGAGTAGGGGAGTTGCGCGATGGGTCTTCGTGATCTTGCCCTTCGGTCGGCGGGGGTCCGCGCCCGGCCGCCGCGGGCCGTCTCGATCCGGCCACCCGCCGGCGCGCTGGAGTCGCCGAATTTCTATGGCACCCCGCACCAGCCGCTGTGGCCCAGCTTCGAAGGCGCGACTCAGGTCAACCTCGCGGGCCGTAATCTCTACGCGGCGCGCTGCCTCGAGAAGATCGCCGACTCGATCAGCGGACTGCCGTACCAGGGCGGCAACGTCAAGAGCAGGAGCGCCCGGCCGACCACGCGGCGGATGCAGCTTCTCGGCCCGGCGCCCGGCGGGCCCAACCCGCTGTGGTCGTCAGCGCGGCTGTGGCGCTACTCGCTGATCCAGTACCTCGCCATGGGCAAGATGGCGTGGCTGAACGAGCGGGACGACAGCGGCCGAATCACGGCGTACTGGCCGCTGATGGCTCAGCACCTGGCGCCCGTACTCGCCGCGCCCGGCGGGCAGCACTACTTCGAGAGCTACCGCTACGGCACCCGCAACACACAAAAC
>Ga0207640_10000213_pt1 | contig 40834 bp, 35 predicted proteins | sample KBSCornC42_FD_184300 | JGI IMG/M metagenome (GOLD analysis project Ga0207640, IMG submission 184300) | Corn rhizosphere microbial communities from Kellogg Biological Station, Michigan, USA - KBS Corn C4-2 (SPAdes) (version 2) | ecosystem: Host-associated > Plants > Roots > Rhizosphere > Soil ... | reverse complement strand
ACCTTCGCGTCGCGGCTTTCCGCGACGACGTGTCCCGGCTCGGGTTGCCGCGCCACGAGCGGTGCATTCGAGACGGAGTCCACATAGGCGGCTACCTGCACGTGGTCCATGCTGTCCGCAAGAGCGAGCAGCGCCGCATCGGCAGGCACGGACGCACTGTCCTTTGACGGTGCGCTCGCGACGATGGTGCGATCGCGGAGCGAGAGCCAGTCGTGTGCGACGCGATTGACCTCGCTGAGCGCGATGCCGGGAAGCAGTGCGCGGGTGAGCCGATAGTCCTGCGCGATGCTCGGCATCGGATCACCGTCGAGGAAGTTGGCCACGTACGTCTGCACGAAGGCATCCGAGCTGGTCTTGTCGCGCTCGGCGTACGTGCTTTCCATGCCGCGCAGCAGGTTCGCCTTCTGGCGGTCGAATTCCGTGGGTGCGAACCCGTGCTGTTCCACGCGCTCGGCCTCGGTGAGGACCGCACCGAGACCGCGCGAAATGCCGTCATCCTTCACGAGTGCGCTCAGCACGTAGGCGGCGCGGCTGCGCACGATCGCGCCCTGTGCGGAATAGGCGCCCACGAACGGCGCATCGGGACGCTGGGCGATCTCCACCAGCCGGTCATTGAGCATGCCGCTGTAGAGCGATTCCACGAGCTCGCGCCGATAGTCGGCCACGGTGCGCTCCTGCTCCACCGGCATTTCGTAGTATTCGGCGACGGTGGAGTTGGTGGCTTCGGGATCGGTCGTGACGGCGACGCGCGTGAGCGTGTCGGACGGAACGGGGTAGATCGTGCGCGCGCGCTCGGGCATCGGATTCGTGAGCGGCGTGAAGCGCTCGCGAATGAGTCGTTCCACCCGCGCGCCGTCGAAATCGCCGACCGCGACCACGGCCATGAGGTCCGGACGATACCAGTCGTGATAGAATCGCACGAGCTCGGCGCGCGATGCGGTTTCAATGGTGTGCCGGTCGCCAATGGGCAGGCGCGTGGCGTAGCGCGAGTTGGCGAAAAGCACGGGGAACTGCTTGTCGCGAATGCGCTGCGCGGCGCCGCGACCCAGCCGCCACTCCTCCACCACGACCTTCCGCTCGCGCTCGAGCTCGGTGGGATCGAAGGTGAGTCCGTGCGCCCAGTCGGAGAGGATCTGGATGCCGGTGCCGAGCAGCGTCGCGCTGTCGGTGGGTACCGTGAGCTGATAGATCGTCTCGTCGAATCCGGTGGAGGCGTTGAGATCGGCGCCGAAGCGGACGCCCGTGGATTCGAGGTAGCTGATGAGCTGCTGTCGCTTGAAGTGCGTGGTGCCGTCGAACGCCATGTGCTCGACGAGATGGGCGAGGCCGAGCTGCGTGCTGTCCTCGAGGATGGATCCGGCATTCACGACCAGGCGCAGTTCGGCGCGCTTCTCGGGCTTGTGGTTGACGCGGATGTAATAGGTGAGTCCGTTGGCAAGCTTGCCGATGCGCACGCTGCTGTCCACCGGAATCGGGGCGGTGAGCGGCGGCGCGGCAATGCGCGTCGTATCCTGCGCCGCAAGTCGGACCGGACGCAGGGTGGGCAGCGCGAAGAACAGGGCGGCCAGCGAGGCAGCGGCGCGCCACGAAAGAGCACGGGGCATGGCTACTGGTGTGGTGGGCGCGGCGCGCAGGTGCGCCGCGTGCAGATCATTCGTCGTCAATACTTTCGGCGTGCACGTCCGCGTTGCCGGACGGCAGATAGTGCACGAGGATCCGCATGGAATGGCAACACACCTGGCAGTCCTCGATGTAGTCCTGTGCGCTGCCACTGCTCGGATCGAGCGTGAGCGTGTTGAGCTCCCCGCAGTAGGGGCAGGTCACGCGGGCCTCCATGTCCGTCGAGCCGTCGTCGGACGGGAGGGCGTCAGGGTCGTCGGTCGAGCGCATGCGTGAAAACTAGCGACGGGAGGAGACAGGGGCAGTCCATGGGGCAGCCCATGGGGCTGCCCCATGGGCTGCCCCTGTTTGATCATTATCCTGCACCGCGGCGCAAACGGTCCCGGATGGCTGCCCATTCATCGCCCGCGGAGTCAGGCTCTTCCACGAACACCACGTCGCACTGCTGGGCATCGAGCGCATGGAGCGCGGCGTACAGCTCACGTGCATAGCCGGCGGGGTCGGGGGGCATCCTGACGGGATGGGCTATCGGCGCAGGGAACGGCCCCAGCAGGAGTGCACCCACAATTCTGCCCTGGCTCGCCAGTTCGCTCGCGAGCCGGGCCGCCGCGTCGCGCTCCGAGGCGGCGAACTGGCGCAGCTCGGCGCGCGGCGCGTAGTGGCGCTCGAGCATTCCCGGCGCGGCGCGCGGCGCGCCGGCTTCCGGATCCTTCTCCGGAATCACGAGCGAGCCGAGCACCTCGCGAAGCTGCGCCGCCGAGATGTGCCCCGGTCGCAGCAGCACCGGTTCGCTCCCCGAGAGATCGACAACCGTGGATTCGATGCCAACCGTCGTGGCCCCGCCATCGAGAATGAGGTCCACGCGATCGCCAAGCGCGCGCTGCACGTGCGCGGCGCGCGTCGGAGAGAGCTCGGTGAACCGGTTGGCGCTGGGCGCGGCGATGGGCAGGTTCGCTGCGCGAATGAGGGCGAGCGCAACCGGGTGCGCCGGGATCCGGACGGCCACCGTGTCCAGCCCCGCGGTTACCGCATCGGGCACGATGGCCGTGCGCGGCAGCACCAGCGTGAGCGGTCCAGGCCAGAACAGCCGTGCCAGCAGATCCGCGGCGCGCGGCCAGTCGCGAACGAGCCGGCGCGCGGCGGCCGGGTCGTGCACGTGCGCGATGAGCGGATTGAACGCCGGCCGGCCCTTCGCCTCGTAGATGCGCTGCACGGCCGCCTGGTCCAGCGCATTGGCACCCAGCCCGTACACGGTTTCGGTGGGGAAGGCGACCAGTCCGCCGCTCCGCACAATGGCGGCGGCGCGGGCAATCCGGTCCGGCTCCGGGTGGGTCGAGTCGACGGTGACGATCAATACAGTGCGTCCGGCGGGGTTCGTGTTAATGTATACCGGACTTGACGCAGCACCGGCGCTGCTCGTCTCACCGGGAGGGCCTGGCAGGCGACGCTGTTCCTCGCGCAACTTCGCGCATCGTTCCGGGTATTCTCACACGCATGTCCGCTCGTTTCCGCAGACTTCTTTCGCTCACTGCACTCACGCTGCTCGCGGCATCCTGCGAGCGCATCTCCGTGGGCTCGGAGATCGCGGGAGAGCTGCATCGCGGGCGCGATTACGCCACCGCCATCACGGCGCGCGGGCGAGACACGACCATCACGGCGGAGAGTACGGCCACGGTCGTCGCGCTGACCTACCTCGAGCGGCAACGGCTCGGGCTGGGCAGCCCCTTCCTGCTCATCGATGATGCGCTGAACGATCCGCGGGTGGCGGATTCCACCCGGCGCTCGCTGGCCTGGGCGCTGCTGGCGCGCACGCTGGATGGCGCGGGCAACGACGTCTCGCCACTGGCGCTCGATGCGATGGGCGTGCCGTCGGCGTTCAACAGGCCAGCGGGAGGGTGGGCGCACCTCCGCCTCATCGAGCACGCGGTGCGCGAGACGGACAATCCACGTGCGGGTGAACTGGCCGTGCGGCTGGCGTACACGCTGGCCACATCCGAGCACCTGCTGCGCGCGGATGCGCCGCGCGTCGCGACCGCGGCGGCGGCGCAGATCCGTGACCGGGAGCTGGCGCAGGCTGACGCGCGCGAGCTGTTGCGCGCCGCGTGGAAGAGCGGTGTCGATCCGCTCGTGCTGCTCCCCCACTGGCGCACCGCGCGTCGCTTTGCCGTGGAGGCGCCGCTGATGGGAACGCTCGATCGCGACGCGCGGCTCGCCGCCCTGCAGCTCGTGCCCCGGCTGCTGGAGGGCATCGAGCGCCTTGGCCAGAGCGACGATCGCGGGGAGGACACGCGCGGCGAAATCCTGAGCGAGCGATCGGCTGTCGCGATGGCGTCAGTCGCCGGTCGCGCTGACGCGCCGCCGGAGGCGCCAGTGGTGGTGACGCTTGCCGGTCTGGGCGGCCGACTGCTGGGCAGCGCGATGCTCGACAGCGGCATGCGTGCGGCGCGAGAACAGTTCGTGACGGGCTCGCGCACCGAAGAGTCGCTGGCTGCCGAACATGCGCTCGTGTTGTGGCGTGCGCCCGGGGTTCGCGTGGAGCGTGCCACGCTCATGGCGGCCGTTGCCTTGCGTGCCTACGCGCAGGCCACGCCATGGTTCCCCGGCGATGGCGGCCCGACTGACCGCGAGCTCGCGCAGCGGTACGGCCTGGCGTCCGTCACGTTCGACTCCGACTTCCCCGAGACATGGAAGCCGTACTATCGGGGCACGCTCGCGTCGGCGCTGGATGATCTCCGTCGGGTGCTGCCCTCGCTCGATGTGTCGGGGCTGCACGTGCAGTTCGGCGAGAGCCCGATGGGCCGCACGGCGCTCGCGATGCACGATCCGCGGCGCCGCGTGCTCTATCTGCCGCCCGCCACGTCCGCCGGTGCAATCGCGCACGAACTGGCGCACGACGTGGATTGGCAGGCGGCGCGACGGCGCGATGCGGTGCGCGGCGACTATGCGACGGATCGCGCGGTCCGTGATGCCGGTCAGGGATTGCTCGCCGTGTCCATGCGCGGGCTGGCGGCGGCGAGCGCGGGCGCCGCGGCATACCCCGAATCCTCGCTGCCGCCCAGCCGCCGTCCCACCGAAATCTTCGCGCGCAGCATGGACTGGCTCACGGCGGCATCACTGGCGCACGAGGGGCGCATCAACGGCTACCTCTCGTCCGTGCAGGACGGTGTACTCACCGGCTACGTCTCCGTCACACCGCCCGATGCGCGCGGGGATGCAGGAGTCGCGCTCGTGCACATTCTGGACGACGTCTCGCCGCTCGCGCCATCGCTCCGCACCTGGTACCTGTCGCGATTCGGTCCTGGACGCGCGCCGGAGCCGCGCGAGCTGGTGGACCGCATTGTGGAGGCGCCGCTCGACCCAGCCGGAGCGGACAGCGGCATGTCGGTGCCGCGACTCCTCGAGCCGATCCGCCGCATGCGGGACTCGCTGGCGGCACTCGTCCTGGACGCGCACGCCTGTGATGCGGATGATTCGGGGAAGCGCGAGCGGATGGAGCAGGCGGAGCTGCAGTTGATCGACCTGGCCGCGCGCGCGCGCACGCGCGGCCTGCTCCGGCGGCTCGGCAGCGTGATCGTTGTGGACAGCGCCTACGAGCTCGTGCCCGGCACGCGCAGTGACACCGCTCCGTTTGCGCACGCATGCGCGCGTCCTGATGCGGATCAGCCTCCGTTCGACGTGGTCGCACCCGCGCCATGAGCGCACCGCCGTCGGCACCCGTAGCAACCCCGCTGGAGCTCGAACAGCGCGTCGCCATCGAGACGCCCGAGCAGGTGGTCTTCTCGTATTCGGTGGCCGGCGTGGGATCGCGTGGCGCGGCCGCTCTGGTGGATCACCTCCTCATCGCGATCACCGAGCTGCTCATCTGGATTGGTTTCTTTCTGGTGGTGGGGGGCGTGTCGCTCACGCCGTCGGCCACGGGCGGGAGCACGGTGGGTTGGATGGCGGCGCTGCTGGCCATCATCTCGTTCACGTTCCTCTGGGGATACTTCGTCTACTTCGAGGCGGTGTGGGACGGCCAGACGCCGGGCAAGCGGCTGCTGCACATCCGCGTGGTGCAGGATGGTGGCTACTCGGTGAGTTTCGCCGCTTCCGCCATTCGCAATCTGGCGCGGCTGGTGGACATGCAGCCCGGGTTATCCTACGGCGTGGGCATCATGAGCGCGGGGCTGTCGAAATCGGGAAAGCGGCTCGGCGACATGATGGCGGGCACGTTCGTGGTGCAGGAACGTGTCGTGCGGCACGCGCAGCCGGTGGCCTCACCCACGGGGGATTCCGCGACGCCGGCCATGCTGAGCGCCGCGCTCACGGCGGACGAATACGATGTGCTGCACCGTTTCGTCGAGCGTCGGGCGACGCTGGAGCCGGAATTGCGGCGGCGACTTGGCGAGCAGTTGGCCACCAGGTTCTCGGGCGCACTTGTCGGGATCGAGGGCTCGGACATGGCGCGGCTCCTCGAGCTGCATGCACGGGAGACTGGCGCCCGGGCACGCGGCGTCGCGGCGCGCGGCGCGGTGGGCGCCGCGCGGGAGCAGCAGGCCATCGTAGCGCGCGATGCGGGAAGCTGGCATGCCTTCGCCGGCGAACTGGCGGAGGCCCAGCGCCGCGGACTGCGCAGCTTGTCGGAAGACGAGATCAGCCACTTCGTGGCCCGCTACCGCGAAGTCGCGACGGATCTCGCGCGGCTGACGACCGCGGCGCAGGGACGCGAGGTGGAGTCGCTCTTCTATCTGAGCCGGCTCGTGGGAGCCGCGCACAATCTGTTCTATCGGAAGCGACCGCTCACCGGCCGGGCCATCGCGACCTTCTTCCTGTCCGTCGTACCGCGTGAGCTGCGGCGCTCGCTCGTGTACATCCTGGCCGCCGCATTGTGCATGTTCGGCCCCATGGCCGTGACGTACCATGCGGTCATGACCGATCCGGCCACCGCGGAACGGCTGCTGCCAGCAGGCATGATCGACCGCGCCAATGAGGGCGTGGCGCGCGCCCAGCGCGGCGATCACGCCTACATTCCGCTCTCGTCATTCGAACGCCCGGTGATGGCGAGCTCCATCATCCAGAACAACGTGCAGGTGGTGTTCGCGGTGTTCGCGTTCGGCATCACCGCTGGCATTCTCACTGTTCTCATGCTGTTGCTCAACGGCGTGAGCATTGGCGCGGCGCTGGGGCTCTACGCAAGCCGGGGGATCTTCTCGCAGATCGGCGAGTTCGTGGTGCCGCACAGCGTATTCGAGCTGAGCGCCATTTGCATCGCCGGCGGCGGCGGCCTGCTGCTTGCTTCCGCGCTACTCCTGCCGGGCGCGCTCACGCGCCGGGAGGCGCTGGTGGTGAAGGGAAGACGCGCGGTGCGGCTGCTCGCGGCCTCGGTCATCATGCTCGTCCTGGCCGGCACGATCGAAGGGCTCATCTCGCCGCGCACCGACATTCCGCTCGGCATCAAGTTCGGGATTGCCGGGTTGTCCGCGCTCGCGCTCCTGTCATACGCCTCGCTTGGCGGCCGCGGCGCGGCAGACACCGAGGTCGCCGAGGAATTCGGCTACAGCGACGAGCGTGCCTTGATCTCCAGATAGCGGTTGATCACCGCCGGCGTCATGACGTGCGGCGACACGTCGAGCACCGACACGCCGGCGCGGCGCATGCGCGTGAGCGCGTCTTCCCGGGCGAGCACCAGCTCTTCCGCCGCCGCACTCTCGAAGAGCCGGGAGACCGACGAGTCTGCACCGGGTCGGGCGGCCTCCATCAACTGGTCGTTGCGCAGCGCGACGACGAGCAGCAGGTGGCGGGCGGCGCTGCGCGAGGTCAGCGCGATCAGCGACTGCGACGCACGCGCATCGATCACATCGGTGAACAGCACGACGAGCGATCGCTTGCGATGCCGTTCGCCGAGCACGCGGAAGGCCGCGCCGTAATCCGGCTCGGCCATCGTTGCCACGGCGGGAATGAGCGCACGCCGGATGCGTTCGAGCGAATCCGCGCCGCGCGAGGCGGGCACGAAGGCGCGGACCTGATCGTCGAACAGCAACAGGCCCACTTCGTCGCGCGACTGGACGGCGACATCGGCCAGCAGTGTGGCGGAGGACAGCGCATACTCGAACCGTGGCAGATCACCGGCGAGCTGGGTCATCATGCGCCCCGCATCCACGGCGATCATCACCGTCTGTCCCTGTTCCACGGTGTATTCGCGGCTGATGAGCTTGTGGCGTCGCGCCGTGGCCTTCCAGTCAATGCGGCGCGGGTCGTCGCCGTGCACGTATTCGCGCAGGTTGCTGAAGGTGCTTCCCTGACCGCGGCGGCGGACGCTGCGCACGCCGGCGTCGCGCAGCCGATGGTGCAGCGTGAGCAGACGATAGCGTCTCACGCCGGTCATGGAGGGCGTGACGAGCAGCGAGTCATCCGGGTCGTACCGCAGCGCGCGCTGCACGAGGCCCAGGCGCGAGCGTACGCGGAGCGCGATCGGACCGAGTGGCCAGAGTCCGCGCTCGCGTCCCGTGAGTGCGATCGGAAGCCGGAGCTCCTGACCGGGCACGAGGCGATGCGCCGGTCGGGCGTCGGCGTTTGCCGCGGGCTGTTCGCCCGGTGGACGCACAGCGCGGGGCAACTGGTCGAACACGCGCACCGTGAGGGGCGCACGCATTCGTGAGTGGAGCACGTAGCTGCCCGCGTCCTCGTCGCCGATTCCCAGTGTGGCCGGAACGTGACGTTCCACCTCCACCTGCCACGCGGCCGGTATCGTGAGCACGTCGAACACCACGATCATGGTGAGCAGCGCCAGCACCGCCAGCGCCACGGCACCAACGTGCGTGAGTCCCGCGATGAGCCACACGACGGCGGTAAGCGCCACGACCAGCGCGAGGCGGCGCGTGGGGAGGGGGAGATAGCCGCCGAGTGGCCAGAGAAGCGCGTACGCCAGGTCACGCGCCCAGTGGGTCTCGCCGCCGCTGGCGACTGCCGGTTCGGTCACTTCGGCGCGACCACGCGGGTGAGCACCGCTTCCAGGACGTCGTCGGTCGATCGTCCCTCCACCTCGACTTCGGGCGACACCACCACGCGGTGGCGCAGGACCGGGAACGCGTAATCCTTCACGTCGTCGGGCGTCACGTAGTCGCGCCCCGCCACGAGCGCGGCCGCGCGCGCCACGCGAAAGAGCGCCACGGAGGCGCGCGGCGATCCGCCCAGCACCAGTGCGGTGTCCTCGCGTGTGGCGCGGACAACGGCCGCGATGTACTCCTGCACTTCCGGTGCGACGCGCACCTGCTCCACCATTTCGCGCAGCGCGCGACATTGCTCCGCGTTCAGCACGGGCTCCATCGCAACGCTGCTGGCGCGCTCCGCGTCGAAGCCGCTGGCGTAGTTGTTCAGCATTTTCAATTCGGCGTCGAGCGCCGGATAGGGCACCTTGATCTTGAGCAGGAAGCGATCGAGCTGCGCTTCCGGAAGCGGATACGTTCCCTCGTACTCCACCGGGTTCTGCGTGGCATACACCGTGAAGAGGTCGCCGAGTGGATGCGCGGCGCCGTCCACGGTGCACTGGCGCTCCTGCATGGCTTCGAGCAACGCGGCCTGCGTCTTGGCGGGTGCGCGATTGATTTCGTCAGCGAGCAGCAGGTCCGTGAACACCGGGCCGGGATGGAATTCCGCCGCGCTGCCGCTGTCGCGCAGAATGGCGATGCCGGTGATGTCCGATGGCATGAGGTCGGGCGTGAACTGAATGCGCCCGAAGCGCGTATTGAGCGCAGCGGCCAGCGTGCGCACGAGGAGCGTCTTCGCCGTTCCCGGCACTCCCTCCAGGAGCGCGTGTCCCCGGGCGAGAAACGCCACCAGCGTTTCGTCTATCACCGTGTCCTGTCCAACGACGCGGGTAGCGACGGCGGCGCGAACGCGCTGCACGGAATCGGCGACCTGCTCGGCAGTCATCACTGGGAAAATGTCCGTTCGATGTGGGCGAGCGCGGCGCCGATGCGAACCCAGTCGGCGCGGGGAAGGGGAGTGTCGAGCGCGGTGCGCATGAGGTCCAGATCCGGCGCGAGCGCCGGCGCGCGCGCGGCCAGGAGCGCCAGGTACGCCTGGTCATTCAGCGACCCGGCCGCGCCCAGCGGATGGCGGCGGCGCACGCCGCGCACGAGGCGCCGCGTGGCCAGCCGCGTGGCATCGGCCTGCTCGTAGGCCCGTGACAGCGCTCCCACGTGCTCGAATGGCGACCGCCGCTCGATGGAGCGCCGCGCGATGGGCGCGATGGGACGCACGCCCAACGCCAGCAGCAGAATCAATCCGGCTACGCCGAGCTGCAGGACGACGCGCCCCGGTGGCGTGTGCACGAGCGCATCGCCAATGACATCGCCCAGTGATTCCCGCTGCCCGAATCCCTGGTGGTACTCGTCGAACACGATGCGGCGATCGCGCGCCGGGTCGAGCTGTTCGAGCAGGCGCACCATGAGCACGGCGCCGTCACCGCTGCGCAGCATGCTGTTCGACAGGAGGCTGGCATCAGCAATGACGATGATCCGGCCCGTCCCCAGCGAAAGGCGCGCAATCTCGGGAACCTGTATCGTGTCGTCAATCACGCGCACGAGGGTGTGCATGCCGGCGGGAAAGCGTGGTGCGCTGTCGGCGGAGTCCCTGGGCACGGGGCGGAGCCGCGATCTGAAGTTGCCCGCTCGCCCCGCCGCCGCGCGCACCAGTTCCGACTCATCGGAGGACAGCTCTGCCATCCGTGCGGTGTCCACGTGCAGGCTGAAGTTCAGGCCGGATTCTGCTACCCCGAGCGAATCCGTCAGCGGCCCGTTCAGCGGTACTTCCACTATCGCCGACGCACCGCGGCGTATCACGTCCAGCAGTGCACCCGTCTCTGTTGCGCTCGGGGCGACACGAGGATCGAGCACGATGTACACGGGCGTCGTCTCCAGCGTCGCGTTCCAGGGCGCCACGCGGCGGCTGGTGCGCCAGCCCAGTTGCGCGATCACCTCGTACAGCCCGCGCATGCCGGTCAGACCAAGGGCGTACGACGAATGGCCGTTCGCCCGATCCTCCGGCTGCGTCGACCGGCCGAACAGCATGGCGACGAGCAGCAGGAGGGCGATGACGGGGAAAATGGTGAGTGGCCGCAGCCATCGATCCACGCGTCGTTCAGCCATGCGGCCTCACGATGGGCAGCGCAAGCGCGTGCAGCCGCAGGTAGCGTTCCTGGTCGCACTGGCCCATGCCGTAGATCACGGCCTCATACGAGCGCGCGAACTCGCGAAAGCGGTTCAGCAGTGCTGACGACCGGGTTCGCAGCTCGCGCACGTAGTCGCCGATCGTCTTGGACGGATGCAGCCGGATCTGCTGCTGTCGTGCTGTGGCCTCCAGCAGGGCGGCATAGAGCGCATGGGCCGCGTCGGTGAAGTTTCCCGTCGCCGCCAGTTCGCTGGCCACAACCCAGTGATCCTGACCCCGGCCATGGCCTGCCAGATCCCAGCGCAGCGCCGCGCCGCGCATTCGCGAGCGCTGGTACGCGAGATACCCGGCACGCGCGATGATGGCGCTGAGCGCCAGCGCGAGCAGCGCGACCACCGTCCAGAAGACCGGCGCCGCATCCGGCGTGCTGTGCAGAAGCCCGGTCAGCAGCGCCACCGCACGATGCCACAGCTCCACGATCCACCCCCAGAGCCGGTCCCAGAGCGTGAATTGATTGAACTCCGGCCTGCTGAAGACGGAGTTGACGGCGGCGCGGATGGTGGAGTCGGAAAGCTGAGTGACGAGTGGGAACGGCACGGGGCTCGAGTCGGGGCCGGAACGGATGAGCGCGGCGTGAATCAAAGATACGTGCGCGGGCTACTTGCGCACCACGCCCTCGATGCCACCCGCAATGAGCGCCGCGATGTTGGCGAGGATGACCGGGCGCAATGCTGCCGCGGGCGACACCAGATACCTGGGTTCCCATACGGGATGGAACCACTGCTTGAATTCGCGTATCCCCTGAAAATTGTAGAATCGCTCACCGTGGCCGAACACGGCCTGACCGAGCTGATTCCAGAGGGGAGCAACGGTGGATGCGCGCAATCCTGACAGCGGTGCCATGCCCAGGTTGAACCAGCGAAAACCCTGCGCCCGTCCCCAGAGCATGAACTCCGCGAGCGCGTAGCGCATGATGCCCGGGGGCGACGCCGCCGCGAAGCGCATGATGTCCGCTTCGATCTCTTCCCCCGATCCCGAGAGCCACGCGTTGACGAAGGCGATGATCCGGCCGTCGCGCCGCACGACGCCCGTCGGGAACCGCCGCATGTACGACTCGTCGAAGCGCCCCAGCGAGAATCGCTTCTCGCGCGCCTTCTTGCTGGTCAGCCATTCGTCGGACACGGCGCGCAGCTCGCTGAGCAGCGCCGCCACGCCGTCGGGCGGCACGACTTCGAAGCTGCATCCCTCACTTGCTGCCTTGCGCCAGGTCTTGCGCAGCGTGCGGCGGTCGGGTCCTTCGAGTGTGAAATCGGCGAGGCTCACGCGCGCTTCCTCGCCCAGCTTCACCACGGTGAGCCCGAGGTCGAGATAGTGATACAACTGCTCGCGCCCCACCTTGTAGAACACCGCCCACCCGCCATGCTGATCGCAGAGCTGCACGAACGCGCGCGCGAGGCCGGCCACCTGGTCGCGCGGTGCAACCGGGTCACCGAGCGCGACCCAGCTCCGGCCCGCCACGCTGTACATCACGAAGCCGGTATGGGCTTCGTTCAGCAGCAAGGTCTTGTCGCCGAGATAGACGAGATTGGCCGCGGCATCCGTGGACGCGGCCACAATGGGCGCGAGACGCTCGAGGTCCGCTGCGTGCGGCAGCGCACGTTTGGGGCGCGCGGGGCGAATGAGCCGGGCGCTGGCGAGAATGATGAGCATGGCGACGACGCCCGCCGACGCCCGGAGAAACCGTGGTGCCTGCCCGTGCACGGAGAAGTTCCAGAAGAGTCCCGCGTCCAGCGCCGGTTTGCCGAACGAGAGTACACCGAGCGCAATGGACCCGAGCACGACGAGCAGGATCGCGGCGATCCAGCCGGGGGTGAAGCGCTCTTCGAGCAGGCTGGCCTTGCGATAGAAGTAGCGGCGGCTGACCACGAGCGCGCCGAGCATCACCGAGAGGAGAATCGCTTCTTCATAGTCGAACTCCTTGAGCAGGCAGAACAGGATGCCCGCGCCGAGGAGCGCGACGGCGAGGTGATACGCGGCGTCGAGTCTGCGCTGCAGGCCGCGCGCGAGCAGCAGCAGCGCCGCACCCGCGAGACTGCCAAAGAAGTGCGAGACCTCGATGACGGGGAGGGGGAGGAAGGCGCCGAGCCATCCCATCCGGCCCGCCAGCGCTGGTGTCGCTCCGGAGAAGAGCAGGATGGCGCCAGCCAGGAATGTCGTCGCGGCGAGCACGCGCGGCACGACCGCGGGTGCGACGTGTCCGGTCAGGCGCGCCAGCCGCCGCAGCACCTGCTTCTTGCGCAGCAGGAAACCGAGCACGCAGAGCGCGGTGATCAGTACCGTGGGCGCGAGGTAGTGTATCACCCTCGGCGCCGCGGCTCTCAACGGCTGCGGCAGTTGCGCGAGCAGATCCGGCAGCGGCACAGCGAATCAGCCGTCACGCGCGACGGTACGGCATTCGGCGCGCACGGGGCAGCATTCGCATCGTCGCACGCGGGCAGTACAGATGAGCGCGCCAAGTTCCATGAGCGCCTGGTTGTGCGTATACGCCGCCGAACCGGTTCGTGGCAGCAGGTGCTCGGCCAACTCCCAGAGGGTCCGACGCGTGGCGGCGGCCCGCGGATCGAGATCGGGCGCGAAGACGCGCCGAAGCACGCGGGCGACGTTGGTGTCCACGAGCGGCGCGCGGCGCTCGTACGCGAACGAGGCCACCGCGCCCGCCGTATAGGCCCCGATCCCCGGCAGGCTGCGGAGTGCGGCGGGATCCGACGGGAGCGTTCCCCCCCCACCCTCGGCCACGACCGTCCGGGCCAGGCGGTGCAGGTTGCGGGCCCGCGCGTAGTACCCGAGCCCCGACCAGGCTTCCATGACGCGCCCGGGTCTGGCGCGCGCCACGGATTCCAGTGTCGGGAACCGATCCAGGAATTCCGAGTACTTGAGTAGCACGCGCGACACCTGCGTCTGCTGCAGCATGAGCTCCGACACCAGCACGCGGTAGGGATCGCGCGTGCGTCGCCATGGAAGATCCCGATGATGCGCGCGATACCACGCGCGCAGCTTGCGGCCGAATTGCGCTCGCGTACCCGCCGGCACGGCGCTCTGGATGAGGCGGGCCCGGCGCATCACGGCCGGCACGCGCGTATGGAATCGTTCACGGGGGCTGTGGCCGCAGGGCATTCGCAGTGGAAGCTAATGATCGTCACGACAATCGGCTGACAGCATTTCAGGATGATCAGTTTCGTCCGTGGCTCCGAGAAGTGTACAACGCCCCTGATGACGGCTGGACAGGATTCACAGGATGGACAGGATTCTCACGGTGCCGTTCCAACAGTATTTGCCGTCATTCAGCGAACGGACTGAAACTGGGGGGCTTGGCTCCCCACAATCCTGTCCATCCTGTAAATCCTGTAAATCCTGTCATTCTGTGAGTCCTGTGAATCCTGTCCATTCCGTAAATGCTGACTAGCACCGGAAACTGGCACTCGCATCACCCGCGCGCCGCGAGCATCATCGACGAGCCTGGGAGCCGCTGCAACGAGGCTCGCGCAGGTGTTGCCTGAGTGCCGTGTCGTGCATCCTTACAGGACGCGGGACGTACCGCGTTCCACTTCCACCCCGTGCGGGGCTGCGTTCCCCGCGTGATGGAGACTTGCATGAAGCCCAGCCGTCTCACGACGTTCGCGGCATTCGCATCGCTCGCGAGCGCCATGACGCTGCCAGCCCAGGGTGTGATCTCGTATGCGCCTGGCGTCAGACGCTATCACCTGGTGTCAGTCATCAACCGGACGCAGGAAGTGCAGGGGCAGAAGATGGAGTTCAAGATCACCAACGAGCAGCAGGTTTCACTCTCACTGGCACCGCACGGCAAGGACACGCTCGACTTCGCGCTCACGCTTGACTCCACGTCGCTGTCCTCCGATCGGCCGGAGCTGCAGTTGCCGGACGTGAGCCAGATGAAGGGGACCAGGGTGAGCGGCGCCATGTCCCGCTCCGGCAAGGTCTTCCATTTCGTCTCGAACAAGTCCGCCACGGACGACGACACCAAGAGTCTCGTGGAGGGCATGACGCGATTCCTCATTGCGCCGCCCCCGAACGCGAAGGTCGGCACGAGCTGGGTGGACACGACCAGCAGTACCGTGCAGCGCGATGGCGCGCAACTGGACATGCACACGATCACGACGTCCACAATCCTGGGGGACACCGTGTACGAGGGACAGAAGGCCTGGCGGGTGCAGCGCAAGCTGATCCTGTCGCTGCATGGCACGCAGAGCCAGCAGGGCCAGCAGTGGAAGGTGGATGGCGATGGGACGGGAAGCGGGATGTACTATGTCAGCGCGGCCGGCGTCTATCTGGGCTCCGATGCCATGCAGAGAATGAGCATGAAGGTCGCGCCGCCCTCCGGAGGAGATGCGATACCTGTCGAGCAGGTGGTGACGTCGAAGGTGGAACTGCTCGGAACGGGGACGCAGTAAGGGAGGAAAAGGGTCAGACCCCGTCATCATCGCCAGTCCGCCGGTCCCGCTTCCGCTTGCTGCGCTTCCGCTTGTTGTCCAGTCGCCGCTGCTTCGCGGCGGCTGACGGTCTGGTCGGAACGCGCGTGCGTGGGACCGCGAGCGCACGGCGCACGAGATCAGCGAGACGCGCTTCGGCGGCCTCGCGATTGCGCCGCTGACTCCGGTATTCGCTGGCCACCACGCGCAGCATGCCGCTGGCGTCGAGCCGGGTGGCAAGCCGCTCCATGACGCGCTCGCGCTGCGCGTCGTCCAGCGCGTGCGTGCTGCGCACGTTCCAGAGCAGCTCCACGCGGGTCGCGCTCGTATTCACGTGCTGGCCCCCCGGGCCGCCGCTGCGGCTGGCCCGCGCCACCAGCTCATCGCGCGGAACGGCCACGCGCGCCGTGATGCGCAGCGGCTCGGTCACGTGGTAGCGGGTTCCGCTGGTGGCGCCCGGTGCACCCGCACCGCCGCCACGCGCCGGCCGTCCATCGCGATGACCTCCAGCTCCCCCTCGGGGAACGGCACCCGGTCGCCCACACGCGGGAGTCGCCCGAGCCTCGAAAAGACGTAGCCGCCCAGCGTGGACCAGCTTCCGTTCGGGATGTTCACGTTGTGATCCGAACGCACGTCGATGAGCGAGAGCGATCCCGCCAGCTCGAGGACCCCGTTCTGCTCCAGCACCTCTCGCGTGGCGATGTCGTATTCGTCCACGATGTCGCCCATGACCTCCTCGACCAGATCCTCGACCGTGATGATCCCGGCGGTGCCGCCGAATTCATCGAGGACAACGGCCATGTGTGCGCGCGTGCGGCGCAGATCGTCGAGCACGCGCTCGGCCGCGCGCGTATCGGGCAGGTAGAGCGCCTCGCGCACCGCGCCGCGCAGCGAGAACGGCTCCGCGCCCTCGTGCAACCAGAGATCCTTCGCGAGAAAGATGCCCACCACGTCGTCGAGCGTTTCGTGGTAGACCGGGTAGCGCGAGTAGCGCTCGCGACGGAGAATCTCGCGGACCTCGGCTTCCGTGGCTTCAATGGGAATTGCCGCGACCTCGATGCGCGGGCGCATGACGTCGCGCGCCTTCTTGTTGTGAAAGTCGAAGACGCCAGCGAGCATCTGCGAATCCGTCTCGTTGAGCAGGCCGTGCGCCCGCGTCTGCATCACGAGAAGTCGCAGCTCCTCCGGTGAATGCACGCGCGCGCTGTCCTGCACGGTGTGCAGGCCGCCGAGCCGGAGAATGCCGTTCGCGGCGCCGTTCAGGATGGCGATGAAGGGCCGCATGACCCGCGAAAAGAGGCGGAGCGGCTGCACCACGATGCGGCTCACGCGCTCGGGATTCACGAGCGCGATGGATTTGGGCGCCAGCTCGCCCAGCACGATGTGCAGGAACGTGATGACGATGAAGGCGGTCGTCACCGCCGCGGCGCTGTGCGTGAGCGCGGGCGACACCGTATAGCCGAACTGCGCGAACAGCCGATCCAGCAGCTCGGCGACGGTGCTCTCGCCAATCCAGCCGAGCGACAGCGACGCCAGCGTGATGCCGAGCTGCGTGCCCGAGATGTACAGGTCCAGATGCTTGAGCGCCTGCTGCACGCGCTTCGCGCTGCGTTCGCCGCGCGCCGCCGCCGCATCAATGCGACTCCGGCGTGCCCCGACAAGGCCGAACTCCGCCGCCACGAAAAACGCGTTGGCGAACACCAGGAGCAATACGGCCAGAAGACGGAACACAATGCCCCAGGTCGACAGCCCAGCCCCGGAACTCTCCACGTAACTCCTTTCTCGCGTTGATCGTCAAAGATATGGCAAAACGCCATGATGGGCGACACGCACTTACTCACGCATTCTGCAAGAGCTCTCAGCGGTGACGTCCCGTCACCGGCCCAGGCGACTCTCTCTCATGTTCTCCCCCGCGCGCGTGCTGCACTGGATCCGGGTCAGTCGCATGACTCTGGCCCTCGGCATCTTCATCGCCGTCATGCTGGTGTGGCGGCATGCCGATATGCACGCGCGTGCCCTTGCAGCCGCCGCGCTGGCGGCGACCCTGCTCTTCACGGCGTGCTCGGCGTGGTATGAGCGTTCGCGCCCGGCACCGCCCGGCCACGGGTTCCACGCGCTGCAGCTCGGCTTCGACGTGCTGCTTGTCACGTTCGCGGTGCATCTCACCGGCGGTGGGCTCTCGCCCTTCACCGCGCTCTACATCCTGGTCACGGCGGCTGGCGCATTCCTCCTCCGGCCCGGGGGCGCACTGCTTGTGGCCGCGGCGGGCATCGCGTCGTATGTCGGCGATCTGCTCGTTGGCCAGCACGCGGCGCTCGATCTGAGCGTGTTCCTGCAGGTCGGTGTGCTCGCAGCGGTGGCTGTCGGCGTGGCGTACCTCAGCGCGCGGCTCCAGCAGGATGGCGAGAGCCGCGATGCCATCGAGGCGCAGCTCGTCCTGGCGAAGCTGCAGGCTGAGGACGTGCTGCAGACCATTCGCAGCGGCATTGTCACCGTGGACGCGCGGGGGCGGATTCTCTTCGCGAACGCCAGCGCCGGCGCACTGCTCGGCTTCGCCAGCGCGGATGCGGTGGGACGCTTCATGTCGGAGCTGATCCTGCCGGCCTCGCCCGCGCTGGCGGCGGCGCTGGATCGAGCCGTCCATTGCCGCGAGCGCGTGACGCGCGGCGAGGCAACGATCACCCTCGCCGACCGCTCATTTCCCATCGGGCTGACGACGACCATCATCGAGACTGGCGCCTCGCACGCTCCGGTGTCGGCCACCGTGATCTTCCAGGACATCTCCGACAGCAAGCGACTCGAGGATCTCCGGTTGCGCGCGGAACGCCTCGAAGCGGTCGCCGAGTTGAGCGCGTCGCTCGCGCACGAGATCAAGAATCCGCTCGCCTCCATTCGGAGCGCGGTCGAGCAGCTCTCGCGGGCGCCGCGCGCCACCGACGACGAACGCACGCTCGGCCGCCTGATCGTGCGCGAGTCCGACCGGCTGTCCCGGCTGCTCTCGGAGTTCCTGAACTTCGCGCGCGTGCAGGCGACCACGGGCCGGCTCGTGGACGTCACCAGTATCGCGCAATCGGCGGCGCACCTGGCATCCACGCACCCCGATGCGTCGCGCGGCGTGCGAGTGGAGTGCACCACGCCGCCGGATGCCGTGCTCGTGCAGGGCGATGAGGATCTGTTGCACCGTGCGCTGTTCAACATCGCGCTCAACGCTGTCCAGGCGTCGCCGGATGGCGGCGTCGTGACCATTGATATCAGTACGCCGCGGCGCGAGCAGGTGCCCGTGGGCGTTCCCTTCCAGGAGAATGCCGTCATGCTGTGTGTGAGCGACGAGGGGCCGGGCATTCCGGCGCACCTTCGCGATCGCGTGTTCGATCCCTTCTTCACCACCAGGTCCGGCGGCACCGGGCTCGGACTGCCTATCGTGCAGCGTGCCATCGAGGCGCATCGCGGCTTCGTGCTGGTGGACAGCGGCACCTCGGGCACGCGCTTCACCGTGCTGCTCCGGCGCTATCAGGCCAGCACCGCGGAGGCCGCATGATCGCGCCGCCCGCGACTCCGCAGCCCACCGTCCTGGTTGTGGATGATGAGATGGGCATCCTGGAGACGCTGCGCATTCTGCTCAAGAACGAAGGGTTCCTGCCGCACGTGGCACAGGGCGGGCGACAGGGGCTGGAGATGATCAGCACCGTCACGCCCGATATTGTGCTCACCGACGTGCGCATGCCGAGTGTGGGCGGGTTGCAGATTCTCTCCGCCGCGCACGAGCAGGACCCCGAGCTTCCCGTCATCCTCATGACCGCGCAGGCGGATCTGCGGTCGGCCATCCAGGCCGTGAACGATGGCGCGTATTACTACATCCAGAAGCCGTTCGTGAATGACGAGATCGTGGCGATCCTGCGGCGCGCGGCGGAGCATCGCCAGTTGCGCGCGGAGAATCGCTCGTTGCGCCAGGAGATCCAGCGGCGCGACCGGTCCGTTGACGGCGCGCCGGTGGGGCGGAGCAAGGCGTGGCTGTCCGTGCTGCGGCTGGCCGAGACCGTGGCGCCGACGGATTCCATCGTGCTCATCCAGGGCGAGTCGGGTACGGGCAAGGAGCTCATCGCGCGCTACGTTCACGACCTTTCCGCACGCGCGCCGGGATCCTTCAACTCGATCAACTGTGGCGCGTTGCCCGAAAGTCTGCTGGAGAGCGAGCTGTTCGGACACATGAAGGGCTCGTTCACCGGTGCGGTGAAGGACAAGACGGGGCTTTTCGCGGCCGCCGCCGGCGGCACGTTCTTTCTCGACGAGATCGGTGAGACCACACCGTCCACGCAGGTGAAGCTGCTGCGCGTATTGCAGCAGCGCGAAGTGATTCCGGTTGGCGGAACGGAACCCATCCCGATCGACACGCGGCTCATCGCGGCGACCAATCGCGACCTCGAGGAGGAAATGCGGCGCGGCACGTTTCGCGGCGACCTGTTCTACCGGTTGAACGTCTTTGCGCTGCACCTCCCGCCGCTCCGCCAGCGGCGTGACGACATCATGCTGCTCGCGGACTCCTTCCTGAAGCGCGCGGCCACGCAGCGCGGCGAGCCTTGCAAGCGCCTCGCCACGGACGCCGCGGATGCCATGCTGGCCTATGGCTGGCCGGGGAACGTGCGCGAGCTGGAGAATGCCCTGGAACGCGCGGTCATCCTGTCGGAGGGCGACGTGATCGAGCTCGTCGCACTCCCCGAGCGGATCACGGATCGCAAGGCGGAGCCGCTTGTCTCGGACCGTCCGGTGGCGGCAAGCCCGGCGCTCGACGTCATCGAGCGGGCGTACATCATGTGGGTGCTCCAGTCCGAAGGCGGAAACAAGAGCCGCACCGCGGAGATTCTCGGCATTGATCCCTCCACGTTGTATCGCAAGCTCTCCAGATACGGGGTGGAATGATGACTGACGCATCTCCCCGCGCGGCCACGAGGCCGGAGTGGCCAACGGCCGCGGCGGTGCGCGACCGGTTCCAGCTCTTCACTTCGCTGCGGGCCGAGCTGCTGCTCAGCCTCGCTGTGCTGGGCACGGCCGCGCTGTCGCTCGCCGCGCTGAACGTCATCGTGCTGCAGGGCCTGGTGGCGAGCGCGCACGGGGCACTGTACCTGGCGGCGCTCATCGTGGCCGATGTCGTCGTGTTCGTGGCGTTCGGCGCGTACAAGATTCGGGGGCTCGTGCTGGAGCCGCTCAAGAGCGTGGTGGATACGACTGAAGCGATTGCGGGTGGCGATCTCTCGCGTCGCGTCCCGCCCGGTGGCACGACGGAATTCGCCCGTCTCGCGCGCAGCGTGAACCGGATGACCGGGCGACTGCTGGAGGAGCAGGCGCAGCGCGTTCACCTGGAGAAAGTGGCGAGCGTCGGCCAGCTCGCGGCCGGCGTGGCGCACGAGATCGGGAATCCGCTGAGCGCGATCGCCGGCTACACGCACCTGTTGCGGCGCGGGATGAACGGCAACGCCGATGCCGCGGATGCGCTGTCCGGCATCGAGCGTGAGAGCGCGCGGATTGACCGGATCATGCGCGGCATGCTCGACTACGCGCGGCCGCGCCGCCGAATCATTGAAACAGTGGACCTCAACGCGACCGCGCACCAGGTGGTGAACATGCTCCGCGATCAGGGTGTGCTGCGTCGCGTGCGCACGAATCTCTGGCTGCACCCGATGCTACCCGCGGTGCATGGCGACGCGCACGAGCTGGAGCAGGTCCTCGTCAATCTCGTGCTCAACGCCACAGACGCCATGGACGGCGACGGCATCATCTCGCTGTGCACCCGCTGCTGTCCCTTCAGCGAGGTAGGCCGCGCCGCGCCGCGCCGCCGCGCCGACTCGGTGCAGCTCACGATGCCGCGCGAGCACAGCGCGCGCGTGCGAGCCTGGCTCAATACCATCGGCGAGCCGCGCGAAGTCATTGAGCTTGTCGTGGCGGATTCCGGCCCTGGAATTCCGCCCAGCGAATCGGAGCGGATCTTCGATCCCTTCTACACCACCAAGGAGCCGGGGAAGGGAACAGGTCTCGGGCTCGCGATCGTGGCCCGCATCGTGGAGGGGCTGGGTGGCACGGTGTGGGTGCGGCAGGCGCGGGAAGGGGGCGCGGCATTCGTGATGTATTTCCCGATCCAGGCTGCGGCCACATCGCCCGCAGGCGCGACTGCACCGGCTGCGATAGCGGCGGACGCCGCCTCGCCCGCCGCGGCGGGCGAGCTCGTGCCGCGAGGCGCCGCGTGAAACTGCTCGTGGTGGACGACGAGCCGGGGCTGCGCCAGACGCTCTCCCGCATCCTGGCCGCGGAGGGGCACGACTGCGAAACCGCGAGCCACGGGCAGGAAGCGCTCGACCGCCTGGTGGATGACTCCTTCCAGCTCGTCCTGTGCGATCTCCGCATGCCCACCATGAGCGGACTGGACTTTCTCGAACGGTATCAGGCACGTCACGGCCGCGCGCTGGTGATCGCCATGAGCGCCTATGGCGACTACGACACCGCGATCTCGGCCATGCAGCGCGGCGCGTACGACTACATCCAGAAGCCCTTTCGCGCGGAAGAAGTGCTGTTGTGCGTGCAGAAGGCGGCGGAGCGGGAAAAGTTGCGCGAAGCCGTGGCGCGGCTGGAGAGTGAGCTGACCGCGGTGCGTGGCGGGGCGGGGGAAACCGGCATTGTCGGCCGCAGCGCCGCCATCAGTGCCGCCATCACGCTGGCGCGGAAAGTGGCGCGGCATCCCTCCACGGTGCTCATCACAGGCGAGAGCGGCACGGGCAAGGAGCTCTTCGCGCGACTGCTGCACCACGAGAGTCCGCGTGCGCCCGATGCGTTCGTGGCCGTCAACTGCGGCGCCATTCCGGAGGCGCTGCTGGAATCGGAACTGTTCGGCCATGTTCGGGGCTCGTTCACCGGGGCGCAGACGGACAAGGCGGGACTGTTCGAGGAGGCCAGCGGGGGCACGCTCTTCCTCGACGAGATCGGTGAGCTTCCCCTCGCGTTGCAGGTGAAGCTCCTGCGTGCGCTCCAGGAAGGCGAAGTCCGCCGTGTGGGCGCCACCACCGCCCGAACGGTTGACGTGCGGGTCGTGGCTGCCACGAATCGCGACCTCCCCGCCGATGTGGCGGCGGGACGGTTCCGCGCGGATCTCTTCTATCGCGTGAACGTCGTGAGCATTCGCCTGCCCGCGCTGCGCGAGCGTGTGGAGGACATTCCCGAGCTCGCGCTCCACTTCCTCCGCCGCCACGCGGCCCGACTGGGACTCCCGGTGGAGCGCGTGACGCCGGACGCCATGCGCGTGCTGCAGCAGTACGCGTGGCCCGGCAACGTGCGCGAACTGGAAAATGCCATCGAGCGGGCGCTTGTCCTCACCACGGATGCGGCGATCGACGCCGAGCACGTCGCCGGACTCGGCGTCGCAAACGGCGCGCGCGGCGGCGCCGCACCGGACGGCGCGGCCGGTGGCGATCTCTCGGTGAAGCGCCAGACCGAAGCGCTCGAGCGGTCGCTCATTCGCTCGGCGCTCCAGCGGACGAGCGGAAACCGCACCCGGGCCGCGCGCCTGCTCGACCTCTCGCACCGCGCGCTGCTCTACAAGATCCGCGCGTACGGGCTGGGCGAGTGACCTTGGCACCCCGCGGCTGGTCTATGCAAGGAGTAGCCGTCTCGCAACTCACTGCGAGGAACGAAACGTGGCGCCGGTGCGCCAAGTGATTGCGCCGCACGCCGATCGCGGCTGGCATGCGGCTCGCCTGTGTGGCGAGTGACCCAGAGGAGATCATGCGCACCCTGACACGTGGATTCTCGCTCATCGAGGTACTCATCGTCATCGTGATCGTCGGCATCCTGTCGGTGATCACGCTGCCGAAGATCACGTCGGTCTCGAACGCCAACGATGTCCGGGCGAGCGCGCGCGAGCTGGCCACCACTCTGGAGGTCGCGCGAGCGACCGCCATCCAGAACAGCCGCCTCTCGCAGTTCCGCGTCATCGGCGACAGCATCGCCGTACTGCGCGTGAATGTCGACAACTCGACCACGCTGATCAGCAGCCGGAACCTGCACGCCGCGCACGGCGTGTCGGTGACGATTGCGTCGGATGCCGGCGACACACTGGTCCAGTTCGACCCGCGCGGCATGGCGCTCCCCGCCGTCTCGCGCCGTTATCTCGTGACGAAGAATGGCAAGAGCGACACCGTCTGCGTCTTTGGCGCCGGCAAGACTTCCATCAACACATGCGGGCTCGCACAGTGACCAGAACAGCGAAACGCCACCCCCGACAGCGGTCGCGGCATGGCTTCACGATCATCGAGCTGATGATCGCCATCGTCGTCCTCTCGATCGGCGTGCTCGGCCTGGCGGGGACCTCCGCCATGGTGTCGAGAATGATCGGCGGTGCCGCGCAACAGACCATCGCCGCCAACGTCGCCGCCAGCCGCTTCGAGAGGATGCGCTCACGGCAGTGCTCCGCGATCACCAGCGGCAGCGCCACGCTGCGCGGCACGACCGAGACGTGGACCGTCTCCACCGTGGGGACCGCGCTCAAGTTCGTCGTGGATACGGTGGCCTGGCGCGGCGCCGGTCAGTCCACCTCCAGACTCGTCTTCCAGAGCTACGTCAAATGCTGATGCAGCGCCGACTCAGGGCCGCACGACTCCGCGCGCAAGCCGGACTCACGCTCATCGAGCTGCTCATCGTCATCGTGCTGCTCAGCATCGTCGTGGGCGGCATCATGGGCGTGATCCTCAAACAGCAGCAGTTCTACACCGGCGCCTCGGGCGTGCTCGACACCCGCAGCGCGGTGCGCCAGGGGATCAACGTGCTGCAGAGTGACCTGCGCGTCCTCGCGCCGAAGGACACCGACATCTACGCCATGGACAACTACTTCGTCCAGTTCCGGCAGGAGGTTGGCGTCGCCACGGTGTGCACCATCAACGGATCGCAGACGTTCACCGTGCCGGGTACATCGCTCGCCAACAAGAATGCTCTCACGGCATGGCTGACGTTGCCACAGCAGGGTGATTCCGTGCTCATCTACGACACCAAGGGCACGTCAAAGATGGCGGACGACGTGTGGGTACCGTATGCGCTCACGGCCAACGTCACGTCGGGGGCGAGCTGCCCGACCACGTCGGGCCTCACCAGCGTGAGCGGTGAGGTGAACACCGGCTACACCTTCAACATCAGCGGCGCGCTGTCGGGGACGATTGCGACGGGGGCCGCGATCCGGATTTTCCGGCCCGCGCGCTATGAGCTCTACCAGGCGTCGGACAACAACTGGTATCTCGGCTTCAAGGATTATGTCGCCACGCGGTCTCCAGCGTGGTCGAATCTGGCGCCGGTGAGCGGCCCGTATCGGGCCAGGGTGAACTCGGGCACCGGCAGCGGCATGCAGCTCGCCTATTACGACTCGACGGGCGCCGCCACGACGAACACGCTGCTGGTGCGCCGCATCGATGTCGTGATGCGTGCGCAGAGCGCCAACGCCGTCAACATGCAGGGCCTGCCCCGCGCGAAGTATTCGGATTCGCTGGCCACCAGCATCGCGGTGCGCAACTAGCACCGTGACCTACAGGATTCGGGAGAACACCATGCGATTTCGCACCGCACGTCGTGAGGGCTTCGCGCTCGCCGTCGCGCTGGCCGCCATCGTGATCATTGGAAGTCTGATCGGCATTGCCTTCTTCGCGTCCACGCAGCAGTACCGCATCGGCCGGAACACCGTGCTGCAGGCGCGTGCGCTCACGGCTGCGGAGAACGGGCTGTACTCGACCGTATCCAGCAGCGGCTGGAATCCGGGCTGGAACACGCCGGCCGGTCCTGGCGTGCTGTCCCGCACCGTGAGCACGCTGAGCGATGGCTCGCTGGACAGCGTCGTCGTGACGGCGCTTCCCAACGGAACGTACTCGATTGTGTCCATCGGGCAGTCCGGCCCGCGCGCCGGCGCACAGGGACGCCGCCGGGTCGGCGCGCTGGTGTCGTTGAGCATTCCCACCATCAGCCTGCTGGGCGCCCTGACGACGCGCGGCGCACTCAAGCTTGGCGGCAGCTCGCAGATCTCGGGCACGGACTACACCGTTCCCCTCTGGGGCTGCCCGTCCACCACGGCCGTGTTGCCCGGCGTGGCGCTGCCCGACTCGACGCAGATTTCCTATTCGGGATGCAAGAACTGCATCGCGGGCAGCCCGCCGGTCAATCAGTCCTCCGCCGCGGCCGCTGACAGCACCTACAATCAGTTCGGGGATCTCAACTGGACGCAGCTCGTCGCCGCCGCGACGGTTTCGCTGGGCACCGGCGGCACGTTCACGGGCATCGCGCCGCAGGATACCACCGTGGGCGGGGTCGTTCAGTGCAACAAGCACCCCGCGAGCAACTGGGGGGATCCGCTGCGCACGCTGGCGTCGACGCCAGGCGTATATCCATGCGCCAACTACTTCCCGGTCATCTATTCCGGTGGCGATCTTCACATCACGGGCGGCGCGGGCCAGGGCATCCTGCTGGTGAACGGCAACCTGATCATCGACGGCGGATTCCAGTTCTTTGGCCCGGTGATCATTCAGGGAAGCTTCACCACCCAGGGCACGGGCGGCCACATCAACGGCGGTGTGATGGCGAGCAACGTGAATCTCGACCAGAGCGTCGTGCTTGGGAACGCGGTGATCAACTATTCCTCGTGCGCCATCACGCGTGCCCTGAACGCCAGCGCCACGCCGCAATTCGCGAAGGGGCGCTCCTGGACGGAGTTGTATTAGGAACCACAGGGGCAGCCCATGGGGCTGCCCCATGGGCTGCCCCATGGGCTGCCCCATGGGCTGCCCCTGTGTGAAATCGAACGCTCCAGCTTGCGCGCTTCCGCTGATGCTCCGGTCGGCGGAAGCGCGATCTTCTTGCCCGTGTTCAGCACTCGTCGCTGTGCGGGCTTCACGCTCGTCGAACTGCTCGTTGCCGCCACGCTGTTCAGCGTGGGAATGCTCGCTCTCGCCGGCACCTCGCTCGCGATCGCGCGACTCGAGCGATGGAGCGCGCGGGACGCGCGCGCCGCGGCCACGGCCGAGTCCCGGCTGGAGCTCCTGCGCGCGCATCCATGTACCGCGCAGTCCGCCCGCGACAGTTCGCGAGACATCACTCAACAGTGGACGGCATTCGCTCCCACGAATGGCGTGGCGCTGCTGTTCGACAGCGTGACCATTGCCGGCGATAACGGCTGGGCGGCGCGCACGGAAACGTTCCGGAGCACGACACCATGCAACTGACGTCGCCCCGCACTCGTGGCTTCACCCTGGTCGAGATGCTGACCGTCATGGTCATGCTGGGCGTGCTCGTGGGAGCGGTGGCCGGCCTGGCGCTCCGCCAGCAGTGGTTCCACCATGCGGTCGGACTGCGGCTCGGCGTGCGCCGCGCGCTCCACGATGCGGAACTGCTGCTTCGCTCCGAACTGCGTGAACTGGCGCCGTCCCGGGGAGACATCAACGCGCTTTCACCTGACCGATTGGACTATCGCGCGCTCATCGGCGTCTCGGTGGTGTGCACCGCGGATTCAACTCGCACCGTGATCGGCATTCCGGCTCGACGTTCCACCGCCTCGTCGCTCACATCCTGGCGCAGCGCACCGCAGCAAGGCGACACGATACTCGTCTACGAGAGCGCGCTCACGCCTGACTCCGTGCAGTGGCATGCGCATGTGCTCACCGCGGCGCCGTCGGCGGGAGGAAACTGTCCGGTCGCCTCCGGCTTCAGCCTGTCGGCCGCGGACGCCGCCGATGCGTTGCGCATCACGATCACGCCCGCGCTCTCCGCGAGCATTGTCGCCGGTGCGAGCATCCGCGTCGTGCGGGCGGCGCGCTACCAGCTCTATCTCGCCTCGGATGGTCTCTGGTACCTCGGATACACGGACTGTCTCGCATCCCGCGCCATGCCCTGCGCCACCATTCAGCCGGTGAGCGGGCCGTACGCCGCCGGTGGCATGCACTTCTCGCTCATCGACAGCACTGGCGCGGAGACGAGCGATCTGCGGCGATTCGCCTGGCTGCACGTGGTCGCTCGCGCGGCGGCAGCGCTGTCACCGCTTGCCCAGGGGTTTTCCCGCGGCCCGTTCACGGATTCACTCGCATTCGACATCATGCCGAGAAACTGAGGAGGCATCATGAACACGCGGATTTCGCGGCTGCACAGGCACTGCCGGCACGGGTTCGCTCTTGCCTTCACCCTCCTCGCCATGACGGTGCTGGGCGCGCTTTCGGGCGGCCTCTTCTTCGTGATGCTTCGTGAGAGGCGCGATGCGCGCGACGCCCTGCGCCGCGTGCGCGCACTCTCCGCCGCGGAATTCGGCCTGTACATCGTGCAGTCCCCCTCCGAATGGAATCCGCTCTGGAATGCCACGCCGGCGCGTGGACTGCTCGACAGCCGCGCATTCGAACCCGGCGATGGCTCGCTCGACAGCGTACAGATCTGGAAGCTTGCGCCGTCGGACTTCCGCGTGACGTCCCAGGGGTTCTCCGGTTCGGGAACCGCGCGCGCCCGCCATCTCGTCACGCTGCTCCTGTCGCTGCATGCTCCGCACATCACGCCGCACGCCGCGGCGACCGTGAAGGAGCAGGCGACGCTCTCCGACCTCTCGCGCATTTCCGGCGCCGACAGCGCCATCACCGCCTGGGAGTGCCTGCCCCCCGGGCCCGATCTGCCGGCACTGCGCCTTGCCGACACCGGCGCACTGGACACACTCGCGTGCACTGCCATTCCCTGCGTCTCCGGCGCGCCGCCCATCACGGTCGATTCGTTGGCCGCGGACAGCCGCACGCACGAACAGTTCGGTACCGTCACGCGCGACCGGATCGCCGCGCTCGGCGCCACGCTTCCGGCAGATGCCGAAATCCTGAATCCGGCACCATCACTCGACGCACAGTCCCGCTGCGACGTCAGCGATCCGGTCAACCTCGGCGATCCGCTGCGAACACTCGGCGCCAATTCTCCCTGCGCACACACCTTTCCGGTCCGATACGCACCGGCGTCGCTGCACCTCTCGGGCGGCGCCGGCCAGGGAACGCTCGTCGTCGATGGGAATCTTCTCATGGATGACGCCGCGCGTTTCTTTGGCGTGCTGCTCGTGCGCGGCGAGTTGCACATCACCGGCGCGGCTCGTTTCACAGGTGTCGCGTTCGCGTCGCGTCTCACCATGGATGGCGACGCCGGAATCCAGTTCTCCCGCTGCGCCGCCACGCGCGCGTTCCTGGCGCTGGGCACGCCGGTGCAACCGCCGGGACTCGCATGGACCGACATGCGCTAGCGAGCGAGCAGCGCCCTCCGACTCGCGATTGTGCTGTTACCTCTCTCGCCGCCGCTCGTGTGTGAGGTAGCCAACACGCCCTGTTTGCAGTCCTCACCTGTCATCACAACGGCCATACCATGGCGCTCCTGGGTCGCAAGAAGACGACAATCGGCCTCGACATCGGGTCGGGCCTCATCAAGGTGGCGGTCATTGATCACGGCCGCGGCGAGCCCGAGCTGAGCAAGGTCGCCATCGCGCCGCTGCTCGCCGACGCCATCGTCGAAGGCGAGATCATGGACCCTGGTGTCGTCGCCGAGGCCGTGCGTACCGCGATGGAGGCGGCCGGCGTGAAGAGCAAGTCGGTGGTCACCGCCGTGGGCGGCCGCGACGTGATCATCAAGAAAATCCAGATCGACCGCGTGAAGGAGCAGCAGGCGCGCGAGCTCATTCGCTGGGAAGCCGAACAGCATGTCCCCTTCGACATGGAATCGGTGGAGCTGGACTTCCAGATCCTCGATCCGGATGCCGAGGGCGTGGAGATGAGCGTGCTGCTCGTGGCGGCCAAGCGCGATCTCGTCGAAGGGAAGCTGAACATCCTCAACGATGCCGGCGTCGCGCCGAGCACCGTGGACGTGGATGCATTCGCCCTGCACAACGCGTTCGAGGTGAACTATCCCGGTGCGATGTCCGGTGTCGTCTGCCTCGTCAACATCGGACACGAGATCACCAACATCAACATTCTCGACGATGGCGTTCCGCTCCTCACGCGCGACATCAACCTGGGCACGCGGCGCCTGCGCGAGGATCTGCAGCGGGAGCGCGGCCTGAGCGCCGAGGAAGCCGACGCGCTGCTGCAGGGCTACGATCGCTCGCCGCACCTCGATGCGATCATCGCCACGCGTGGCGAGGAGATCGCGGTCGCCGTGGAGCGCGCGGCCGCGTTCCTGGCCACGTCGTCCCGCTCGTCCAGCAAGCTCAAGGCGGCGTTCACCTGCGGCGGCGGCGCGCGCGTGCCGGGGCTCACCGAGGCGCTGGCCAATCGCCTGCACATTCCGGTCGAGCAGGCCAACCCGCTGCAGCGCCTGCGGGTTCGTGACGGCGCCTTCGATTCCCTCGTCATCGACGAGGTCGCACCACTTCTCATGCTCCCCATCGGGCTGGCGCTCCGCAAGGTCGCCTGACCTTCCCCTCAAGGTCGTGTCATGATCGAAATCAATCTGCACCCCGGCAGCGGGAAGAAAGCGAAGGTCAAGGCGCAGGGCTCCGGCGTGAGTCTGAAGGGACTCGCGTCCGGTGCGCTGTCCCGGATCAAGGATCCGTTCCTGATCGGCGCGGTGGCCACGGCGGCGCTGGCCGTGCTGCTCGTGGGCGGCATGTACTCCTACCAGCACGCCAAAACCACGTCCGTCGCCGATCAGCTCCAGAAAGCGACGCAGGATTCCATGCAGTACGCCATCGTGATCCAGCAGAAGCGGAGCGCCGAGGCGCAGCGCGACTCGGTCGTGCGCCAGGTGAAGCTGATCGAATCGTTCGACAACAAGCGCTATGTGTGGCCCCACATCATGGACGAAGTGAGCCGAGCGCTGCCGCCCTACACCTGGATCACGTCGGTCACGCAGTCCAACGCGACAGACGCGCCGGTGTCGCGCATTCCCGCTCCGGGTCAGAAGGACGCGGCGAAGGGGAAGAACGATGCCGCGGCGCTCGACAGTCTCATTGTCCCGCAGGTCCGCTTCAAGATCGTCGGCAACACCGTGGACATCCAGGCGCTCACGCGGTTCATGAAGCTGCTCGAGGCCTCTCCCTTCATTCAGGACGTTCAGCTCGACCGATCCGGTCTCATGATCGTGGATAACAAGGAAGTCACGCAGTTCCAGTTGTCCGCTGGCTACCAGACGCCGGATTCCTCGGCGATCCGGACCGTCCCCGTCACACTCTCGGTGAGGTAGTCATGCTGGGCATGCCCAAGGGACAGCGCGAACAGTCGCTCGTGCTCGTCGCCCTCGTCGCCCTCTCGGCGATCGCCCTCTACTGGTATCTGGTCTACAATCCGCGCTCGGCGGATCTGGCCAAGCAGGAGGCGCATCTCGAGCAGTTGGCGACGCTCAATCAGAAGGCCAAGGCCGAACTGGCCAAGGGCGATCTGAATCTGCTCCGCTCGCAGCTCGCCGATTATCAGCAGAATCTGCAGCTCGTGCGCACGCTCGTACCGACCAGCAACGAGGTGCCCGCGCTGCTGGAGCAGGTCTCCACCGCGGCGCGTCGCGTCGGACTCGACCTGGCCGAGGTGGATCCGCAGCCGGTGCAGCCGGGCACGAACTACGACACGTATCGCTACGGCATCTCCATCGTTGGCGGCTATCACGACCTGGCGCAGTTCTTCACCAACGTGGGCTCCATGACACGCATCGTACTGCCGGTGAACGTGTCGCTGGACAGGTCCACCAACCAGAACGCCCAGAAGTTCCACTCCAAGCCGAACGCGGCGGTCATCGAAGCGAAGTTCCAGATACAGACCTTTGTCGTGCGCGACGGCAGAAATCCCGCGCCGGCTCCCACCAGCAATGGGGCGAAGTCATGATGCATCGTACCCTTCTGGCCGGTCTCGCCGCGGTGCTGGTCGGCGCGACGCCGATCGCGGCCGTGGCGCAGTCGCCGGCAATGGTCGTCACCGCGAAGCGCGCGGCGACCCGGGCCGTGGCGGCCACCAACGCGCACACGCGCGCGGAGCAGAACGATGGCACGACGCCGCAGCCGGTCGCGCGCAGTGACGCGCGCACTGCGGCGCACACGGTTGCCGCGGCCCCCGCCGCGGCGCCGGCCCCGCGCCCCGCGCCGGATGTACCCGACACCACCCGTGGCGCGCGCTCCAGCAGCGTGACCGAGCGCACCGGACCCGGGCAGGTGTCGCTCATGCGCGAGGTCTTCACCTACCGCGTTGACGGTCGCCGCGATCCGTTCGTGTCGCTCCTGAACAGCGACGAGCTCCGTCCGATGATCACGGACCTGCGCCTGGTGACAGTCGTCTACGACCCGAACGGCCGCTCCGTGGCGGTGCTGCGCGATGCGTCGTCGCACGATCAGTATCGCGTGAAGGTCGGGCAGGTTCTCGGGCGCATGCGCGTCGCCCGCATCGAGAAGCAGGCAGTGACATTCACGATCGAGGAGTTTGGCTACAGCCGGCAGGAAACGCTGGCGCTTAACGATTCCACACGAGCGAGGTCGCAATGAAGCGGGTCTGTGCGCTGGTCGGTGTGATGGTCATCGCGCTGAGCGCGCGAGCGACCGTTGCCCGTGCCGCTACTCCGAATGAGTTTCAGGGCGGCGAGGTGAAGGCGCTGAGCGTGGTCCCGGCAGCGGGCCGCGCCGAAGTCGTCATCGCCGTCGACGGATCCGTGGACGTCCAGGACTTTTCCCTGGCCGGACCGCCCCGCATCGTGCTCGACCTCAAGGGCGCGAAGCTCACCGCGGCGTCCCGCATGTACGATCGCGTGGCGCGCGGCGGTGTCACCAACGTGCGCGTCGCGCAGTACCGCGACAACATCGTCCGCGTCGTGATCGATCTCGACAGCGAACACAAGTACACCGTGCAGCGCGGCGACAATGAGGTGCGCGTCACGGTGGACGGCACATCAACGGCCTCGTTCGCCGCATGGCACACGTCGCCGAACATGTCGGCCACGGCGCCTGCCGCTGACGATGCCAGCCCCGATGCGGTCGTGCCGAGCGGCTCGAACGCCACGGCCGCGCCGCTCGTGCGCAATGCGGTGGATGTCAGCGCTCGCCTGCATCCGCTCAACACCGCGAACTCCACGCAGTCGCGCATTACCGTCACGTACCAGGATGCCGATATCCGCGACGTGATCGCGGCTTTCGCGGTGTTCTCGGGACGCACGATCGTCGTGGGCAAGGGCGTGTCCGGCACGGTGTCGGCAGAAGTGCGCGACCAGCCGTGGGACGTGGCGCTCCGCGCGATTCTCACGTCGCAGGGCCTGGCCGCCAAGGAAGACCAGGACGGCATCATTTCCGTGGACAGCTATCAGAACATCGCGGCGCAGCAGGCCTCCGAGCCGCTTCAGACCGAAGTCATTTCCGTCAACTACGCGCGGGCCTCGTCGCTCGTTCCCACGATAGCCGGTCTGCTGTCCAAGCAGTGCGCCATCGCGGCGCCAGGCGCCGATGGGGCTGCGGCCGCCGCCTCATCCCAGTGCAAGCCGCGCGGCAGCGTCGCCTCCGATTCGGGCACCAATCGCCTCATCGTCACCGATGTCGCCTCACGGTTGCAGGATATCCGGAATTACGTGAAGGACCTCGATATCCGGACGCCGCAGGTGGCCATCAAGGCCAAGATCATCCTCGTGAACCGCACCAACATCGAGGACATTGGCGTGGCCTACGACCTGGGCGACAAGGGCACGTTCTTCAACAAGCTCGTGCAGCGCCCCGATCCGAGCACCTTCAAGCCGGTGGACACCAATGGTGATGGTGTGCCGGATGGTGTGACGGGAACGCCGTACGACGCCAATACGCAGATCATTCAGCTCGGCGGCAACTCGCTCGCCGCGATCGCCAACGCCAGCCAGCGCGTCGTGAATCCCGCGCTGCAGCTCATCTTCTCCACGGCGCTCGGCAAGTTCAATCTCACGTCCTTCCTGGACGCGTTGCAGGAAGTGCGGCTGGCCGATGTGCAGGCGGAACCGAGCATCGTCACGCTGGACAACCGCAAGGCGGAGCTCATGTCCGGTGAAGAGACCCCGATCCGGGTGGTGGACCTGGGATCGCTCAGCCAGGGCAACGGCACGCAGGCGCCGCGTGCCACGGTGGACTTCAAGGAAACCGGTATCATCCTCACCGTCACACCGCACATCACGAACAATCGCCAGATCCTGATGACGCTGCACGCCGAGCGTTCGCAGCTCCAGGCCGCGGCGTCCGACCTCGGCTACACCTTCCTCAAGCAGCATGCCGACAACGAGCTGCTCGTGGGCGATGGAGAAACCGCGGTGATTGGCGGCCTCACCGTTACGCAGGTCACGCAATCCAAGGTTGGCATTCCGCTGCTCGTGGACCTTCCGCTCGTGGGCAAGCTCTTTGGCGAGACCCGCACCGAGGAAGACAAGAGCGACCTGCTGATCCTGGTCACCCCGCACATTGTGGACGATGGCGAGGCGCTCCCCGCACCTGGTCCCTCCCACTGAGCGAGCGGCAAACACTCTATGCGTCGCATTACCCTGATTCGCGGTGTGATTGGCGCCACCGTCGTCGCGGCTCTCGTGGCTGCGTGTGATGGCTCGTCGCTCACGTCCACCGGTGTCGTACAACGGGACCCGGTTCCGCCACAGGTCTCCGTTACGCCTGTGGTGCCGCAGCCGGACTCCGACTTCGTGGCGTTCAACGTGAACGCCACGGACAACCTCGGGCTCCTCGCCGTGGTCACCACCGCGTCCGGTCCCGGAATTACGCAGACGTTCGACACGCTGTTCAAGAGTACGGTCACGTCCACGACGATCCCGTATCGGGTTCAGATTCCATCCGGGGTGCCAGCAGGTGACACGGTCTCAGTCGTCGCCACCGCGACGGACGGCGCGGGCAATACCACGATGTCCGATACGCTCCGGATTCTCACGCAGATAGCAATACCCTGACGCGCGGGCAATCAGCGCCACGGGACGACGGGGTCAGCCTCCACTGGGGCTGGCCCCATTTTTCATTGCGCCGCATTCTTCCCGCTGTCCATCCGTTCCGCTCATTCCCCGAATTTCCACCTGCGCATTACCATTCCTCCATGCTGCGTTTCACTACCGCCGGCGAATCGCACGGCCAGGCGCTCGTAGCCATACTCGAAGGCATTCCCGCAGGGCTGCGCCTCGCCGCAGCCGACGTGGATCGCGACCTCGTCCGCCGCCAGCAAGGCTACGGTCGCGGACGTCGCATGCAGATCGAGCACGACGCCGCGCAGTTCCTCTCCGGCGTACGCGCCGGTGAAACGCTCGGCTCGCCCATCGCGATGCTCATCGCCAATCGCGATTGGAAGAACTGGCAGGAGATCATGGATCCGGCCGCGCTGGAATCCGATCCTGCGCCGCGCCGCCGCGCGGTCACGCGTCCCCGCCCGGGACACGCCGATCTCTCGGGGATGCTCAAGTACGACCGCCGCGATGCGCGCGACATTCTCGAGCGCGCCTCCGCGCGCGAAACCACCGCGCGCGTGGCCGCGGGAGCGATCTGCCGTCGCTTCCTGAGCGAGTTCGGTGTGAGCATCGCGAGCCATGTCGTGCACCTGGGTGGCATCGATGCCACGCGCCCCGAACCGCTGCCGGCGGACCTCAACGCGGCGGCGGATCAATCCCCGCTCCGCACGCTCGATCCCGACGCCGATCGCCGCATGGTGGAGCGCATTGACGCCATCAAGCGTGAAGGGAACACGCTGGGCGGGATCGCCGAGGTGGTGTGCGATGGCCTGCCCGTGGGGCTCGGCTCTCACGTCTCCTGGGACCGCAAGCTGGATGGACGCCTCGCCGCCGCCCTGATGTCCATCCCTGCGGTCAAGGCCGTGGAGATCGGCCTGGGCTTTCAGGCCGCGCGCGTCACTGGCGCCGAGGCGCACGATGAGATCGAGCTGGCGCCCGGGAGAACCGCCACGGGCAACGTGCGGCGTCGCACCAATCGCGCGGGCGGACTGGAGGGCGGAATCACCACGGGGGAACCCCTCGTGATTCACGTGGGAATGAAGCCCATCAGCACCCTCATGCGGCCGCTCGCCACGGTGGACGTGGCCACCGGCGAGCCCGCGGCGGCCGTGGCTGAACGGAGCGACGTCACTGCCGTCCCCGCCATGGCGGTGATCGCTGAAGCGATGGCCGCGTTCGTCCTGGCGCAGGCGTATCTCGAAAAGTTCGGCGGCGATGCCATGGCCGAGACGCGCCGCAACGTCGCGGGCTATCTGAGCACGCTCGCCGCGAACATGTCGGTGCCGGCGGACCCCGGGACTTGACCCAGTCGTCGTCCTCGCCGCCGGCCCACCTCATCCTCGTCGGCCTGCCGGGATCGGGCAAGACATCGGTCGGTCGTGGCGTCGCGCGGCGCACCGGCCGCGACTTCCTGGATTTCGACGAGGAAATCGAACGCCGATCCGGTCTCTCCATCGCGCAGTTGTTCGAACGGCACGGCGAGGCGCACTTTCGCAAGCTGGAACTTGCCTTGACCGCGGAGCTCGCAGGCCGCGATGGAATGATCCTGGCCCCCGGAGGCGGCTGGATCATGGTGCCCGGAGCGCTGGAACTGCTGCGTCCCCCCGCATGCGTGGTTTACCTGAGGACCACCCCGGCAGTCGCATATAGAAGAATGGGCGCGGGTCACCGGTCGAGACCGCTTCTGTCCGCCCCGGATCCGCTCCACGAATTGTCGTCGCTGCTGGTCGCGCGGGAACAATCGTACCTGTCGGCAGATTTTGTGCTGGATGTGGAACTTATTGGCCTGCAAGACGTTATCACTATGGTGACCCGTTTCCTGCCATCTCGTCGAGCGCCATAGCCTTGCAATGGGTCACGTGGTCGCTACCGTTCGCGCTTGCCAAATCGGCATTGCGATGCCACACAACGATGCTATAGGCGCTGGCATGATGGTGCGGGCTCGCATCGGTCACGGTATGGTGTGACTACAATCTCCGGCCTGGGCCGGAAGGTCTTGATCAGGACATGACATTTCGCGTACTGGGTCCTCATGAGCGTGGGCGCTTCGCCCCGGAAGCGTGGGGACATCTCATTGCACTGAGCGGCTCGGGCATGCTGAACTCCACGGAGCTCGAGCATGTGATTGAGCGCGCGCTCAGCCAGATAGATGGTCGCATTGCGCTCGACGATCTGCGCGTCCTCATGGAGGGTGCGGGCTACATGGACGACGGGCTCTCCGGCGACAACGTGACGGTGCACTAGAATCATGGCTGCCAGAAAGAGCGGCGCGCGTTCCAAGGCGCGCACGAGCACGACTCGCAAGAAGATCGCCGTGAAGCGCGCGAGCGCGCCGCGGCGCAAGCCCGCGCGTGGCGCGGAGATGCCGGCCAAGCCGCGTATCAGCCGCGGCAACGGACGAACCGCCGCCGGTAACGGGAAGACGGGCGAGCCTCTGGACATGCGGAGCCTGGCGGGGAAGGCGCTCGTCATCGTGGAGTCCCCGGCCAAGGCCAAGACCATTGGCAAGTATCTGGGCGCTGACTACAAGGTTCGCGCGACGGTGGGTCATGTGCGCGATCTCCCCGCCAAGGGGCTCGGCATTGACGTCGCCCACGGCTTCACGCCGACGTACGTCACCGTGCCCGGCAAGGAAAAAACGCTATCGGAGCTCAAGAGCGCGGCAAAAGTCGCGTCGCACATCTACCTCGCCACGGACCCCGATCGCGAGGGCGAAGCCATCGCCTGGCACGTCGCCGAAACGATCAAGCAGCGCGGTGGCGCGCCGATGCGGCGTGTGATGTTCCATGAAATCACGCGCGACGCGGTGCAGAACGCCATCCGCCATGCTACCTCCATTGATGAAAAGAAGGTCGAGGCGCAGCAGGCGCGCCGCGTGCTCGACCGGCTGGTGGGGTACAAGGCCAGCCCTCTCCTCTGGAAAACGGTGAAGAAGGGACTGTCCGCGGGACGCGTGCAGACAGTGGCGCTCCGGCTCATCGTGGAGCGCGAGCGCGAGATTCGCGCGTTCAAGCCGGTAGAATACTGGACCGTCGAGGCGCATCTCGAGAAGAAGAAGCAGCGCTTCATAGCGCGGCTGCATCAGATTGATGGCAAGAAACCCGAGATCTCGAGTGCGGCGCAGGCACGCGACATCCTCGCCGGGATCCTCGGCCGCGACATTCCCATCGGCGGCCCGAATGCCGACGGCGGTCTGGGACCCATCAAGGTCTCCAACCGGACCTTCACTGTCACCGATGTGCGCCGCCGCGAGCGGCGCAAGAATCCGTCGGCGCCGTTCACCACGAGCACGCTCCAGCAGGAAGCGGCCAAGAAGGTCGGCTTCGGCTCCAAGAAAACCATGCGCGTCGCGCAGGGGTTGTACGAGGGCGTGGAGCTCGGCCCCGACGGCGCCACGGGACTCATCACGTACATGCGTACCGATTCCACGCGCGTGGCGGAGAGCGCGGCGCAGCAGGCGCGTGAGTATCTGACCTCGCTCTTTGGCGCATCCTTCCTGGCCGCGGCACCGCAGCTCTACGGGAAGGCGCAGCAGGCCAATGCCCAGGATGCGCACGAGGCAATTCGTCCCACGGATCCGTCGCGTCGCCCCGAGCACGTGCGCAAGTATCTCTCTGCCGACCAGTTCAAGTTGTACGAGCTGATCTGGCGGCGCTTCATGGCGTCGCAAATGGCGGCCGCCGTGTTCGATACCACCACCGTGGATTTCGACCTGGGCCGCTACCTGTTCCGTTCCACCGGAAGCGTCGTGAAGTTCGAGGGGTTTCTGGTGCTGTATCGCGCGGCGCACGAGGACGGCGACGGCAAGTCGCTCGAGGACGAGCAGGCGCTGCCGGTGCTCGAAGTCCGTGACAGCGTGCCGGTGCGCGAGCTCGTGCCGCTGCAGCATTTCACGGAGCCGCCACCGCGCTTCAGCGAGGCAAGCCTCGTCAAGGAGCTGGAGCGCCTGGGCATTGGCCGTCCGTCCACCTATGCGGCCATCATTTCAGTGCTGGCCGAGCGTCGGTACGTCACTCTGGAGCAGCGCCGCTTCACGCCCACTCCGCTGGGCGAAACCGTGACGAAGATCATGGTGCGCCAGTTCCCCAAGGTCTTCAACGTGGCTTTCACGTCGGCCATGGAAGGAGAGCTGGACAAGATCGAGGAAGGAGCGCTGCACTGGCGGAAGGTACTGGAGGAGTTCTACGGCCCCTTCAGCGCCACGCTTGAAAAGGCGGACATCGAGGACCTCATTGCGCAGGCGCACGACCTGTCCATGCTCGAGACGGAGCGCTGTCCCAAGGACGGCGGCCGGCTGGTGCCGCGCGGCGGCTTCTTCGGCCCGTATCTGGCGTGCGAGAACCGGCCCGCGTGCGACTACACCCGTGCGCTGGGGCGGGACAAGAAGCCGGCGGTGCTCACGGATGAAATCTGCCAGCTCTGCGGGGCAAAGATGTACATCCGCCAGAGCCGTTCGGGCGAATTCCTGGGGTGCAGCCGCTTCCCGAAGTGTCGCGGTACGCGTCCGCTCCCCATCGGTGTGAAATGTCCGAAGGATGGCGGGGACCTGATCCAGCTCCGCTCGAAGAAGGGCGGCCGCGCCTTCTATGGGTGCACGAACCACCCGAACTGCGATTTCGTCACGTGGCACAAACCGGTTCCGGATACATGCCCCGAATGCGGCAACGTCGGCGCCGAAGCGCGTTCCACCAAGGCGCGCGGCGAATACCGCCGCTGCCTCAAGTGTGGCAACGAGTGGGATGTGGAGCCGGCGCTCGCCGCGAGTCCCGAACCGGTGGCCGTGGGGCGGTAGCTCATTGACTACGGTCGCTGGCCGCTGGACTTCCCACTCTTTCCAGCGACCAGGGACTAGCAACCGGCGAACGTCGTAAACCATGCACTCGACACGATTACGGGATTTTCAGGATTGACAGAATTGTTGGGGCCCGGGCCCTGACGCCAATCAATTCGCCGAGTGCGAGCAACTGCCGGCGCCGCGCACCGAGCGAATCCTGTAAATCCTCGTAATCCTGTCAATCGTGTCCAACCGATTCCGTTGTCCGGGCACTGCAACCAGGAACAGCGCATCAGCTACGGCGTCTGAACCATCGACCTTCGACCAGCGACGATGCCCCCCACTATCTCCGTAATCGGCGGCGGACTCGCCGGCAGCGAAGCCGCGTGGCAGCTCGCGGAGCGCGGCCATGTCGTGGTGCTCCACGAAATGCGCCCCGTCGTCGCCACGGAGGCGCACCGCACCGACCGGCTGGCGGAGCTCGTCTGCTCCAACACCTTCAAGAGCACGGAGCTCTCCAGCGCGCACGGACTGCTCAAGGCCGAGATGCGGCTGCTTGGCTCGCTCATCCTGTGGGCGGCAGACCAGGCGCGCGTGCCTGGGGGCACCGCGCTCGCCGTGGATCGCGACCTCTTCGCGAGCGCGGTCACGGAACGCATCATGTCTCACCCGCGCATCCGCGTCGAGCGCGGCGAGGTCGCCACGTTGCCCTCGCCGGGCATCATCGCCACCGGGCCCCTCACCTCCAGCGCCCTGGCCGAATCCATCCGCGCGCGACTTGGCGTCGCGTCGCTCGCGTTCTATGATGCGATCGCGCCGGTGCTGTCGCGTGAGTCGCTCGACGACACCGTCGTCTTTCGCGCGTCGCGCTACGGCAAGGAAACGATGGAAGGGCAGGGCGACGCCGGCGCGTATCTCAACTGCCCCATGTCGCGCGAGCAGTACGACGCGTTCCTCGATGCGCTCACCGCGGCGGACCAGCATCACGGGCACGAATTCGATACGCTGCCGTACTTCGAGGGCTGCATGCCCGTGGAAGAAATGGCGCGCCGCGGGCGCGACACACTGCGCTTCGGACCACTCAAGCCCGTGGGCCTTCGCGACCCGCGCACCGGCCGCGATGCGTGGGCCGTGGTGCAGCTCCGGCAGGAGGATCGCGCGGGGCGCATGTGGAACATGGTGGGATTCCAGACTCGGCTGCGCATTCCCGAACAGCAACGCGTGTTCAGGATGATCCCGGGCCTGCAGGACGCCGAATTCCTGCGCTTCGGATCCATCCATCGCAACTCGTACCTCAACGCGCCTGGAGCGCTTTCGCCGCATCTCGCGCTGCGTGACGATGCACGCGTTCTTTTCGCCGGCCAGATCACCGGCGTGGAAGGCTATACCGAGAGCAGCGCCACCGGTCTCGCTGCCGGTATCAATCTGGCGCGCCTTATAGCCGGTCTCGAGCCGGTTCTGCCACCGCCCACAACGATGCTCGGCGCATTGTATCGATACTTGCGTGAAGCCGATCCCGCGCACTTCCAGCCCATGAACGCCAACTTCGGTCTGCTGGACGAGCTGCCCCAGCCCGTACGCGACAAGCGGCGCAAGCGCGAGATGTTCGCCGAGCGTGCCCTCACGGAGCTCGACGCGTGGCGCACCGAGCATGACATGAGTCCCGCAGCGCCGTGAGCCCGGACGCGGGTCGCACACCGGGCGAGGATGCCGCGCCGAGCGCCGACGCACCGCTCCCGGAGCACGTCGCCGGCTTTCTCGAGTACATCGAGAAGGAACGCAATGATTCGCCCAACACGGTGCTCGCCTATCGGCGCGACCTCGCGGCGCTCGTCGAATTCCTGGGTGACTACTACGGCGCCGA
>Ga0207640_10000207_pt1 | contig 41515 bp, 45 predicted proteins | sample KBSCornC42_FD_184300 | JGI IMG/M metagenome (GOLD analysis project Ga0207640, IMG submission 184300) | Corn rhizosphere microbial communities from Kellogg Biological Station, Michigan, USA - KBS Corn C4-2 (SPAdes) (version 2) | ecosystem: Host-associated > Plants > Roots > Rhizosphere > Soil ... | reverse complement strand
GCCAGCTCGCAGCCCGCCGACGGTGGGCTTGCGCGATCGATGCAAGCTCCGCTATCATCTCGCGCCTTTGCACCGCCGATTATGCCAACCGCCCATGTGGCGGCAGACTAGGTATTCCGAAATGAAAACGTTCAGCGCCAAGCCGGAAAGCGTCAAGCGCGATTGGTTCCTGATCGATGCGACCGACAAGACGCTCGGCCGCCTCTCGACCGAGATCGCTCGTCGCCTGCGTGGCAAGCACAAGCCGGAATTCACCCCGCACGTCGATACCGGCGATTATATCGTCGTGATCAACGCCGAGAAGGTGCACGTCACCGGCGCGAAGCTGGACGACAAGATGTACCACCGCTTCACCGGCTACGTCGGCAACCTCAAGACCACCAGTCTGAAGGACATGCTGGCCAACCACCCCGAGCGCGTGATCGAGATCGCCGTGAAGGGCATGCTGCCGAAGAACCCGCTGGGCCGCGCCATGTACCGCAAGCTCAAGGTCTACGGTGGTGCCGAGCATCCGCATACCGCACAGCAGCCGCAGGCGCTGGAACTCTAAGGAATCATGATGGCGATCCAGCAGAATTACGGCACCGGCCGCCGCAAGACCTCCGCCGCTCGCGTGTTCCTGCGCAAGGGCAAGGGCGACATCGTGGTCAACGGCAAGCCGCTCGACCAGTTCTTCGGCCGCGAGACCTCGCGCATGATCGTGCGCCAGCCGCTCGAGCTGATCGAAGCCACCGATAAGTTCGACGTCCTGGTGACCGTCGCCGGCGGCGGCATCACCGGCCAGGCCGGTGCGATCCGCCTCGGCATCGCCCGCGCGCTGATCGAGTACGACGAAAGCCTGAAGACCCAGCTGCGCAAGGCCGGCTTCGTGACCCGCGACGCCCGCGAAGTCGAGCGTAAGAAGGTCGGTCTGCACAAGGCCCGTCGCGCTACCCAGTTCTCGAAGCGCTAATCCTCCTCGAGGATTTCGTTTCAACGATGCGGCGCACGCAGGTCAGAGCGCGCCGCCTCGGCAGAATGTTGGGAGATCGTCTAACGGTAGGACAACGGACTCTGACTCCGTTTATCTAGGTTCGAATCCTAGTCTCCCAGCCAACACCGAAAAGCCCCTGAGAAATCAGGGGCTTTTTCTTTGCCCGTGATCCAGCGCCCGGACAACTCGGTCGGTACACGTCATGCGCTTGGCACATCATCTTTGGCGGGACACGTCGGGCATCTGGTATTTCCGCGTGGTGGTCCCTCGGCGATTGCGGGAGGTCCTGGGGCGCAGCCTTATCAAACAATCCCTGCGCACGCGGGATCCCATCCAGGCTCGGGCCTGGTCTTATGTCCTCAGCGCCAAGTGTGCTCAAATCTTCGCCATGGCCGGGCAGGGAGGGCGGGGCATGGGCGGTGTGTCGTGGGGCGGCGATAATGACGAGCAGGATGAGGGAGACGACCTGACCCGGCGTTTGGGTCTGACTGTTCGCAAATGGGAGTGGCAAACCCCGGAGGGTGACACGCTGCGCTCAGACGGGACGGAGGCGGATCACCGCCAGGCCATGGATGCCTTGCGCCAATATTTGGAAGAGCGTCGGGCTCAACGGCTCACGCAGGTTCCGGCGCCAGTGCAAAGCGGCCCGACCCTTGACGAGGCGATCAAGGATTACGCCGAGATCGAGGGTGCGGCCCTCAAACCCAACACCTGGTCGCAGCGTTCTCGCGCACTTGATGGGTTTGCTGAAACGATCGGTGGTCATCTGCGCGTTGGGATCATTACCCGACCTATGGCCAGCGTGTGGAGCGATGGGTTGCTCCGCGCCGGCAAGAGCAAGGTTTACGTGGCCAACTGCGTCAGCCACGTGGCGCAGTTGTTCGAGACTCTTGTCACCAAGGGGCATCTCACCACCAATCCGGTGAAAGGGTTGGTCGTGGTCAAGAAGAAGGAAAAGGCAGCTCGCCGTTCCGAGGGGCACGAATGGGAGCCGTTCGAGGTCGAGCAACTCCAACGCATCTTTGATCCGGTCAACCTGGTCCGGACCAAGATGGAGCACGTGCGGTGGGGAGCTGTCCTTGCCCTCTACACCGGTGCACGTGTCGGCGAGATCGCCCAGATCTTCCTGCGGGATTTCGTGTCCCACGGCGACACGCCTTGCTTGAAGATTTGCGCGGACAGTGACGGCCAGGGAATCAAGACGGGCGAAGGGGGCGAACGCCTGATCCCCTTGCATCCGGATTTGATCCTGTTGGGTTTGATGGAACGTGTGGAAGCGTTGCGCGCTGCCGGTGCTGAGCGGTTGTTCCCCAACATGCGCATTGACAGCGCTGCAGGCCGGGGCAACTCCATCACTAAGGGTTTCGGGTATTACCTGAAAGGCCTAGGGATCACGCCACGTCGCGCGCACGGCATCTTGGGCATTCACTCCCTGCGCAAGACGGTCATTCAAACCCTGCAAGGTTCATCGCTGTCAGCAGAGCGGCGGCGGGCATTGGTTGGTCATGAGGCAGGGGATCCGGCGCCGGATACACATGCCACCACTTACATGCGGCCGTGGACGGCGAACGAGTTGGCGGCCTATCACCCGGCATTGTCGTGGGGGCAGTGGTTGGATTTTGGTGCATTGTTGCCCCTATTGAAGTTTGCGGCCTACACACAAGAAATCGGGTGCAACGCAAACGCCGAATGAGGTGGTGGCTCGCCATTGTGAAACTTGGAGGGGTGATGCATTCGCATGATGGAAGAAAAGTAGGCCTCGGAAAGGCTGAAAGACGAGTGTTGGCCTTGCGAAAGAGGCTTGGTCAGGTTGAAAGAGAGTTGGAGGAGATCGAGAAGGAACAGGTAGGAGATTATTTCTCTGACGCCTCAATCTTTTCGGTTTTTTTCTTCGTGGTGTTTGTTTCGATGGTGGCCTCGTTTGGAGTTGTTTGGTCCGCGAGATACCACATGGAAAAGGACAATTGGTTTGACTTGTTGGCGTATGCCATGCCTTGCTTTGCCGCCATCGTTGGTGGCGCAGGCATCTATTTTAGGCGGCACGTGACTGTTGCCTTTATCGCATCTGGCATTTTCCTTCTATGTGGGTTTGTGTGTTACGTGCTGACAAAGAAGGCTGGTTGGTCTCATGCGCCCGATGACTACTCTGGGTTGAAGTTGCTGGCTTGGACAACGGGGGCATCGACGGTTGCAATCTCGTCTGTGACGCTTTTTCTTGTTGAACGATGGAGAGAGCCTGGTAAATGGAAAGCGCTCGACAAGAAGGCCCAGCGCAGGATCTTTGGTTGGGGTTTGCTCAGCGTGTTCGGCTTGGTCGTTGCCGCTGCGTTAGCAGTTCTTGGTTGGTGCTGATGCCCTAACGCAACCCCATGATGATCGGCGGGACAATCAGAAGAACGGCTGCACCGGTCAGCACGATAGATATGAAGAGCTTGATCAGGTTTTCTTCGACTTTTTGCCGATCAGCTTTGGTGTCATGGGGCGACCGGAAGACGATCGTTCCATCAGTGGCATTAGCTTGACTGTTCATTGTGGTTGCTCCGTATCTGCAAGAAACCTAGTCAAAGTCTCGAAGCCGTCAAGAGGATGGGGTGCGTGCTCGTAACGGCACGCAATCGGGATGCTGAGCGGCAGCACACAAGTGCGAGTGCATAAGCGGGTGCCCAGAGCGCGTCTATGTATTGTTCCAATACGCCGCTCAGAGCAGAGGTAACGCCTAGGCGTTACCTCCCAAGCTAAGCGCAAGACCGAAGCGGTCAAGCCTGCGCAACATGACGCGCATCCCAGAACGCACCGATAGGTGTTCGCCGCGGCCTTGACAGTGTTTGGCCGTCTGCTTGGATAGTTGTGTGGGGGCGAGCAGACACGGATGGGGTCGGCAGCCGCTGCGTGTTTTCCCGGTCACGGATGACCACACGCCACGCCTCGGCCGGGGGCGTGGCTGATGCCACAAGGATGAGGACATGGTTCATGCTCGCCCCCACCTCGAAGTTCACAGCCGCAACAAGCAACACTCCGCGATCGCGGGTGTGGCGTATCGGCTGGGCCTCCGGCTCTACGATCGCCGCACCGGCATCTGGCACGACTACCGCAAACGAAAAGTGGGCGAGGAAATCGTCCGCGCGCTGACCATCGCGCCACCGGGTGCTCCGGCGTGGGCATCGGACCCGCACGAACTCTGGGCCAGAGCAGAGGCAGCAGAGAAACGGAAGGATGCCGCCGTCGCTCGGGACTACCGCATTCCGATCCCTCTGGGTCTTTCGGATACCGCAGCGGGTGACATGGCTGAGGCCATGGCGCGCTACCTTGTCGAACAGCTCAGCGTTCCCGTTTCCATCGGGGTGCATCGGGACAATGTCGTGGATGCGGTCGGCGAGGCGAAACCCGAGGGGAGGATTGGGTTTCACGCCCACCTGTATTTCCCCACGCGATCGCTGGAACAGATGGTCAACGAGGACGGGAGTTCCGATTGGGCCTTTGGACCCAAGCTTGTTTTGTTGGCGAACAAACGAGAAGGAAGCGCCTTCGTGGATCAACTCAATGCCCACTGGGCAGGGTTGGCCAACCGGTTCACCCACGAGGCTGGCTTGGTCGCTGACTATGACCACCGCAGCTACAAGCGGATGGAGTTGGATCTCATCCCGCAACCCAAGATGGGCGCCGCCACCGTGGCCATGGAGCGTAAGGGTTTCTTCACTCGCCGCGGCGATGCCTTGCGCGGTGACATCATCTTGCCGTCTCGCCTATACGAAGCCGCCCACGCGGTGGTGCTGGCGGAACAGCAGGCGCGTGCCCAGGCGGACGTGGTCCGAGAGGCGGGAAACCACCAAGCCCTAGATGCTGCGGCCGCGCTTGCCGAGGCGCCGTCGACAGCGGCATCGGCACCTTTGCCCGTCGGCAACGGGACATCGGAGGTTCGGGCTGTAGTCATGGAACAGGCTCCGGCGTCCTCGGAACCCGCGATGTCCTGGCCGCCACTCCCAGAAGACGCCCCCGGTTCGCTGCTGATGCGGTTCCGGGCGGTGGCCCCGGTTCCGGAGACCTTGGAGGCCCACCAGGCGTTGAGCAGGGTAGCCCGGTTGGTACAAGTCATCGGGCGGATCCTTCGGGCCTTATCTGAGCTCGGAGACCGGTTCCGGGACCACGAAGAAAACCGGGGCCGCAGGATGGCGGCCAAACTCGACACGGATTGGCAGCTCGATGAAATCCGCGCCCGGCGTTCCATCGCTCGCCAGAGACTTGAACAGTGGGAGGCCGCGCATCCCTTGCGGATGTGGGCCGCCAAGGCTGCCGGCAGCGAGGATGGCAAACCAACGGAATGGCGTGCACTACACCATGACGCCGCGGTGCTAGATCGCCGTGTGCAGGAGATCAAACGGGCAGGTCGGCGGCACCAGGCGGACCTGGGCGTTTTCGATCAGGAAGCCGTGGTGTTGAAGCAGCAAAAAGCAGAGAAGGAGAGCCGATTGGCTCAGGCTATGGAACGTGTCCGGAAGGAAAGCCTGGTGCTGGCTGACAAGCTGATGTCGGTGGTCAACGATGAGGAAAGGGCGCGAATTGAAGGGGCTGCACCACAGGGGACGCCTTTGTTGCACCACCTGGTGGAAGATGCCCCACCACCGAAACTGAAGCCGTCTCCTACTCCCCGCATGGCCTACCCTCGATAGGGGATGGGTAGAGGCAAGTTGAAGATTTTTTGTCAAGTGGTAATCATGCGGCCAATGGCGAGCTGATGCCATGTCTCAGCCGGTGAGTTGCTTGTGCAAGATCCTCAGGTGCATTGCCACGGAGATGGATATGTCGAGCTACATCTTTGTTTCCCCTGGATCGGATCCTGGGATGGGGCGCCCCCTAGTGGATCCCGCGCTAACGAGCGCGCGGCCAACCATGGGGACTTGCCGGCCAGACTTGCGGCGCCTCGTCAAATTGGGTGATCAAATATTTGTCGTGAGTGGAAGCATGGGGCGCCTGGTTAGCCAATACGTCATTGGAGGGCTGGAAGTCCACGACAAACTTCCGAGCCAGATGGCTGCCTTTCAAAGGTATCCAGAGCATCAAATTCATTTTAATGAGGCGGGCCAACGGCTGGGCAACATCATCGTCACCGCAGATGGTGCACATGATCCAAGAGATGACCATGGCAACTTTGACCGACGCATACAAAATTATCTGGTCGGGAAAAACCCTGTGGTTCTTGAAACGGAACGCGAGGTCGCCTTGGGGCGCGAGCATTCCGTCGAAATTCTCTCACGTGTTTTTGATAAGCCGGCTGCAAGACGAGTTAAGGATGTGATTGGACGTATGCGGAAACTATCCGACGAGCAAGCGGGCCGACTGCGTGAGGCTCTCATGCAAATAAAGGCTGAGGCCAGACGGTGATAAGCCTTGCAGAACATCTGAGCAATAGGCATCTTTCGCTGCTCGAAGTTTCGCGGCGAACCCATATGCCCGTTGCTCGCCTTTCCCAGATCGTGGAGGGCGAAGATGCATCGCTGGCTGAGATGCGAAAACTTTCCAAGGCATTGCGAATACCTTTGTCCACCCTGGTTGCAGGTGATGAAGAGCAAGGGCAAGAGAGGGTCAGTGTCTTACTGAGGCAAACGCTGGATCAGCGGGAGCGCAACACCACTTCTTCTATGGCAATCATCTCGGAGCAACTTCGGGATGTTTTTGAGGTGGCCGCCGGTATCCCAGCGCAAAACGGGTGGCTTGATCTTTTTAGAGGTCTGCAAGCGAGTGTTGAGCAGGCTGAGAGTTTTGCTGCCATCTTCCGTCGAGCATTTGCTCAACTGGACGACCACGAGCCTTTTCCTTTCTTATCTCAAACGCTGGAAGAGCTTGGTGTCCTCATTGCCTTTGGCCGTGATCCACAAACGGAGGGCGTCTCGGCTTTCGCTGGTGGCCATGCGGTCATCTTGCTGGCGCCAAGATCTTTCCGGCCAAGGATGCTCTTTACGCTGGCTCATGAAACCGGGCATCTGGTCGCGCGCCACGGGCAACGAAATGAAGATTTTGCCTTCATGGACAGCGAGGTCGGGGGAGAAAGTGGGAACAACCGCCAAAACGAAGAGCGTTTTGCAGATGCTTTTGCATCATGTCTTCTCTTGCCGGGTTCGGGTGTTCTAAGAACGCTCGAACTGGTGCGGCAACATTTCAGGGCTTCCGGGCCGCTAGGCGATGTAGAGATCCTGGCTCTATCGCGCATTTACAACGTGAGCTTTGAAGTTGCTGCAAGGCGTTGTGAACATCTTGGGCTCCTCCCGGATCGTGGTGCCCGCGCACTCTATCAGCGTATTTCTGACGATTTTGGCAGCCCAGAGCGCCGGGCAGATGAGCTGGGGTTGACTGCTCGGGGTGATATTCCCATTCAAACGTCGCCAGCACTCCTCGCAGAGGCGGTCAACTTGGTCAGGGATGGACGTCTGTCAGCTGGGAAGGCAGCTGAACTCATCAACGTCCCGGTGAACATGCTCTTTGCTGCCAATTCTGGCTGATCAAGTGCTGATGATCCTGGACGCATGCACGCTCATCAATCTCGTCAACGGCGAGGTGCTTGCACTGGTCTTGGGTCTTCCGGATGACGAATTCTTGGTGAGTCCAATGGTCAGGGATGAATCTTCATCAATTGCCCAAGCAGTGGATCATGCGGTCCAGAGTGGACGGTTGGGCTACGTTGACGATGAAATCATCCCAGCGAACGAATTTGCCCAGGCCAAGCGAGAAATGCGCTTGGGAAATGGAGAAACCGAATGCATCTTGGCCGCGGAGAAGCTCGGATGCCATATTGCTTGCGACGACCATCAAGCCCGACTGCGAGCAACGGAAAGGCTTCATGATGCTGGCAGGGTGACAGGATCTATTGGGCTGCTGCGCAGGCTCTGTGGGGCGAATTTGATGGCACCCGAACAAGCCATGGCTGCTTACAACCTGATGCGTTCCCGTGGTGGATATTTACCCGTTCTTGGCTTGGAAGATTTCGCTGAAAATTACGCCTAAATGGTCTCCGGCCGGAGCCCTAGCGGGTCGTACCGCAAGGTTCGTGTCGTCTTTGTTGCCAGCTGTTGACGGGTGGCGACAAAGGGGTTGCTGATGGTCTTTTTTAGTTGCGAAGGTGATTGAAAGGTGGCCCCGCATTTTTCGCAGCAATGTTCGGTGTGAGGGGTAAAAGCAAGGTCACCTTGATCGAAGTGGTCGTGATCGCACCTTGGGCACGCCAGAGACATGACACGACCTTCCAGATGAGGCATGGCGGTCTGTGCCATGTAATGGCGGACGTGTTCTGGGTTGAGCTCGATGCCGTCAATGATCACCTGCGCATAGGTGTCATCTATTTCCGGTAGGTCCTGGTGCTCTTCGCTGAGAGCATGAACATGGATCCCCGTTTCCTCTGGCTTGTCCGAGGTCCAGACAATGGCTGGATTAGAACCCCAGATTTGTATGCCGCCCGGGTAATCCGCTTGCTTTAATCTAATTTTGCGAGGCGCTTTGACCTGTCGTCGAGGGCTTAGCTCAATCACGCGCCGAAGCTCGGACAGCGGATTGCCAACGCCGATGACCGTGTCTGAGAACTGCCTGCCACAGCCGTGGCATTGATGCTTACGGTGCTGATGGACAGCGAACCAGTCGCGGTCAAGGTGCGGGAAGCCACAATGTGTGCAAGTGACACTGATGGTGTCGAAACCAAAAACGCCAGAGACCATGAAATTGATGGCATCAATCTCGTCTACTGAATACCACTGGCCGGATAAAAGATCTTTTTCGAATGGGATACGCAGCTGTCGGAAGGTCTGATCAATATCCTTGCCACCATCAAGATCCTGACGGGCATGAACGTGAATGCCTCTATCGGCTGGGAGGGTGGTGGTGTCATACACGGCGGGCACTGAACCCCACAATGCAACACCGCCTGGATATTTCTTCAAATCCAGATCAAGCATTTCCTCCGGAAGCACCGGAGGATCATGGGCCGCCACACACTCCGGGGCAGCAACTCCATACTTAGCCGTCGCATTGGCATGATGAGCAACGCACCAGAAGCGAGAGCCTCCGTCGCGCCGCTTTCCTACGTTCACAATTCGGCATTTCATGCAGCGAGGGTAGCAAAGGTCTTTGAGTGACGGGTGCACCCTGGCCGGGGCGGTCACCTTGTCCCGTTATGGTGACCAGTCTGTCTCAGACTGATGCTCGACCTGTTGAAGATTTTCCAGGTGGATATTCTGATCTACCTGACCGCTCAGTCTGAAACAGCCTGGTTGGCTTCCCATCAAACCGCACCAGAGAGCCATTTTGCTCTCCGCTAGTGCTCTGGTTAGGGGCCGGGTAACTATTGGTAACTGGGGCACCGGCTGGTCGCCAGTCTGAAACAGCCTGGCCATCAGAATGGTGCAATGGTCACCGCGTGAAGCCAGGCAGGGCGCGGTCGCAGGCCTTCGGACGGAATAGCTGGAAAAGGTCCACCTCCGACCAGACCGGACAGTCAGCCTGTCCAGACTTGGAGAAATGGAACCGGCCCGGGCTTAGCGGGTGGGCCGCCCGAGGGTGATGCGCTGGGAACGTTCGAGCACCCGGCCAAAGATCGCTTCGGCCGCGGTCGCATCGTCGAAGAGCCCGTCCCAGTCCTCCGGCGCATTTGGCGAGGCAATCAGGACCGCGCTGCCGTGGCGTCGGCGCAGGTCCAGGATTTCCCGCAGGGCATGGCTTTGCTGGCTATCGGCGCGTTCGAGGGCAAAATCGTCCAACACCAGCAGTTCCATCCGGCCCAGCCTTTTGAGAAAGGCCGGCCACGTGCCGCGTTTTTTCTCCATGGCACACTCGGCCAAGAGTTCCGGCGTTCGCCGGTAGGACACTGACCGTCGCTGCAAGCTGGCCTCCCGCGCCAAGGCCGCCGCTACATAGGTTTTTCCGACTTGGGTTTCCCCGGTGATCAGAAGGGTGTGCCCACGCTGGATCCAGTCGCCCGTGGCCAGGTTGGCCAGGAGCTGGGTGGGCAACCCACGCGCCGCGCTGGGCTGGATGTCGGCCAGCGTGATGTGTAGCGGCAGATCGGCTTGGGCCAGGAAGCGCTGGGCGCGCTTCGTGGCGGTGGCTTGGGTCTGGGCTTCTACCAGGGCGAGGATGCAGGCGGCATGGGAACAGCCCAAGTGGGCCGGATCCTCGGCCCACTGTTCCAGGCGCGCGGCCATGGGTCCCAGCTTCAAGGCTTTGAGGGCTGCCACGGCGCGCTGCTGATCGCTCAACATGGCGTGTCCTCGGTCTGTTGAGCGTGGTAACGGGCACCGCGCGCATAGGCGGTGCGAGGAGCCGAAGGCGCCGGAGCGTCTTGCGAAGTCTGGTTGTCGAGCACCCGTTTCAATGTGGTGATCCGGGGCGAGCCGAGTTCAAACGTGGCTTTGGCGGCCTGATCCAGGGCGGCCGTGCCATGTTTGCGAACGAGCGATCGCAGCACATCGCACGCGGGCAGTCCCAGAAAGGGTTGGGCACGATTGACCTGGTGCCGGACGAAGCGAAGGACATGTGGGCCGACATCCTTTGCCCAGGTGACCATGCCTTCCGGCGTGCGCCCGGCTTGGGCGCGATGGGCCTCGGGCTGGTGCGCGGCGCACGTGGTGTGTCCTCCCACCACGTTGCTGCGGGAATGGTGGGCCACAGTCTTCTGCCGGTGACGCACTTCCACGGTGTCCTCGGTCAAGCAAACTTCCACCCGCTCACCGATCAGGGTGTGGGGCACCGAATAGAAATGTCCGTTGACTGGGATGTGGTAGTCCTTGGGCACCGTCGGCACGACGATCCAATCCGCGTAGACATAAGGCTCTGAGGGCAACGGCCGAAGCGCCGCGCGTTCCAGTTGTTCGAAGCGTTGGCGGCGACTGAGGCCATCCTTGACCATGGGGCGGTCATTGGCCTCATCCAGCATGGCCGCCACGGCGGCGTTGAGTTCGTCCAACGAGTAGAAGTGTTGGTGACGCAGGCGGGCCAGGATGCGTTGCTGGGCGAACTTCACCCCGGTTTCCACCGCAGCCTTGTCGCGCGGCCGCGAGGGACGGGTGGGCAGCACCGCCAGGCCATAGTGTCGGGCCAGGTCGGCATAGGCGCGCTGGATCTTCGGCGTTTTGCCGGCGGTCGTCACCGCTGATTTCAGGTTGTCCGGCACCAGCACCTGGGGCAGGCCGCCGAAATACTCGAACATCGCCACGTGAGCGCGGAGGAAGTCGGGCACCTGCTGCGTCGCCGTGCACAGGGCGAACATCAGCGAGCTGGCGCCCAACACACCGACGAACAACTCCACCGGGACCTTCTTGCCGGCAGGATCGAGGTAGTGGGGGCGCAGACCCGAGTAGTCCACGAACACGCGTTCACCCGGTGCATGGTGCTGGCGCATCACGGTCGGCAAGGTGTCGCGGTAACGCCGCAGTTGGGCCGCCAGGTGCGAGTAGGACAACGCCGTGTCGGGGTTCTCCCGCTTGTAGTCCTCCCACAGCAGTTGAAGGGTCATACCCTTGGCGTGCAACTGATCATGAAGCAACGAGAGGTCCGGTGTTTCTTTCCGGCGGCCACCCGAACGGGGCCGGTTCAACCGTTCTTGCAGCGCTTGGGGCCCTAGTGTGGCCACCTCATCCCAGACCAAGGCCTTCGCTCGGGCGAGTTGCCGGTAGCGGCTCACCGTCGTCTTCGAGACGCCGGCCGCCAGGGCGATCTCATGATTTTTCAGGGTGGTGGTCAGGACCAAGCGAACCACATCGAACGTCTGCATCAGCAACTCCATCGGGAAGAAGGGGCGCTGTTTTAGTCCGGGTCGGAGGGCTGTCAAGTGCGCGGATTGGAATCGAGTCTGGGCATGGGTTTGAGCCGCAAACTGCATCACATCAAGGCATTTCCCGTGTCTTCTGACGATACGCGAGGGTGCCCAAATGGGTGTCTGGATAGCTCAAAAGAAAGGCCGCCTCCGACGGAGACGGCCCCCAGGTTCGCGGTGCATCGGCGCGAGCGCCTGACTTCCCGGGTCACCCAAGCCTGATGTGGAGCGCAGCGGTCACATGTTCAACATCGCCGTCAGTCGTGCATGCCATTCCTTGGCCAGCTCGTGCTTGTTCCAGTGGCCCATGCTGATCTTGTGCGTGGGGTGATCCACGCTGCGCGTCGTGATGACCAAGTGGTTGCTGTTGTGCCAGATGTGACCGTATTTGTTGGGTTGATCTACCCATTGATGGTCCCACGTGCGGATGTCCGCCCGGTCCAGAAGCCATTCCTTGCCCTTGGTGTCGCGGAACCACACTTGGCCGGTGGTGGCATTGATGGCCAAGTTTTTCGTGCAGTGGGTGGCCTGAAAAGTTTGTCCATTCACTTGGAGGGTGACTGGCCCCTCGGCGACAGACGTTGAGCGAAATGCGGGGAAAAGTCGCGGCAGGAGAAACCATACCGCGACCATGCAGAACGGCACGAATAAGCCGGGCGGCAACAGGCGGATATGGAGTGGCATGAAGAGCAGCCAGCCTCCAACGAAGCCCGCTACGATCGCCAGGGCGATGCGCCCCAGCTGGATCAGGAGGCCCATGGTCAGTCCCCCGCCTTTTGTTCCAGCACCACTTGGCCTTGCGGGTCGAGCACCTGCACTTTGGTGATCTGGATCCACAGGGTCTGCGTGATGCCGCGGACTTTCTCGCCACCCTGCACATAGGCCCAAACCTTCACCCGGGGGATCCATCCCGCGGACATCCGAGCCTGGATCGCCTTGGCCTGGGTTTCGTCCGGCACACGCAGCCATTGGAAGGCGGCGGCATTCGTGGGCGCGACATCCACCATGCTGACATCGGCGATTTGCCCGTGAGACACGCCGGCGGCGGGATTCATCAGGGCCGAGGCGAAACCGAAAGCATGGTGGTCGAAGTCGTAAGGGGCCAGCCGGCCGCTCGTGTCCACCCACACGATGTAGCGATGATCACGGGCTGCTGTCATCTCCGCGGCGAGCTGCGGAAGCAGCTGGGCTTCTTTGTCGCGCTTCTGGAAGGCATCGGCGCCCATGAGGCTTGGGTCAATCGCCCCAAGCATGATGTCCGAGGGTTTATCTCCTGAGAGGGCGTCATACATCACCCAGACCTGACGCGCCTGGGTGACCGGGACGTAAGCGCTGTCCGGCGTGCCGAGATCCGCCGTCGGCAGGTCCGACGAAGACGAGGTGGAACTGGCCGTTCCATCAGGGGCTTTCGAGCACGCAGCGAGGACGAGAACGAGAACGAGGAGCAGGAAGGGGATGCGCTTCATGCTGGTCACCCTCACTGGTTTGACTGGGTGTTTTCAGCGCGCAGGTATTTTCCGTTGCGGTCGAAATAGAGGTAGGTGTCTTTGTCGCTCGTATTCGCCGTCACGGGTGCGAAGGGCACGTAATCGCCCACGGAGTTTTTGCTGACGATGTATTGGTAGTGGAGGCGTGTGGTGCCATCGCTTTCAGTCTCCCGTTCTTGGGGCTGGCCGATCGCGGCAGTGACTTGATCCAGCGTGGTCTGATGCGGCACAAACTGAGCGACCTTGGTTTGGTCGTAATCCTTGCCGATGGTGGTTGCACATCCCGCCATCAGCAGCATGACCAGGATGGCGACGGCGAGTTGCAGACTGTTCTTCATGTTGAACCCCTGTCCAGATGAGTAAGTGAGGGCGCCCTTGGCCCGTCTCGGTCAACCGCATTGACCGAGGCGGAGCGAGAATACCGTCAAATAGTGAAACATTGGGTAAACGAAAACACAAAGCCGGTGTATTGAAGGTTGGGTTATAGGTTGGGAGCCCGACTGGCTTTGGAGCGGGCTGATGGCAAGGGCACGGGAGCCGGAAGAGCGGGCTCCAAAATCCCTCTACCGGCCGGAAAATCAAACGTTTCTGGCGACACTGCGTGCATTGCGGAAGCGCCAAAAACTCACCCAGGTCGAGCTGGCCGAACGGCTGGGCCGCTCGCAGAACTACGTGACATCGGCTGAGCGTGGCGTCATCCGCCTGGATGGGTTGCAGCTGCGAGACTGGTGCCAAGCCTGTGGAGTAAATCTGGTGGCCTGGGCAACAGAGATAGAGCTGGCCCTTGGAGGCGCGGGCAAGGGAAGGCGCAAAGGGGCGAAATAGCAGCTATGGCCTGTGAGGGGGCGTTCGCCAAAAAACAAGGGGCCACGAATGACCCCTTGCTGTTCCTGGTTTACTTCCGTTTGCCAGGACCTTTGCTGCTGCCTTTGCGCTGAGACAAATCGGAAGCTGCGATTTCACGTTGCGTCTTCGTCGACTTCGGATTACGAAGCGTTTTGCCAGCATCGGACGCCGGCTTCTTTCCAGTTGCCATTGTGCACCTCATGCGGGCTCGGTTGCCCGCGATCAAAGTGATACAATGCAAGACGCCTGACCATTCTGATCAGGCGCCCGCGTCTTCGATGACAGTTACGCTGTTGTCATGTACCACCTCCGGCCGCTTCGGCTTCGAGGGATCGGTGAGGGCTGGGCCGGGGGACTCGCCAAAGCAACCCGGCTCAGCTCTGTCTCCGGCAGCTCCCTATCGCTGCCAGCGTGTGAATCGTCTCACACTCAATTCTCCCCCGCAACGTCTTTAATCACCTCGGGCGAAAACTCGTGGAGATTGTCTGCCGAACCGGCTCGTTGTAACGCTTTGGAATAGGGTTTAGGCTTTGCGCCAGAGTTCAAAAGAGGTCATCCGTATGGCTGAGGAAGTCAAGAAGTCCAAGGACCGAAGCCCGAACTTTCCGTTTATCTCTTTGGAGATGGCGCTAAATCGAGCCAAGATGTTCTATGCCAAAGAAAAGCGGGGGGCAGCTCCGTTCAAGGCTGTGGCCGAGCATTGGAGCTATAGCCCGGCCAGTAGCGGAGCTTTGCAGACTGTGGGTGCGCTCATCAGCTATGGCCTGATGACCGATGAGGGCGGCGCGCGTGAAAACCGGTCCCTGCGGCTGACTGACTTGGCTTTGAGAGTACTCCTCGACCAGCGGCCGGACTCAGCCGAGCGAGAGGAATATCTGAGACAGGCGGCCCTAAACCCCCCGGTGGCAGCAGAAATCCATGAAAAGTGGCCAGATGGTCTCCCTTCACCCGCCACTCTTCACCATTATTTAGTCTTGGACCGCGGGTTCGGTGACCAGAAGGCGCATAGCGTCATCAAGATACTTTTGTTAAATCAAGAGTTTGCACTTTCTTCATCGCCGGACGTCTCATCTCATGAGACGGAAGCGGTATCGGATTACGCGACGGAGTCACGTGGGTTGGTGCCTTTATCCAGGGAAGCGCCGGCCTCAGCGGCGGCACCCAATCCACTCCCCCAGGTGCAAACCAGCAGACCGCCGCCGGAGCGGCTGACCTTTCAGGGGGCGGAAGTGCTCATTTACTTCGACGGCGAGCCGGACTGGGCCACGCTTGATTTCATCGAGAAATACATGAAGCTCCGAAAGGAGCTAATCAAAGACAAGACTGGTGTGGCATCCAGGAATACGCCCTAAGTTCTGCCTGTTGGAAGTTGTTAAGTGATAGGCTTCGGGCGCGGTCAACTTCGGAGGTCAATCCCACCGAGTTGCCGCGCGCATCAGGGACTTATCGGTCAATGGGTTAGGCCGCGTTACAGCGGGTCCTAGTCTCCCAGCCAAACGGAAAAAACCCGCCCTTGTGGCGGGTTTTTTTTGGTCTGCGGATTACAAGAGGCGAATCGCGTTCGACAAATTCGTCAGGAACGAATTTGGACAGCGCGGAGCGCTGGCCCCGGAGCGCGTAGCGCGGAGGGGCGAGCCCCAGGGATGGGGCGAGCAATCCTAGTCTCCCAGCCAAGTACGAGAAGCCCCTGGTAACCCCAGGGGCTTTTCTTTTGCGCGTTTGCCGGCCGGGAGCTTGACAGCCTCCCGCCCCCGGCTCAGCCTGCCCCGATCCAGGCGGGGGTGGGTCGTGCCCAAGAAGCCCAAGACAGGCAGCAGCGGAGGCGGGAAGGCCACGGTCGGCGGACCCAAGCTGCCTTTGTTCAAGCCGCCGCGCCAGTCGTCGCGGCTGAAGGGCGTGAAGATCACCGATGACGAGCACGCCATGGCAGTGGATCTGGGCAATAAGCAGCCCACCGCCAACATGCATGGCGGCGTAGGCATCCCCGGTTCGCGCAAGAAAGCGGACGTGCAGAAGTTCAATAAGCTCGATTTCGCCAAGCTGGGTGAGCAGCTGCCGGCCATCCTGCAGAAGTCGAAGGAAGTTCACGGGAACAAGGACATCGCTGCCGTCCGCAAGGAAGTCGCGCCGGTCAATCGGCACGTCGTCTACAGGCCTGGTGCACCCGATGTCCATTCGCTGCATGTCGCCAACGACATTGCCGCCGTATCAAACAGCCGCGCCAGCAAGGTCTACGACTACCCGGACCTCGCCCCGAAACTCGACCAGCGGTTGCAGAGCAACAATAAAGCCAAGGGCAAGAAGTACTTCGACAAGAGCGTGAAGTCGCCGGAGCGCCACGAGCACGTCGGCCAGGGCCTCAAGGACCTGATCGGCGGAGACAACGTCAAGGCGCAGTCGTCTTTCGACAAGGCCGGACTCACCGAGAAGGGCCGCAAGTGGGTGCACAAGATGGGCACCTTGATGCTCGCCGAGCGTGGCAGAGAGCTGGCCGGCGGTGGCGTGGGCAGCAGCAAGGTGGACAGCGCGCTGGACCACGTCAAGGGTGGCCGCGGCTTCGAAGACGTCTTCGTGAAAAATGCGGAGGCACTGGCGCCGTTCGCCAAGCGCGGCGGCGCCAAGACGCTGAAGTAAACCGTTCCTGATCAGCAGCGAAGCCGCGTCCATGCGAACGCGGCTCGCCGAAAACTCACATCTCGCGGTCGCCGATCAGCACCACGTCCGCCGCGCGCTGCGCAAACAGGCCCACGGTGACCACGCCGGGAATCTGGTTCAGTTCCTTCTCCAGCGTCACCGGGTCGGCGATCTGCCAGCCGTGCACGTCGATCACCCAGTTGCCATTGTCGGTGACCACGCCGTCGCGCCACACCGGATTGCCGCCGCGCCTGGCGATCTCGCGGCCGACCAGGCTGCGCGCCATCGGAATCACTTCGATCGGCAGCGGGAATTTGCCCAGCAGTTCCACGCGTTTGCTGGAATCGATGATGCACACGAACTTGGCGCTCGCCGCGGCGATGATCTTCTCGCGCGTCAGCGCGGCGCCGCCGCCCTTGATCAGGCGCTTGTACGGATCGCATTCGTCGGCGCCGTCGACATAGATCGACAGCGGGCCGGTGGCGTTGAGATCGAGCACCGGGATGCCGACGCGCTTCAGCTGCGCGCTCGACTGTTCGGAACTGGACACCGCGCCCTGGATGCGGTCCTTCAGATCCGCCAGCGCGTCGATAAAGAACGCCACGGTGGAGCCGGTGCCGACACCGACGATGCCGCCATCTTCGACGTAGCGGATGGCGGCTTCGCCCGCCAGGCGTTTTTCGTTGCTCATGCTGCAGTCCAGAGGGTGGGAATCATTCGAGCGCGAGGATGTGGCGCCACTCGGTGGCGGCCACCGGCATCACCGACAGGCGGTTGCCCTTGCGCACCAGCGGCATCTCCAGCAAGGCCGGATCGGCCTGCAGTTCCTTCAGCGAGATGGTGCGCTTGAGCTTCTTCACGAACTTCACTTCGACCAGCATCCAGCGCGGGTTGTCGCGCGAACTGCCGGCATCGAAGTAATGGCTCTTGGGGTCGAACTGGGTCGGATCCGGATAGGCCTCGGTGATCACCTCGGCCACGCCCACGATGCCCGGCTCGGCGCAGTTGGAATGGTAGAAGAACACCTTGTCGCCCTTGCGCATGCCGTCGCGCATGTAATTGCGCGCCTGGTAGTTGCGCACGCCGTCCCAGGCCTCCTTGCCCTTGCGCTTGAGGTCGTCGATGGAAAAGGCGTCCGGCTCGGACTTCATCAGCCAGTGGTTCATGCGTGGGCATCTCCGTTGCCGGCCGCGGCGGCCTGGCAATCGATCAGTTCCTGCTCGGTGGCGATGTAGTCCAGCGACACGTCCCAGGCGGCCGGCTCGATCGCGGGCAGCTCCTGGAAGGCGTAGCCGATGCCGACCAGCAGGGGTTCGGTGGGGCGCGCCTGGTCCTTGAGGAAGGCGAAGCCGCGGTCGTAATAACCCCCGCCGTAGCCCAGGCGGTGGCCGTGGCGGTCGAAGGCGAGCAGGGGCAACAGCACCAGGTCGAGCTGGAACGGCTCGAACAGTTCGGCCGGGTCGACCGGCTCGGGGATGCCGTAGCGGTTTGGCGCCACGTCCTGGCCGGCGCTCCAGGGCGCGAAGCGCAGGCGCTTGCCGGGGCCGATCACCGGCAGCATGAACTGCTGCCCGCGCGTGGCCAGCGGCGGAATCGCCAGGTTCAGCGGCAGCTCGCCGTTGGTCGCCCAGTAGCCGGCGACGCGGATATCCGTGTGGTATTCGGGGAGCTGCTCCAGGCTGCGGCGCAGCCCCTGGGCGGCGGCCATGCGCTGGGGCGGGGAGAGCTCCCGGCGGCGTTCGGCTAGCCGTTGGCGTAGCTCGCGGCGCTGGGCGGTGGCGTCCACGTCGAGGTCTCCTCAAGAGAACGCCCGCAGCGCAAGCGCTGCGGGCGGTTTCCGCGGGCCCGGCCGATGTCGGAACAAGCTCGGCCGTAGCGGTAAAAAGGTGGCGTCCACCGCGGTGCCGCTGCCCACCAAACGACCTTGATCCACGATGGATCAGGTGGGAGGGCTACATGGCCTCAAGGCTTTCCGCACGCAGCGGACATGCACAACAGCCGATGAAAAGCCGACCCGGGGCCGTATTTAGGAACAAGGCAAATGTAAGAGTGTGCTGGCGCACACCGCAGTAAACGCCGAGGACTATTTTAGTTGCCCATCGAGGGCGGCTTCAAGCTTGCGTCGCATTGCCGCAAGAGTATCGCCCACGCTCTGGTCCGCCCCGCTGTGCTGCTTGCGCAGGGCCAGGAACTCGTGGGTGATGCTGATCGCGGCCAGAACAGCCAGGCGGTCGAAGCCCGGCGTCTTGGCGTTGGCGCGCAGTTCGCGCATCTTGCGGTCGAGGTAGGCGGCCGATTCCAGCAGGCCCTCCCGTTCCTCCGGCGCGCAGGCGATCAGGAATTCGCGATCGATCAGCCGCAGCGCGACCGGTTCACTGGAGGAGGTCATCTGGGTGCTCAGCCGTTGTTCTCAAGTGCCTTCAGGCGCTGGATCATCGCCTCGACCCGACTGCGCGCCTGCTCGTTGCGGGCCATCAGGCCGGCGCGCTCGCTGGCCAGCTGTTCCTGGCTGTGGCGCAGGCTGCGGTTTTCCTCGCCGAGCCGGCGCACCGCGTCCAGCAGGCGATCGACCTGCGCGCCGAGCGCGGCAAGTTCCTGCTTGACGGGGTCGTTGAACGGGGCGGGCGTGCTCATGCGCCGAACTATAGCAGGAGGTCTGCCGGTGTCAGCAGACGCCCTCCGCGGTTTGCGGAGCCGTGCATTAAACTGCGGTATTGACCCCGAAGGAGTACTTCCATGGCGCCTGCCGAGCTGATCGGTCACGAGGAACTGGACGGCGTCGCGGCGCGCCTGAAACTGGCCGTCGACGCCAGCGAACTGCACGGCTCGCTGTGCGGCTATCTCAGCGGCGGTGGCCGGGTCGGCAGGGATGCTGTGCTGTCCGTGTTGCATCTGGATGGCGGCGAGCAGGTCAATCCGTCGGCCGGCGACCAGGCCCTGCTGGAAAACCTGGTACGCCAGAGCGAGCAGGAGCTGGCCGATCCCGAACTCGGCTTCGAGCCCCTGCTGCCCGCCGACGACCGTCCGCTGGAAGAGCGCGTCGACGCGCTGGGCGACTGGTGCCGCGGCTTCCTCGGCGGCTTCGGGCTGGCCGGGCCGGAGAAGTTCGGCAAGCTGTCCGAAGAGGCGCAGGAAATCCTGCGCGACCTGAACACCATCGCCGGCTCCGAATTCGAATTCGGCGACAGCGGCGACGACGAGGACGCGCTGATCGAACTGCACGAATTCGTGCGCGTCGCCGCCATGCTGCTGCACGCCGAATGCGTGGGCGGCCGCAACAAGCCCAACAGCGATACCGTGCATTGAGCATCGCGCAAGACGAATACGCGCGCCGCCGCCGGCAGCTGATGAAGATGGCCGGCGAAGACGCGGTGCTGCTGGTCGCCGCGGCACCGGAGCGCATCCGCAACGCCGACGCTGCCTGGCCTTATCGCCAGGATTCGGACCTGCATTACCTGTCAGGCTTCCCCGAGCCGGACGCCGTGCTGGCCCTGCTGCCCGGCCGCAAGCATGGCGAGGCGGTGCTGTTCTGCCGCGAGCGCGACGCCGAGCACGAGCGCTGGCACGGCGAATCGATCGGCACCGAGCGCGCCGTGTCCGAGCACGGCATGGACGACGCGTTCCCGATCGAGGATATCGACGACATCCTGCCCGGCATGATCGAAGGGCGCGCCCGCGTCTACTGCCACTTCGGCCGCGAGCCGGAGTTCGACGCCCGCCTGCTGGCCTGGATGCGCCGCCTGCGCCAGCTGCGCGGCGGCGGCGTGGTGCCGAAGGAGTTCGTGGCGCTGGGCCATCTGCTGCACGACCTGCGCCTGTACAAGTCGCGCGCGGAACTGCGCCTGATGCGCAGCTCCGCCGCGATCGCCGCCGAGGCGCATCTGTCCGCCATGCGGATGGCGCTGCCGGGCCGGCACGAATACGAAGTGGAAGCGGAGCTGGTGCGCAGCATGCGCAGCCGCGGCGCGGTGCCGGCGTTTCCGCCTATCGTCGCCTCCGGCGTCAACGCCTGCGTCATGCACTACCAGGCCAACCGCGCGCCGCTGCGCGACGGCGAGCTGCTGCTGATCGACGCGGGAGCGGAGCTGGATTGCTACGCCTCCGATATCAGCCGCAGCTTCCCGGTCAACGGCCGCTACAGCCGCGAACAGCGCGCGCTCTACGAAGTGGTGCTGGCTGCGCAGCAGGCGGCGATTGATGAAGTGCGGCCGGGTCGCCCATTCAGTGCCGCGCACGACGCGGCGGTCTATCTGATCGCCGAAGGCCTGTGCTCGCTGGGCCTGCTGCAGGGCGACGCGGAAACGGCGATCGCCGAAGGCAGCTACAAGCGCTTCTTCCCCGCCAAGACCGGCCACTGGCTGGGCCTGGACGTGCATGACGTCGGCGATTACCGCATCGACGGCGAACCGCGCATCCTGGAGCCGGGCATGGTGGTGACGGTGGAGCCGGGCATCTATGTGCCGCCGGGCGAGCGCTCGGTGCACGAGCGCTGGCGCGGCATCGGCATCCGCATCGAGGACGATGTGGCGGTGACCCGCGACGGCAGCGAAGTGCTTACCGCCGCGGTGCCGAGAGAGGCCGAAGCCATCGAGGCGATGCTGGCGGAGCGATAGTGCTCGTCATCCCGGCGCAGGCCGGGATCCAGCAGCGGCCGACTATTTGGAGTTACCGAGGCTCAAAGGCTCAGCTCTCAGGCCTTCAGTCACGATCAGACGTTGACGCCACTGGATCCCGGCCTGCGCCGGGATGACGAGCACTAATGCTCCGGTGGATGGACATCCTTGCGCTGATGCTCTTCATCGGTCGCATGCACCTCGTACCACATCGCATTGAGGATGCCGAACGCGCAGGCCAGGCCCAGGCCGAGGATCCAGCTGAAATACCACATCGTCCGCTCTCCGTATCAGTAGCTGCGGTGCGTGCCGCGCACGTGTTCGAGGGTCACCCGGCCGCGCATCACCTTGAACACCCACGAGGTGTACAGCACGATCAGGGGCAGGAAGACTGCAGTGGCGCCCAGCATCAGCAGCAAGGTGCTGCGGCTGGACGAGGCGTCCCACACGGTCAGGCTGGAACGCGGGTCGATGCTGGACGGCAGCAGGAACGGGAACAGCGCGAAGCCGGCCGACAGGATGGTGCCGATCACCATCAGGCTGCTGCCCAGAAAGCCGCTTACGCGCTGCTTCGCCACCTGCCACTGCAGCACCAGCGCGCCGGCGAAGGCTGCGACGGGCGCCGCCCAGAACCACGGATGGCGCATATAGCTGGCGAACCAGCTGCTGCCGGTCGCCACCTGCTTGAACAGCGGATTGGACGGACCGCCCGGCACCACCTCGCTGGCGATCGCATAGCCGGGAATCCCGTAGGCCAGCCAGATGCCCGCGCCCACATACAGCACGGCCCAGGCCAGGCAGGTCCAGCGCGCGATGCGCGCGGCGCGGGCGGCGATGCTCTGGTCGGCCTTGAGCGCCACCCAGGCGGCGCCGTGGGTCAACAGCATGCTCAGCGAGACCAGCCCCGCCAGCAGCGCGAACGGATGCAGCAGTTCGAAAAAGCTGCCGTGCCAGCTCATGCGCAGATCGTCGTCGAAGCGGAACGGCACGCCCAGGAACAGATTGCCGAAGGCCACGCCGGTGAGCAGCGGCACCGTCACGCCGGAAGCGACCAGCACCCAGTCCCACAGATCCTGCCAGCGCGTGTGCTCGATCTTGCCGCGGAAGTTGAAACCCACCGGCCGCAGGATAAACGCCAGCAGCACCAGGGCGATGGCCAGGTACATGCCGGAAAACGACACCGCATACAGCATCGGCCAGGCCGCGAACGAAGCGCCGCCGCCCAGCACGAACCACACCTGGTTGCCTTCCCAGGTGGGCTCCACGGTCTCCAGCAGCACATGGCGCTCGTCGGCATCGCGGCCCAGCACGCGCAGCAGCGCCGCCGTGCCGAAGTCGTAGCCGTCGGTGACAGCAAAGGCGATCAGCAGGATGCCGAGCAGCGCCCACCAGATCACCCGCAAGGTATCGAGATCGAACATGGCAGGCTCCTTCAGTCTTCCAGGGCGGGGCGCAGCGAGGGATCGCGCTTGACGACGGGCCAGAGCCCCAAGCCATCCGGTCCCTTGCGGGCGAACTTCAGCATCAGCACCGCATCGACCACCGCCAGCGCCGTGTAGAACAGCACGAAGCCGGCGAGCGAGGTCCACACCTGTCCGGCGCTGACGCTGGACACGCCCAGCGAGGTCGGCAGGATGCCTTCGATGGCCCAGGGCTGGCGGCCGTATTCGGCCACGATCCAGCCCAGCTCCGCCGCCAGCCACGGCAGCGGCAGGCTGCACAGCGCCACCCGCAGATACCAGCGGTTGCGGTCCAGGCGGCGCCGGCTGGCCAGCCAGAACGAATAGCCGAACAGCGCGATGAAGTAGAAGCCGCAGGCCACCATGATGCGGAACGACCAGAACAGCACCGGCACGTTCGGGATGGTGCTGTCGGCGGCCTTCTGGATATCCTCCGGCGTGGCCTTGCGCGGGTCCTCCACGAAATGCTTCAGCAGCAGCGCGTAGCCGAGATCCTTGTCGTGCGCGGCGAGAATCTCCTTGGCCTGCGCGTTGTTCCTGTCTTCGCGCAGCACCAGCATCGCATCGTAGGCGCGGATGCCGTTGTCGATCTTGCCCTTGGTGTCCTCGACCAGGTTGTTGATGCCGGGGATCGGCTTGTCGATCGAGCGCGTGCCGATCAGCCCCATCACCCATGGCACCTGCAGCGCATAGTGCGTGGTGCGGTTCTGCACGTCGGGAATGCCGAACACGGTGAAGGAGGCAGGCGCCGGTTCGGTCTCCCACATGGCCTCGATCGCGGCCATCTTCATTTTCTGGTTCTCGGAGACCGCATAGCCCGACTCATCGCCCAGCACCACCACCGACAGAGCAGCAGCGAGGCCGAAGCTGGCGGCCACCGTCATCGAGCGTTTGGCGAAATCCACATTGCGCCCGCGCAGCAGATACCACGCGCTGATCGACAGCACGAACATCGAGCCGAGCACGTAACCCGCGCTCACCGTGTGCACGAACTTGGCCTGCGCCACGGGGTTGAAGAACACCTCGGCGAACGAGGTCACTTCCATGCGCATGGTTTCGGGGTTGAAAGCCGAACCGATCGGATTCTGCATCCACGCATTTGCCACCAGGATCCACAGCGCGGACAGGCTGGTGGCCAGCGCCAGGAACCAGGTCACCAGCAGATGCTTGACCGGCGAGATGCGCGTCCAGCCCATGAAGAATACGCCGATCAGGGTGCCTTCCAGGAAGAACGCCATCAGCCCCTCGATCGCCAGCGGCGTGCCGAACACATCGCCGACGTAGTGCGCGTAATAGGCCCAGTTCATGCCGAACTGGAATTCCATGGTGATGCCGGTGGCCACGCCCATGGCGAAGTTGATGCCGAACAGCACACCCCAGAACTGGGTCATGCGTTTCCACACCTCGCGGCCGGTCATGACGTAGACGCTCTCCATGATGGCGAGAATCCAGATCAGCCCCAAGGTCAGCGGCACGAACAGAAAGTGATACAGCGCCGTCAGCGCGAACTGCAGGCGCGACAGGGTGACGACATCGGAGTCGATGATCATGGGTGGCCTTGGCTCGCGGCGGAGGACGGAGCGGCCGGCGCGAGCAGATGCTCGATCGCGGCCGGGCGGGTATCGGGACGCGGATGCGGCGCGATCGCCACCCACCAGATCAGGGTGAGCAGCACGATCTTGGCGATCACGATCAGGATCAGCTCGCGCGCCAGCCGGCGCAGCGGGCGCGGCTGGGGCGTGCGATGGCCGGGTTGGGTCGACGGCGTAGACATCCGAGCTTCCCCTGCATCAGCTGCGAGGCAGGATACGCCGCGTTCCCGTCGATGTCGCGCGAAGCAATGACGCAGCGGCAGGCGGCCGCAGGTGCTTGATCCAGGTCAGGCGCGTGCTCAGCCCTGGTCGTTGTCCTCGCTGTCGTCAGCGCTGCCGTCCGCGGCGGCGCCGCGGTTTTCCAGCGGGATGCGCGAGCCGTCCTGCATGATCAGTACGCCGCCGTCGATGATTTCGTTATCGGCGTCTTCGGTAATGAACCGCGCGACCACGGTGCCGCTGCCGCGCTCGCCTTTGAGATGGAAGGCGAAGGTGTCTTCGTCGGGTTCGGAACTGGTCATGGTCCAGTCGAACTCGGTGCTGCGGATCTGGCCGATATGTTCGGCAATGACCGGATCGGCGGCCATCGCCACCACCGCCTGTTGCTCGAAGGCCTGCCAGCCCCACCACGCCAGCCCGCCGACCGCGGCCGCGATGACCACCACCAGGCCGGCCAGCAGCATCGCCCACAGCGGCATGCCGCTGCTGCGGCGCGGTGCCGGCACCGGTGGCGGCGGAGGCAGTGGCGCGGGGCCTAGCGGCGGCAGGGGTTCCATGGCGTGGCTCATGCTTGCGCGAAGGCGTCGCGCGTGAGGTTTTCCGGTTCGCCCGCGGTGCAGGCCACATCGTCCTCGATGCGGATGCCGCCATAGGGCTTGAACAGCTCGATGCGTTCCCAGTCGATGTCCTTCGCCGCCGGCGTATCGCGCAGTTCGTTCAACAGCATGTCGATGAAGTACAGGCCCGGCTCGATGGTGACCACCATGCCCGGCTCCAGCGTACGCGTCATGCGCAGATAGGGATGGCCGGCGGGGCGCGCGATGCTGCCGCCGCGCTCGCTCTGCTGGAAGCCGGCGACGTCGTGCACCTGCAGGCCGATCGGGTGGCCCAGGCCGTGCGGAAAGAACGCCGCGGTGACGCCGGTCGCCACCGCGCTTTCCGCCGACATGCGGATAAAGCCGTGTTCGCGCAGCACGCCGGCCAGCACGTGATGCGCATGGATATGCAGTTCCGGATAGCTCTGCCCCGCGCGCACCTTCGCGCCGAAGCTGAGCTGCGCGGCTTCCACGCTGTCGATCAGCGCCTGGAACTCGTCCTCGCCGCGGCCGGCATAGGTGCGGGTGATATCGCTGGCGTAGCCGAGCGCGTTCGCGCCGGCGTCGATCAGGAAGGAGCGGTGATAGTCCGGCGCGACGCGGTCGAAATGCGTGTAGTGCAGCACGGCGCCGTGCTGGTTCAGCGCGACGATGCTGGCGTAGGGCAGCTCCGCATCGATCGCGCCGGCCGCCGCCAGATACGCCTGATGGATGCCCAGCTCGCTGGCGCCCGCGCGGAACGCCTGCTCGGCGGCGCGATGCGCGCGTGCGCCGATGCGGCTGGCTTCGCGCATCAGTTCCAGTTCGTAAGGCGTCTTGTACGAGCGATGCCAGTGCAGGATGTCGAGCAGGTCCTGCGGATTGTTCGGCTCGAGGCCGGCCAGGGCCGGCTGCGCCGGCGCGATCACCGCGCGCCGCGTCTGCGGTCCCGGCAGCTGCGCGACGGCCTCTTCGGCCGTGCGCACGATGCTGATGTCGAAATGCTCCACCCAGTAACCGCTCGGCGCTTCCGGCACCACATGCCAGTAATCGCGCGGCTGCAGGAAGATCAGCCGCGGGCGCTGACCCGGCGTATGCACGACCCAGCTGCCCGGCGCGTCGATCAGCGGCAGCCAGAGGCGGAACTGCGGGCTGGCCACGAACGGATAGTCCTGATCGTCCAGGAATTTGCGCGGCGGCAGGCCGGCGGCGATCACCAGATGGTCGTGGCCGGTCAGCGCAAGCGCCTGGTCGGCGCGCTGGCGCACGGTGGCCAGATGCTGGGGATAGAGCGGGGCGAGGCGGTCGATCATGGGGTTTCCTGGCGCGGGCGCCGCGGCTGGGGCCGGAGCGGATCGGGGAATGGCGCATGATCGCGCCTGGAAGCCTTGTCGTCACCCCCGCAACTTGCGGTCACCCCCCGCAACTTGCGGTCACCCCCGCAACTTGCCGTCATCCCGCAACTTGCCATCACCCCCGCAATTTGCCGTCACCCCGCAACTTTTCGTCACCCCAGCGAAAGCTGGGGTCCAGGGCCTTAAAGTCGCTGGATGACTCGCTTCGCTCGCCCCTTCGGGGCCGCCCTGCGGGCGTTCTTCGCGCTGCGCGCTCGTCCAGCTTTCGCTGGAATGACGGGAATGACGAAAACGAAAGCCAGAGTACGTCATCCCCCCAGCTTCGAAGTCCCCCCGATGCCGGGGTTGAAGCAGTTACAGGGATCAAGCTCGGCATAGAAGCCGGCGAGCGCGGGTTTCGCCCGATACAGATGCCCCACATTGTGCTCCGCCGGATATTCGGCCCCGCGCCGGTCGAGCAGTTCCAGCATGGCGTGTTCGAGCGCCGCGACATCGTGGCCCTTGGCGACGATGTAGTCCTGATGGAAGACATGGCACAGGAAATGCCCGTAGTAGAGCTTGCGCAGCAGCGCTCGCTCGATCGGTTCCGGCAACTGCTCGAACCAGTCGCGATCGTTGCGGCGCAGGGCGATATCGAGCGCGACGATGTCCTCGACATCCTGCCGATGCACCGCGCGATAACGCACCGCCGCGCTGGCTGCGGCGAAGCGGTGCAGGAAGGCTTTGTGGCCTTCCTGCCCGGTGCATTCGAAGAACGCGCCGTCGGCTTGCGCGAAATGATCGGTGAGGAAGCGGCGCGCTTCATCGGCGCCCGCGGCCTGCACCTTGAGCAGCAGGTGATGCTCGTACTGATCGCGATAGCTCGTCAGCCGCTGCGGCAGATGATCCGGCAGGCGCTCGCTGATCCATTGCAGCACGCGGTCGGTCAGCTGCGCCGGCAGGAAGCCGAGGCGATCGAACAGCGCATCGCAACGCGTCTTCAGGTTGAACAGCAGCGGCATGCGCTCCGTGCCTAGCCAGTCGATCGCCAGGAACAGATCCTTGCCATATTTGCGCGCGACGTCGAACGCATCGCGATGCATGTATTCGCCGGCGATCGGCAGCTGCTCGAAATGCGCGAGCACGTGGCGCCGAAGCGCGGTCAGCGCGGCGGTGTCGTTGCTGCCGATATAGAACACCTTGGCGCCTTGCTCCGCCGCGAACGTATCCAGGCGCACCGCGAACACCATCAGCTTGCCGGCGCAGCCGGAAGCCTCGAATAAGCGGCGCGGGTCGGCATTGAAACGGGCGGGTGTCGGGTCGTCGATTGCGCGGACATGGGTGGCGTATGCGCGATCCGATGCCGCGGCGCCAGTCTCCACGTCGCCGAACCTGCCGGACTCGATGCGCGACAGGATCTCCTCAGGCGTACCGCCAAGCTCGATGCCCAGATGATTGACCAGCCGCAGCGCACCCGACGCATCCACCGCCGCGAACAGCGCCATCTCGGTATACGCCGGCCCGCGCTGCACCAGCGAGCCGCCGGAGTTGTTGCAGATGCCGCCCAATACTGACGCGCCGATGCACGAGGACCCGATCACCGAATGCGGCTCGCGCCCTAGCGGCTTCAAGGCGCGCTCGAGCTGATCGAGCGTCGCGCCGCCGATGCACACCACCTGGCGGCCGCCGTCGAGCAGATGCACGCCGCGGATACGCGTGGTGCTGATGATCACGACCTCGCGATCGTAGTCGTCGCCGTCAGGCGTGGAACCGCCGGTCAATCCCGTATTCGCGGCCTGGGTGATGACGATCGCCCCGGCGGCGACGCAGGCGGCGAGCGCGTGCCATTGGTCCAGCAGATGGCCCGGCCGCACCACCGCCAGCACGCGACCCGCGCCGAAGCGATAACCCTGGCGATAGCGGCGCGTCTTGATCTCGCCGGTGAGCACGTGGCGTGCGCCGACGATGCCGCGCAGCGCAGCCAGCAGGGCATCGCCCGCCTGCGCGGACGCGGTGTCCTTTGCCACGGAGCGGACCATCACGCGCGGCTCCGCTCCGGCGCCGGCTGCGTCGCGGCCAGCACGGCACCCGCCAGCAAGGCCACCGCCACCACGGCCATGCCGGCATTGGTGCTGTGGGTAAGGTCCTTCATCCAGCCGATGATCGACGGGCTGACGAAGCCGGCCAGATTGCCGATCGAATTGATCATCGCGATGCCGGCCGCGGCGGCCGTGCCGGCCAGCACGCTGCTGGGCCAGGTCCAGAACACCGGCATGGTCGACAGCACGCCGGCCGTGCCGATCGACAAGGCCACCAGGCCCAGCACCAGCTGATGCCCGTACAAGGTGCTGGCATACAGACCTATGGCCCCGGCCACGCCTGCCAGCGCGAGATGCCAGCTCCGCTCGTTGCGCCGATCGGAGCTGCGCGCGACCAGGATCATCGCCACCACGGCGACCGCGTACGGCACCGCGGTCAGCAGGCCGACGTCGAACGCATCGCTGACCCCCGCCGCGGCGATCAGCGTAGGCAGATAGAAGCTCACGCCATACAGCCCCATCATGCAGCAGAAGTAGATGGCGGCCAGCCGCCATACGCGGCGGTCGCCGATCACGCTGCGCAGCGGCGCTTCCGTGCCTGCCTGTCCGTCGCGGGCGAGATGCTCTTCGAGCAATTGCTTCTGCCGCTCATCCAGCCATGCCGCGGAGCGGATGCCGTTCGGCAGCACGAACGGCGTGGCGATGCCCAGCACCAGCGACGGGACAGCTTCGAGCAGGAACAGCCATTGCCAGTTCGCCAGGCCCTGCACGCCGTCGAATGCGTGCATGATCCAGCCGGACAACGGGCCGCCAAGCACGCCGGCGATCGGAATGCCGGTCATGAACAGCGCATTCATGCGCCCGCGCCGCGCCGACGGATACCAGTAGGTCAGGTACAGCACGATGCCCGGGAAGAAGCCCGCTTCCGCCACGCCGAGCAGAAAGCGCACGGTGTAGAACGCGGTGGGCGTGGTCACGAACATCGACGCCGCCGAAATCAGCGCCCAGCTCACCATGATGCGGCTGATCCACACCCGCGCACCCAGGCGATGCAGCAGCAGGTTGCTCGGCACTTCGAACAGGAAGTAGCCGATGAAGAACACGCCGGCGCCCAGCCCGTAGACCGATTCGCTGAAATGCAGATCGTCGAGCATCTGCAGCTTGGCGAAGCCGACATTGACGCGATCCAGATAGGCCGCGACGTAGCAGACGAACAGGAAGGGCAGCAGGCGCAGGGTGACTTTGGCGTAGGTGGCGCGCTCCAGCTCGTTCGCTGCGGTCGGGTCTTGCATGGGCATGGCGAGGTTCCTGGTTCGAGAGCACGATGGCGTCGTGATCGAGTGTGCTGATCCACCGCATGGTGGAACAGCAGGAACGCTCAGTTTGGGATCATTCGCAGCGAATCGGCTAATCCTTGCCGCCGGGCAAGGCCAGCCAGGCTTCCAGCAAGGCCGCATCGGCGGGACTGATCGAGACGATGCGAAAGCCCGACCAGACCTGGCCGGGCGTGGCGGCATCGTCGTGCCATTGCTCCTGGATGCCCAGTTCGATGCTCAGCGGCGAGGTGTTCGCGCCCGCAAAGCTCAGGCCCGGCAGGCCCAGGCTCACCTGGTACACCGCTTCGTTGCGCGGCGCCTCGGGACCGATCAGCAGCAGGCCGGTGGCGGACAGATTGCCCAGATGCCCGAGCGGGCGGTCGTTGATGACGTCGGTGACCGCGACCGTGTAATTGGCGCGCTTGCGCTGGGCGCGGCGCTGTTCAAGCACGCTGGCAGGAGTGTTCACTGGCGGCCTCCGGCATGCGCGGCGCCGGGCCGCAGGTTGTCCATCAGGGCGCGCAGCGCGCGGTCGAACAGGTTCTCGCGCGGCGCGACCGCTTCGCGCGTGCGGCCCTGCACGATGTCGCGCGCGAGCTGTTCCAGCGCCAGTTCGTCGCCGCGCGAACCGCGCCGGGTGACGAACAGGCAGCGGCCGGACACGGTGGAGTACCAGGCCAGCTTCTGCGTGCGCGCGATCTGGCCCGCCTCGTCGAGCACGTCGAACCAGGTGCCGAAGGGCAGGGTGAGCAGGTGCGCGTGCATGCGCTGCTCGGCTTCGTCCAGCGGCGCCGCGGCCTTGGCCGGCTCCGGCGGGGTCGCGGCTTCGGCCGATTGGTGCTCGCCCAGGCGCTGGTGCTGTTTCAGCTTCAATGCCACGCCGGTGGCGCTGAGGCCGTCGTCGGCGGCTTCGTCCTCGCCGTTGCCGAGCAGGCGCCGCGAGACCTGCGCGGCTTCGTCGGGCTGCATGCCGATCTGCTGCAGGCCGGTCTGGATATCCTCGAGCAGGCTGCTGCGGTCGTCGATCGCGGCGAGACCCAGCAACTGGTCGGTGATGCGCAGGCGCGCGGTGAAGGTCTCGCTCTCCTCGCCGTTGCGCAGCAGGGTCAGCGCGAGCACGTCGGACCAGGCGCGTTCCAGCAGGGTGCGCACCAGGCCGCGCGGCGGCGCGGCGCGGAAGCGTTCGGCCATCAGCGCGGCGGCCTGGCGGCGCGCGTGCTCCAGGCGTTCGCGGCCTTGCATCGCCTCGACCTGGCGCCGTTCGGTGACCTGCGCCTTGCGCGACAGCAGCGACAGATGGTGTTCGATATCGCTCAGCAGGCTGGTGTAGAGCGCGGCGCTGGGCGGTTCGCGCTGGGCGCGTTCGGCCAGCTGGGTCAGCTTGGTGGCGAGCGAGCGGTCGGTTTCGTTGTCGCCGCCGTCCAGCCAGTCGTGCGCGGCCTCGGCCATCGCCGCCAGCAGGCGGCGCGCGGGATGTTCGCGCTGGTCGAACACATCGCGGTCGGCCAGCGCCATGCGCAGCAGCGGCACTTCCCATTCGCCGAGCAGGCGAGAGGCATGGCTGTCGCGCTGCATCGCGCCGGCCATCTGCTCGAACAGCAGCGCCACCAGCTGCACGGTGTCGTCCTGCCGCGCGCTGAGCGCCAGCTTCGGCGTCGCGCCTTCGGTGCCGGCATTGAGCAAGGCGAGCAGCTGGTCGCGCAGCTGGATGGCCTGGCCTTCGGCGGCGCGCTGCGCCGCCGCGTGCGCCAGCGGCTGCTGCAGCGCGGCCAGCAGCTGCTGCAGCTGTTCGTCGCTCAGGGTCTGGCCGGCCGGCGCGGCCACCGGCGTGGCGTGGTGCAGCGCCAGCAGTTCACGCAGCATGTCGAGCATGTGCTCGCCCAGTTCCGTCTGCGGCGCGCCCAGCGCGGCGGCGGGAAGGCTGCCGGGCACGGCCGGGGCGGGCGTGCGCAGGCCGCGCGCCTCGCCCGGGCGGGCCACGCGATAGGCGTGCAGGTGCGGCAGGATGCCTTCGCCGGACAGGTGCTGGTTGACCGTCTCGTACAGTGAGGCCAGGTGGCGCACCACCATATGGTCGAACGCGTCCAGCAGCAGCAGGCGGTGCCGCGCGGGCAGATCCCAATCGCGCAGGGCGTCCAGGAAGGAGTGCGACAGCGCCTGCGCGCCCAGCGGCAGGTCTTCGCCTTCCAGCGGCGGCAGGCTGGTGAGCGCGCCGAAGCGGTAGCTCAGTTCGAACAGCGCCGGCGCATGGCGCGCCTCGCTGCGCACGCCGGCCTGTTCCAGCGCGGCGCGCTCGTCGTCCTCGCCGTCGTCCAGCAGCGACAGCTCCAGCGGCGCGGCGTGTTCGGGCTTGGGGCCGAGCCGCTCGAAACGCCGGGCCACTTCGGTGAAGAAGCGCTGCTCGAGCATCTCCCGGTGGCTTTGCAGCCGCACCCGCACGTTCATATGGACCTGCTGGTCCAGATAGTTGCGCGCCTGTTCGGCCTGCCCGAACAGCTTGTGCTCGGCGTCGAGCAGGCAGGCGCGCAGCGGCGCTTCCAGCCAGCTGTCGCACAGTGCGTGGGTTTCCTCGATCAGCCGGCGCGCACGCGGGCTCCAGGCCCCGCGGCCGTCATGCTGGGCGCCCTGGCCGGGCGCGAGCGATTGGCGTCGACCCTGTTCGACATCCATGGCAGTTCCGCCGTTTTCCCCTGTGACGAGGCCAGTCTAGGACCGCCACGGCGGGCCTGCCATCGGCCGAAGGTGCAGGCCGGAAGGGCCAGCCCGGAAGGATGGGCCCGGAGATCAGCCCTGGCCGCCGGGCAGCGCCAGCCAGGCTTCGAGCAGGGCGGCGTCGGCGGGGCTGATCGAGATGATCCGGAAGCCGGACCAGATCTGTCCGATCGCGGCCGTGGCGTCCTGCCACTGTTCCTGGATGCCCAGTTCGATGACCGCGGTGCTGGCGTGGTCCGGGCGCAGATCCGGCAGCGCCACGCTGACCTGGTAGATCGCGCCGCTCGCAGGCGGCAGCGGACCGATCAGCAGCAGGCCGCCGGCCGAGAGATTGCCCAGGCGGCCGAGCGAACCGCCATGGACCAGATCGGCGACGGCCACCGCGTGATTGGCGTGCTTGCGCTGCGCCCGGCGCTGTTCGACTGCGCCTCCCTCGGTGGCGCCCGGGCCCCGCGGATCGCCGGGACGCGCCACGCGGTAAGCGCGCAGATGCGGCAGGATGCCCGCGTCCATCAGATGCTGGTTGATCGTTTCGTACAGCGAAGCCAGCTCGTGCACGATGGTGTGGTCGAACGCCTGCAGGGACAGCACGCGCTGAGGTGTCGGCAGCGCCTGCTCGTGCAAGGTATCGATGAAGGTGCGGGACATGGCCTGGGTGCTCAGCGGCAACTGCTCGCCCGCCAGCGGCGCGTGGCCGGCGAGTACGCCCAGCCGGTAGCCGAGTTCGAACAGCAGGGAGGCATGCCGCGCTTCGCTGCGCGCATGGATCTGGTCCAGCAGTGCGCGCTCGTCGTCTTCGCCGCTGGCCACCAGCGACAATGTCGTGGATTGGGACGGCGCACCTGGCGCGTCCTTGTCGACGCTGCTGCCGAGCCGCTCGAATCGCTGGATCATTTGAGCCGCGAAGCGCTGTTCGAGCTGTTCCCGGTGGCTTTGCAGACACCGGCGGGCTGTCGTGCAGGCTTGCTGTTCGATGTAGTCGGGATCCTGCCATGCGCGTTCGAACAGTCGTTGTTCCGCATCCATCAGGCAACTCTGCAGTGGCAGCTCCAGCCAGCTGGCGCACAGCGCTTGGACTTGTCCGATCAGGCGTTGCGCGTATCCGCGCCGGGAGGTGCCGGCGCGAAACGGCTCGCTCCGTTCCGAGGTGGGCGGAAAGCGTGGTTGCGGTGTGATGTTCATGGCCTTATCGCCGAGGTCTTTACGTGTCGGAAGACACTAGGCCGCGACGGCGTGCACGGGTTCGGCAAAGGCCGCAAACCGGCCGGATCAGTCCAACGACGCGTCAGTCGAGGAACGCGTCAGTCAAGGAACGCGGCGATCACGTCGTTGAGAAAGCGCTGGCCCAGCGGCGTGGTGTGCAGCGAGCGGGGATCGTCCATCAGCCAGCCGCGTTCGCGGCAGCGCGCGAGCGCGGCGGCGATCCGTTCCGCGGGCAGGCCGGTGCGTGCTTCGAAGTCGGCCATCGGCACGCCGTCGATCAGGCGCAGCGCATTGAGCATGTATTCGAACGGCAGTTCGGCGGCATCCACCAACTGATCGCCGCCGATGCGGCCCGCGCCACCGGCCGCTTCCATCCACGCGCGCGGATGGCGCGTCTTCCAGCGGCGGCGGACCGTGCCGGCGGCCGCATCGCTGAGCTTGCCGTGCGCGCCGGCGCCGATGCCCAGGTAGTCGCCGAAGCGCCAGTAATTGAGGTTATGCACGCAGCGGCGGCCGGGGCGGGCATAGGCCGATACTTCGTACTGGCCATAGCCGGCAGCGGCGAGCGCCTGCTCGCAGGCTTCCTGCATCGCCCAGGCATGGTCGTCGTCCGGCAGCGGCGGCGGGTTGGCGGCGAACGCGGTGTTCGGCTCCAGCGTGAGCTGATAGTGCGAAACGTGCGTGGGCGCCAAGGCGACGGCGCGCGCCACGTCGGCGAGTGCGCCATCCAGCGTCTGCTCCGGCAGGGCGTACATCAGATCGAGATTGATGTTCGCGTAGCCGGCATCCTGCGCGGATTTCACCGCGGCTTCGGCTTCGCCGGCACAGTGGATGCGGCCGAGGCGGCGCAGCTTGTCGTCGTCGAAGCTCTGGATGCCGAACGACAGCCGGTTGACCCCGGCGGTGAGATAGCCGTCGAAACGGCCGTGTTCCACCGTGCCGGGATTGGTTTCCAGAGTGATCTCGGCGTCAGCGGCCAGCGGCAGGCGTGCGTGCACGCCGTCCAGAAAACGCGCGATCAGTTCCGGTGCGAACAGGCTGGGCGTGCCGCCGCCGAAGAAGATGCTGTGCACCGTGCGGCCCGCCAGCGCGGCGGCGAAATCGCCGCGGTCGGCGTCGAGATCGGCCAGCAGCAGGTCCACGTAGCGCTCGTACGGCGGCGGCTCGCCGCGCAGGCCGTGCGAGTTGAAATCGCAGTACGGGCATTTCTTCACGCACCACGGCATGTGCACGTACAGCGACAGTGGAGGTGCGAGCAGCGGCATGCTCAGGTCCGGTCGCGCTGCCAGCCGGCCAGCCGCGCATGCAGCATGGCCAGCGCCTGGCCGCGGTGGCTGAGGCGGTTCTTGCTGGCCGGTTCCAGCTCGGCGGCGCTGTGCGACAGGCCATCGGGCAGGAACAGCGGGTCGTAGCCGAAGCCGCCCGGGCCGCGCGGCGCATCGAGCACGCGGCCATGCCAGCGCCCTTCGGCGATCAGCGGCGCGGGATCTTCCGCATGGCGCACCAGGGCCAGCACGCAGATGAAGAAGGCGCCGCGCTGTTCTTCCGGCACGCCGTCCAGTTCGCGCAGCAGCCTGGCGTTGTTCGCCGCGTTGTCGCCGTGCCCGCCGCTGTAGCGCGCCGAGTACAGGCCGGGCGCGCCGCGCAGATGATCCACGCAGATGCCGGAGTCGTCCGCCAGCGCAGGCAGGCCGGTCGCCGCCGCCGCGTTGCGCGCCTTCAGCAGCGCGTTCTCGACGAAGCTGAGGCCGGTCTCGTCGGCATCGGCCACGCCCAGGCTGGCCTGCGCGACCACCTCCAGGCCGACTTCGGCGAACAGCTGGTTGAATTCGGCAAGCTTGCCGGGGTTGCTGCTGGCCAGAACGATGCGCTTCATGGTCACTCGGGGAGTTGATCGAATTCGGGGGCGTAGTCGACCCGGCCGCGATAGCCGTCCAGGCCGCCTGCGCGCAGGGCCAGCGCCATGAAGGCGTCGCCGCCGCCATAGGTGTCGTGCAGGCCGGCGGATGAGGCCGGAGCGAAGCCGAAGCGGCCGTAGTAGGCCGGATCGCCCAGCACCACCACCGCGCGGCAGGGCGTGGCGGCCAGTTCGCGCAGCGCCGTTTCGATCAGCGCGCTGCCGATGCCGCGGCGCTGCCATGCCGGCATGACCGCCATCGGGGCGAGGCCGAGCGCCAGGCCGTCGTCGCCCTCGGCGATGCGCACCGGCGAGAACAGCACGTGCGCGACCACCGCAGCTTCCGCTTCCGCCAGCCGCTCGAACACGTTGCGGCCGGCAGCGGCGAGCGCGGCGACCAGCTGCGCTTCGCCGTCGCGCCCGAACGCCGCGCGATGCACGGCCAGGACCGCCTCGGCGTCCACCGGCAGCGGCGCGCGGATCCGCATGCTCAGCCCTGGGCCAGCGCCGCGCGCTGCGCGGCGACCAGTTCGGCGATGCCCTTTTCGGCGAGCATCAGCAGGCTGTCCATTTCGTCGCGGCGGAAGGCGTGGCCTTCGGCGGTGCCCTGCACCTCGATAAAGCCGCCGCCGTCGTTCATCACCACGTTCATGTCGGTGTCGCAGCTGGAATCTTCGGCGTAGTCCAGGTCCAGCACCGGCAGGCCCTGGTAGATGCCGACCGAGACCGCGGCCACCGCGCCGAACACCGGGTTGCGGCGCAGGTTTTCCCGCTTCATCAGCACGTTCACCGCGTCGACCAGGGCCACGTAGGCGCCGGTGATGGCGGCGGTACGAGTGCCGCCGTCGGCCTGCAGCACATCGCAGTCCAGGGTGATCACGCGTTCGCCCAGGGCCTGGCGGTCCACGCAGGCGCGCAGGCTGCGGCCGATCAGGCGCTGGATCTCCTGGGTGCGCCCGCCCTGGCCGCCGCGGGCGGCCTCGCGCTGGGTACGGGTGGTGGTGGCGCGGGGCAGCATGCCGTATTCGGCGGTGATCCAGCCCTCGCCCTTGCCGCGCAGCCACGGCGGGACCCGGTCCTCGACGCTGGCGGTGCATAGCACGCGGGTATCGCCGAAGCTGACCAGCACGGAACCTTCCGCGTGGCGGGTGTAGTGGCGTTCGATGGTGACGGGGCGCAGCTGGTCGCTGGCGCGGCCGCTCGGGCGGCTGACGGCATTCATGGGGTACGGTGGCCTGATTGGGCAAGGCAGGGCGGGAGAGTTTACCATTGCGCCCTTTCCGGCCGCCCGCGGCTGCAGCTAAGGCTTCTCCCAATGATCCGCAGCATGACCGCCTACGCCTTCGCTGAGACCAGCGGTCCGGTCGGCACCCTCAGCTGCGAGCTGCGCACGGTCAATCACCGCTATCTGGAGCTGAGCCCGCGCCTGCCGGACGACCTGCGCGTGTTCGAAAGCGCCCTGCGCGAGCGCATCGCCGCCCGCCTGTCGCGCGGCAAGGTCGACCTCACCGTGCGCCTGCGCAGCGAAGCCCGCGGCGACGCGCTGCAGGTCAACCACGCGGTGCTGGGCAAGCTGTCCGAACTGTCGATGGACCTGGAAGCCCGCTTCCCCCGCCTGCAGATCGAGTTCACCGAACTGCTGCGCTTCCCCGGCGTGCTGCAGCAGGCCGAGGTGGACCAGGACCAGCTGCAGGCCGCGCTGTTCGCCGTGCTGGACGATGCGCTGGAGGCGCTGACCGCCACCCGCGAGCGCGAGGGCGCCAAGCTGGGCGCCATCCTGGGCGAGCGGCTGGACCATATCGACCGCATCGTCCGCGAAGTGCGCACCTGGATGCCGCAGATCCGCGAAGGCCTGCGCGCGCGCCTGGAGCAGCGCCTGGCCGACCTGAAGCAGCCGGCCGATCCCGGCCGCCTGGAACAGGAGCTGGTGCTGCAGCTCACCCGGGTCGACGTCGACGAGGAACTGGACCGCCTCGCCACGCATATCGGCGAAGCGCGCCGCGTGCTCGGCCTGAAGGAGCCGGTCGGCCGCCGCCTCGACTTCCTGATGCAGGAATTCAATCGCGAAGCGAACACGCTAGGCTCCAAGTCGATCGACGCGCGCAGCACCAATGCGGCGGTGGAGCTGAAGGTGCTGATCGAGCAGATGCGCGAGCAGGTGCAGAACATCGAATGAGCGCCAGCGATACCGCCAGCCGGTTGGATGGCACCCTTTTCGTGGTGGCCGCGCCTTCCGGCGCCGGCAAGTCCACCCTGGTCAATGCGCTGCTGGAACGCGAGCCGGCGATTTCGCTGTCGGTCTCGCACACCACGCGGCCGCCGCGGCCGGGCGAGCAGTACGGGCGGCATTACTACTTCGTCGAGCGCGCGGAGTTCGAGCGCGAGATCGCCGACGGCATTTTTCTCGAGCATGCCGAAGTGCACGGCAATCTCTACGGCACCTCGCGCACCACCGTGTCCGGGCTGCTGTGCCAGGGCCGCGACGTGCTGCTGGAGATCGATTGGCAGGGCGCGCGGCAGATCCGCAAGTCCAAGCCCGACTGCGTCAGCGTGTTCATCCTGCCGCCGTCGCGGGTGGAGCTGGAGCGGCGCCTGCGCGGGCGCGCCTCGGACAGCGCGGACGTGATCGAGCGCCGGCTGCACAATTCGCGCGAAGAGATCGCGCATGCGCACGAATTCGACTACATCATCGTCAACGACAGCTTCGAGGATGCCCTGGGCGACCTGCAATCGATCGTGCGGGCCGTGCGCCAGCGCAGCGAGCTGCAATGGCGCCGGCACGAGACCCTGATCGCGGAATTGCTGGCCTGAGGGCCGGCGTGGCGGCTCGCCTGAACGCCAGCCATCGAACCAAGGCGCGGCGCGGCTTCGCATAGCCTTCATGGCCGTCTTCGGCTAATTTGGGCGTCTTTCCCCTGGCTACTTCGCCCATGACCGACTCCGTTCGCGCCAAGCCAGACGACAGCACCATCGTGCGCGTCCGTGGCCTGACCACGGTGCTCAACGGCAAGACCATCTTCGACGCGCTGGACCTGGACATTCCGCGCGGCAAGGTCACCGCCATCATGGGCCCCAGCGGCACCGGCAAGACCACCCTGCTCAAGCACATCACCGGCCAGATGCGCGGCCAGTCGGGCGAGGTGTGGGTGGACGGCAGGAACGTGTCGGCGCTGCGCCGCGACCAGCTGTTCGAGCTGCGCGAGCGCATCGGCTATCTGTTCCAGAACTCGGCCCTGCTGACCGACTTCGACGTGTTCGAGAACGTGGCGTTTCCGCTGCGCCAGCACACCGAACTGCCGGAAGTGCTGATCCGCAATATCGTGCTGACCAAGCTGCAGGCGGTAGGCCTGCGCGGCGCGGCGCGGCTGCTGCCGACCGAGCTGTCCGGCGGCATGGCGCGGCGCGTGGCGCTGGCGCGCGCGATCGTGTTCGATCCGATGCTGATCCTGTACGACGAACCGTTCGTCGGCCTGGACCCGATCGCGCTGAACCAGGTGCTGAAGCTGATCCGCACGCTCAACGAAACCTTGGGCATCACCAGCGTGCTGGTGGCGCACGAGCTGGCGGCGGTGCAGCAGGTGGCCGACCACGTGTACCTGATCGCCAACGGCAAGGTGGTGGCGCAGGGCGATCCGAAGCTGATCGCCGGCGACGGCTCGCCGTGGACGCGGCAGTTCTTCGGTGGCGAGGCCGACGGCCCGGTGCCGTTCCAGTATCCGGCCGGCGACTACGCCGCGTCGCTTGGTTTCAAGGGGGGCGCATGAGCGCGCCGCGCGACAATATCGTCACCCGCTCGCTGGCCCAGATCGGCGATTGCGGGCTGTTCCTGCTGCAGATCCTGGCGGCGATTCCGCGCAGCCTGCGCCATACGCGCGAGACCGTGCGGCAGCTGTGGTTCGTCGGCGCGATGAGCCTGATCATCATCATGGTCTGCGGCCTGTTCGTCGGCATGGTGCTGGGGCTGCAGCTGTACGACGTGCTGTCGATCTTCGGCGGCACCTCGGCCACCGGCACGGTGGTGGCGATCGCCATTTACCGCGAGCTGGGTCCGGTGGTGACGGCGCTGCTGTTCGCCGGCCGCGCGGGCACCTCGGTGACCGCGGAAATCGGCCTGATGCGCGCCACCGACCAGATCGCCGCGATGGAAATGATGGCGGTCGATCCGATCGCCTACGTCGCGGTGCCGCGTTTCCTTGCCGGCGTGATCGCCATGCCGCTGCTGTGCTGCGTGTTCTGCGCGCTGGGCATCTTCGGCGGCCACCTGGTCGGCGTGAACTGGCTGGGCATCGACAACGGCACGTTCTGGTCGAACATGACCGCCACCGTCGACCTGGCGAAGGACGTGATCAACGGCGTGCTGTGGAAGAGCGTGGTGTTCGGCGTCGTCGTATCGCTGATCGCCGTGTTCCAGGGCTACACCACGCCGCCCACCAGCGAGGGCGTGGCCTATGCCACGACGCGCACGGTGGTGGCCTCGTCGATCGCCATCCTGGCGCTGGACTTCGTGCTCACCGCCTTCCTGATGTGACTCCCATGATGATCGAAACCATCCATTCGCCTACGAGGATCGTGCCGTGAGCCAGAGACCGTCCTATGCCGTCGGCACCGGCCTGTTCATCGTGCTCGGCTTCGCCGCGCTCGGTTACCTCGCCACGCAGACCACTTCCGTGGCCAATACCAGCCGCGGGCCCAGCTACACCGTCGAGGCGCACTTCGCCAATATCGGCCAGCTCAAGGAGCGCGCGCCGGTGAAGGTGGCGGGCGTGCGCATCGGCCAGGTGCAGTCGATCGTGCTGGATCCCGGCAAGGAAACCGCCGACGTGAAGCTGGCCATCGACCAGCGCTACGACAAGATCCCCGCCGACTCGGTGGCGACGATCTTCACCAGCGGCCTGCTCGGCGACCAGTACGTGGGCATCCAGTACGGCGGCTCGGCCAAGGCGCTTGCCAACGGCGGCACCCTGGCGTTGACGCGTCCGGCCCAGCAGCTGGAGGAAATGCTCGGCAAGTTCTTCGGCGCCGGCGGCGCGGCGGACAACCTGGGCGGCAGCTATACGGTCAAGGCTCGCTTCACCAATGTGGGTGCGCTGTCCGCCGGTGCGCCGGTGAAGATGGCCGGCGTGGCGATCGGCAGCGTGAAGTCGGTGCAGGCCGATCCGGTCAAGCTGGACGCCCTGGTGGAGCTGTCGATCGACAAGAAATACGCGCAGATTCCGGACGATTCGGCGGCCGCGGTATTCACCAGTGGTTTGATCGGCACCCAGTACGTTGCGATCCAGCCCGGCGGCTCGCCGGACGCGCTCAAGGAGGGTGACGAGCTGGTGCTGACCCAGTCGGCCCTGCAGCTCGAAGACCTGATCGGCAAGTTCCTGGTCAGCGGCTCGGGCGACAAGAAACCGGACAACGCTCCCGCTTCCTCTTCTTCTTCCCCGGCCGGCAAGCACTGAGCCGGCCGCCACTTAAGGCTTCCAGGAGTTCCCTCATGACGCTGCGCAGTCTGGCTCTCGCCACCGCCATCGCATTCACCGGCGTCATCGCCGCCCCGGTCCACGCCCAGGCCGCCGCCCAGGCGCCGGCCTCCAGCCAGACGCCGCAGCAGGTCGCCCAGACCATCGTCGATCAGCTGGGCAAGGCCATCGACGGCCACCAGGCGGAGCTGAAGAAGGACAAGGAAAAACTCATCTCGGTGATCGACGATGTGTTCCTGCCGCACTTCGACATCGACTACGCCTCGATCCTGGTGCTCGGCCAGCACGCCCGCGAAGCCACGCCGGAGAAGCGCGCCGAGTTCGCCCGCGCGTTCTACAACTCGATCACCCACCG
>Ga0207640_10000205_pt1 | contig 41887 bp, 42 predicted proteins | sample KBSCornC42_FD_184300 | JGI IMG/M metagenome (GOLD analysis project Ga0207640, IMG submission 184300) | Corn rhizosphere microbial communities from Kellogg Biological Station, Michigan, USA - KBS Corn C4-2 (SPAdes) (version 2) | ecosystem: Host-associated > Plants > Roots > Rhizosphere > Soil ... | reverse complement strand
TAAGGCGACCGCATCGACCGCCCTCAACCTCGGCTTCGCCTTCTACGGCTACGCCTTCCCGATCCTCGGCGCCCATGAATACGGGATGGGCGCCGGCCGCTTCGGCGCCGCCCGCTCCGGCCACACCCACCAGGGCCAGGACGTGATGGCTGCTTGCGGCACCCCGCTCGTCGCCGCCCGCGGCGGCATCGTCCAGTACTCCGGCTACGAGGGCAACGCGGGCAACTACATCGTCATCGACGGCCGGGGCACCCCAAACGACTTCATGTACGCCCACCTCGCCGAACCCTCTCCCCTCCACACCGGCGAAACCGTCCGCACCGGCCAGCCGATCGGCGTCGTCGGCGAAACCGGCGACGCCCAGGGCTGCCACCTCCACTTCGAGATGTGGGGCGCTCCCGGCTGGTACGAGGGCGGCTCCCCCTTCGACCCGCTTCCTTACTTGCAGAAGTGGGACGCCTACTCCTGACCTGAGTTCGCCTCCAGAAACGTTTCTCAGGCGTAATCGAGGGAAATTCGACCCCGCAACTTGCGGTCAACTTCCAGCGATTCTTTTGAGGAAATTAAGTGTTCTGGATTGAAACAGAAGAATCGTCTATACGTAATCAGTGAGCGGCGAACACTGCCGTATCCGCCCCCACTCTAAGGAGCCCCCAAATGAAGGAACCAGAAATGACTGGCGAGCCAGAGTCAATCGATCAGCGCCTGGTCATGTCCGTGGCCCATCCGCTGCGGATCAAGATCCTGGAAGCCCTCACCGATCACGTTGCCAGTCCAAACGCAGTCGCCGAGAAAATTGACGCGAACTTGACCAGCGTCGCGTACCACACGCGAGCGCTCGACAAATTCGGCGCCCTGGAACTGGTCGACACGGCCAGACGCCGCGGCGCTATCGAGCACTTCTACAAGGCGACCCCGCGAGCGTTCGTCGGCGATCCATCCTGGCGCAAAGTGCCGCCGTCGCTGCTCGGCGGCGTCTCTGCGGCCACGCTCCAGACCTTCCTCGACAAGGCGATCGCCGCGCTCGAAGCTGGCACGCTCGACGGCCGCGAGGACACCGTCTTCCGCTGGATGCCGCTGTCCCTCGACGGAGAGGGCTGGAAGGAAGTCGTCGCGATCATGGAAGAGGCGACGAAACTGATGCTGGCCGCGCACCTGCGCAGTCAGGACCGCCTCAACGAGAGCGGAGGACAGGCCGCTGTCTCTACCGTGGTCGGTCAGGCCGCCTTCGAGACCGCGGGGTCGCTCGGGGCCGCCTAGCGGCGGCCCGACCGGCCCTCTACTCCCACTCGATCGTCGCTGGGGGCTTTGAGGAGATGTCGAGGGCCACGCGGTTTACGTCGCGGATCTCGTTGATGATCCGGTTGGAAACCCGCTCCAAAAGGTCATAAGGGAGACGCGCCCAATCGGCGGTCATCGCGTCGTCGGAGGTGACCGCGCGGATCACGATCGGATAGGCGTAGGTGCGACCGTCACCCTGCACCCCGACCGAGCGCACCACCGGCAGGACGCAGAAGGACTGCCAGAGCTGGCGGTAGAGCTCGGCGGCGCGGATCTCCTCCTGCAGGATCGCGTCGGCCGCCCGGAGGACGTCGAGCCGCTCTTTCGTCACCTCGCCGCCGACGATGCGGATGCCAAGGCCCGGCCCCGGGAAGGGCTGGCGCCAGACCATCCGCTCCGGCAGGCCGAGCTCGGCGCCGACCGCGCGCACCTCGTCCTTGAACAGCATCCGCAGCGGCTCGACCAGCTCGAATTCGAGGTCCTCGGGGAGGCCGCCGACGTTGTGGTGGGACTTGATCGTCGCCGCATGGTCGGAGCCGCCGGACTCGATCACGTCGGAGTAGAGCGTGCCCTGGACCAAGTAGCTGACGTCATCGAGCTTTGCCGCCTCCTCCTCGAAGACGCGGATGAACTCGGCGCCGATGATTTTCCGCTTCTCCTCCGGGTCGTCCTTGCCGGCGAGCTTCTCGAGGAAGCGCTCTTCGGCGTCGACGTGGACGAGGGGGATGCCGAACTGGCTGAAGGCCTCGACGACCTGCTCGGCCTCGTTCAGCCGCATCAGGCCGTGGTCGACAAAAACGCAGGTGAGCTTGTCACCGACCGCTTTGTGGACGAGCAGGGCGGCAACCGAGGAATCGACACCGCCGGAGAGGCCGCAGATCACCCGGCCGTCGCCGACCTGAGCCTTGACCTTCTCTACCTGTTCGGCGATCACCGACTGCGGCGACCACTGCTCGGTGCAGCCGGCTACGTCGCGCAGGAAGCGGGTGAGGATCTCGGTGCCGTAGGGGGTGTGAACGACCTCGGGGTGGAACTGGATCCCGTAGAGGCCACGATCGGGCAGCTCCAGGGCCGCGACCGGGGAGCTCGGGCTCGAGGCCAGCGCGGTGAACCCCTCCGGCGCCTCGAAGACGGCGTCACGGTGGCTCATCCAGCAGCTCTGCTCCTCCGGCAGGCCGCCGAGCAGGTTGCCACCGCCCTCGCGCAGGACCAGGTCGGTGCGCCCGAACTCCCCCGTCTCGGCCGACTCGACCCGGCCGCCGAGCGCCAGCACCATCGCCTGCATCCCGTAACAGATCCCCAGCATCGGAACGTCCAGATCCAGCAGCTGCGTCGGGAATTTCGGAGCCCCCGGCTCATACACGGAAGCGGGACCGCCGGAGAGCACCAACCCCTTCGGCTTCCGCTCCCTGATCTTCTCCACCGACGTCGAAGCCGGCAGCAGCTCGGCAAAGACCCCGCATTCCCGGATCCGCCTAGCGATCAGCTGGCTGTACTGCCCGCCGAAATCAAGGACAAGGACCTCCTCAACCGCCCGCGCGCTGCCGTCCGCGGGCGGCTGCTCGCGGACGGCTGCGACGGACTGCTCAGTCATCCGAGACGGCTACTCCCGTCGAGACAGCGGCGCGGCCATTGGAGCCCATGCCCACTGACTGCTCGTTCTGCAGCTTCTTGCCCTCGCTCATAAGGGCGGGAGCGACCATCACCTCGGCCCGCTGGAAGGAGCGAATGTCCTCGTAGCCGCAGGTGGCCATCGAGGTTTTGAGCGCCCCCATCAGGTTGAAGGTGCCGTCGTTCTCCTTGGCGGGGCCGAGGAGGATCTCCTCCAGCGTCCCGTCCTGCTTGGTCGAAACGCGGGTGCCGCGCGGCAGCGAGGGATGGAAGGTCGCCATCCCCCAGTGGAAGCCGCGACCCGGTGCCTCCTTGGCCCGCGCCAGCGGCGAGCCGATCATCACCGAGTCGGCCCCGCAGGCGATCGCCTTTGAGACGTCGCCGCCAGTCCGCATGCCGCCGTCGGCGATCACGTTCACGTACTCGCCGGTCTCCAGCATGTGCTGGGCGCGGGCGGCCGCGACGTCGGCGATCGCCGTCGCCTGCGGGACGCCGATCCCGAGCACGCCGCGGGTGGTGCAGGCGGCGCCGGGGCCAACCCCGACGAGGACGCCGACCGCGCCGGTCCGCATCAGGTGCAGCCCGGTCGAGTAGGAGGCGCAGCCGCCGACCACGGTCGGCACCGGCACCTCGGCGATGAACTCCTTCAGGTTCAGCGGCTCGACCGTGGTCGAGACGTGTTCGGCCGAGATCACCGTGCCCTGGATGACGAGGATGTCGAGACCGGCCTCGACAGCCACCTCGAAGTACTCGCGGACTTTCTGCGGCGTCAGTGAGCCGCAAACGACCGCTCCGCGGGCCTTGATTTCCTCGACCCGCTTGGCGATCAGCTCCGGCTTCACCGGCTCGGTGTAGATCTGCTGCATCAGCCGCGTCGCTTCGTGCTTGGGCGCGGCGGCGATCGCCTCCAGCCTCTCCTCGGCGTTCTCGAAGCGCGACCAGATCCCCTCCAGGTTGAGCACCCCGAGGCCGCCCAGCTCGTTGACTCCGACGGCGGTCTCCGGGCTCACCACCCCGTCCATCGCCGAGGCCACCAGGGGCAGCTCGAAGCGGTAGGGACCGAGGGTCCAGCTGATATCGATGTCGTCAGGATCGCGGGTCCGGCGGGAAGGAACGATCGCGATGTCGTCGAATCCGTAAGCGCGGCGACCCTTCTTGCCGCGGCCGATTTCGATTTCCAAGTTAGTCCTCCAAGGGCTGCTGGCGTTGAATCAGTCAGCCTACACTTCGGCGGGGACCTCCAAGTCGTGCACGGAGACCTCGCCCAGCAGTCTCTCGACCTGGTTGCGGTCGACGGTGCCGGCGCCGAAGTGCTGGGTCGACTCCGCCCCACAGGCGACGCCGTAGGCGAGGCACTCCTCCGGCGAGCGGCCCTCGTAGCGGGCAGCGACGTAGCCGGCGAGGAAGGCGTCACCGGAGCCGACGGTGGAGACCGGCTCCAGCGGCTCGGTGTGGACCTCGAGCAGCCGCCGGGAGCTGCCCTCGCCGACGGCAGCAGCGCAGCCGTCGGGACGGGTGATCGCCGCCTCGCTCGCCCCCAGCCGCACCAGCTCCAGCAGCCCCTGGGCGAGGTCGCTGCGGTCGGCGAACTCCTGGCCGACCAGCTCCTCGGCCTCGCGCTCGTTCGGGGTCACCATCGAGGCGCCGGCGCGGACGCCCTCCATCATCGCCTCGCCCTCGGCATCGAGGACGACCGGCACGCCGCGACGGTTGAGGTCCTGGATCAGGCGCGCGTAGAGGTCGTCGCCCGCCCCCGGCGGCAGCGAGCCGGCGAGGACGCAGAGCTTTGCCCCGCCCGCCAGGTAGGCGATCCGCTCGAACAGCCTCTGCACCTCCTCGGGGCTGACCGCGGGGCCACGCTCGTTGATCTCGGTCTGTTCCCCGGAGGTGGGGTCAATCACGGCGAGGTTGATCCGGGTCTCGGAGGCGATCCGGGTGAAGTCGGTCAGTACCGATTCTTCCTGCAGCTGTTCCAGCACCCGGCTGCCGGTCGGGCCGCCGACGAAGCCGGTGGCGATCACCGGCCGTCCCAGCAGGTTGAGCGCGCGGGCGACGTTGATCCCCTTGCCGCCGGCGACGGTGCGGCTCTCGACTGCCCGGTGGCGGCGGCCGAGGCGGAAATTCGGCACCGCGACGGTGCGGTCGATCGCCGCGTTCAAGGTCACCGTGAGGATCACTTGCCGATCACCCGAGCTCGCTCCTCGCTTCCTTCCTGCGGGCCACCCGCCGCAACAGAATTGCCGAAAGGATGAGTATCACGAACGCCCCGAGTGCGATAGGGAGCCAATTGTCTGCGAGGAACGCCCGGGCGCGGTCGAAGGTGCTTGCCTTCGGGACCGAGCGAGCGGCGAGAAGCGCGACGCCGCCGGCCCTGCGCCCCTCGACGAAGACAGTAGCCCGGCCGAGCTTCTTGCCACGCTGCAGCGGTCCCTCCACCTCGTCTGGCGCCTGCACCCGCACTTCGACCCGCTCGCCGCGTCGCACGCCCACCGCCAGCGAGCGTTCCGCCCGCAGCGGCAGCTCCCCGCCCGAGTAGCGGATTTCCGGGTTCGCCAGGTCCTGGCCGCGGCGAATCGGCTGCCTGTGGCGGTACTGGCGGAAGCCCCACTCCAGCAATTCGAGGTTGCCGTCGAAGCGTTCTTCGTCGGTCCAGGCGCCGACCACGACCGAAATCAGGCTGGTGCCGTGTTTCTGGCCGGAGCCGACCAGCACGTAGAGGGCGCCGAAAGTGTGGCCGGTCTTCACCCCGGTCACCCAGGGCGCCATTTCCAGCAGTTCATTGATCGACTCGATCCGCCGCCGTGGGTGGACGCTGCGCAAGACGGCGCTGCGGGAATCGGCGATCTTGGCGAAGGCCGGCTCGCGCAGCAGGTGCTGGGTCAGCGTCATCAGGTCGCCGGCGGAGGAGTAATTGCCCTTTTCGTCAAGCCCGACCGGGTTGGCGTAGTGGGTGTGGGAGAGCCCGAGCGCCGCCGCGTAGCGGTTCATCTGGGCGACGAAGCGTTTTTCCGAGCCGGCGGCGTCGATCGCCAGGGTGTGGGCCGCGTCGTTGCCACTGAGCAGGATCAGGCCGTAGAGGAGGTCGCGAATGCTGATCCGCTGCCCCGCCCGCAGACCCATCAGCGACTCGCCATATTCGGGTTCGTAGGGCTGGGCGCGGACGATCTTGTCGAGCGGCACGTCTTTCAGCACCACGTAGGCGGTCATCAGCTTGGTCGTGCTGGCGATCGGCAGCGGTTTGGACAACGCGTGCGAGGTGAGGACGTCGCCGCTGCGAGCGTCGATCAGGCCCCAGGAGCGCGATTCCAACTGCGGCGGGCGGTTCGCCTCCTTCTTCGCCGCCGCCTGGTTCTGCTGAGGCCCAGCGCCGGCGAAGGCAGGCAGCAGCAGACTGCCCAGGAGCGCGAGCAGCAGCGCGGCGCCGTGGCGCCGGGCCCTCACTTGAGCTTCAGCGTTTCGCCGGCGATCAGGATCTGCGGATCCACTTCGGGGTTCAGCGCCAGGATTTCGGCAACCGGCACCCCGGTCTCGTGGGCGATCGCGGTGAGGGTGTCGCCGGTCTGGACCGTGTAGGTCTTGGCCTTGGTCCGGTGCTTCGTGGCTTCCTTCTGGGCCTGGTGCTTGTGGTGGTGCTTGCCGTTCGAGTCGCTGCCGTTCATCGCCGAGGAGGCGACGAGGACGACGACGAGCACCGCGCCGGCTAGAGCGAGGGCGGCGACGATGCGGGCGGCGGCACTGGTGCGTTTTTCCATCTGACTGAGGGTGAGCTGATTAGAGCGGCCTGATCGTAGTGCCGTGAGGGGTCATCAGACGGTCGATATCTCCCAGACCGCGGCTCGCAGGCGCTCGGCTGCGGCCGCGGGGTCGGGATCGGCGGCGATTCCGCGCGAGGCGGCGACGAGGCCGGCAGCCTGTCCGGCGGCGAACGCCGCCCCCAGCAGCTCGGGCTTCCCGCCCTGGGCCCCCACCCCCGGGATGAGGAAGATCGAGCGCGGCATCAGCTCGCGCATGCGGGCGAAGTGCTGTGGCTCGGTGGCGCCGACGACGGCGCCCATCCCGCTCAGCCCGCAGTCGCCGAGCAGGCGCGGGGAGAGCTCGTCGACGATCGCGGCGAGGCGCTCGTGCAGGGGTAGGTCGGGAGCTGGCAGGTCCTGCAGGTCGGCGGCGCCGGGGTTGCTGGTGCGGACGAGGGCGAACATCCCGGCTCCGGCCTCCGCCGCGGCGGCGAGGAGCGGCTCGAGCGCGTCGCGCCCCAGCAGCGGGTTGGCGGTGAAGGCATCGGCGTCGAGGCCGCGGACGGGGCCCCAGGGCGTCTGCGTCTCCCCCACCAGCGCCTGCGCGTAAGCGGCGGCGGTAACGGGGACGTCGCCACGCTTGCCGTCGGCGATGACCAGCAGGCCCGCCTCGCGAGCCGCGGCGCAGACTTCTTCCAGCGCTCTCCAGCCCGGCGCGCCCAGACGCTCGAAGCAGGCGAGCTGCGGCTTCACCGCGACGCAGGCCGGTCCGGCCTGCTCGATCAGCCTGCGGCAGTAGTTGGCGACCGCAGTGGCTGCCAGCTCGGCAGCCGGTGCCCCAGGGTCGCCCACCCCGCCCCCGTCCCCGCCCAGCTTGGCCGGGTCGGGGTCGAGGCCGAGGCAGATCTGACTGCGGCGCTCTTCGACGAGCGCCGCAAGCCGATCCGCGAAATTGGCCAGCTGGTCCCTAGCCTTTGACCTGGCTCTTCAGCGCCGAGCCGGCGGAGAAGCGGGGCACTTTGCCACCGGGGATGGTGATCCTTTCGCCGGTGCGGGGGTTGACGCCCTGCCGGGGGCCGCGCTCGGCGACGTGGAATTTGCCGAAGCCGGTGAAAGCAACCTCCTCACCCTTGCTCAGGGCGCCGGAGATGGCCTCGAGAACGGCGTCAACGGCATCGCTGGCAGCTTTTTTGCTGCCGAGCCGCTCGTCGCCGGCAAGTTGGTCTAGAAACTCAGCCTTGGTCACGTCTTAAGTCCTCCTCGGGGGTTTGAAGAATCGGCGCAATCTAACAGTGGCTACGGCGTAAGAACTGGCGGTCTAGAGCCGAATGTCACGAACCGCTGATTGCCATCTCGGCAATCAGCAGCGGCGGAGTACTGACGGAGCCACCAAAAGGGACCCACCGGGACTCCGCGCCGGCGGCGCTGACCGCCCCCAGCATCGCCACCAACTCGCCGGCGATCGTGAACTCCCGCACCGCCTCGGCGAGCGCTCCGTCGCGGATCATCCGCCCCGAGGCGCCGACCGAGAAGACGCCGGTGACCGGGTTGACCCCGGAGTGCAGGCCGGCGACGTCAGTGACGTAGACGCCGTTCCCCGCCGCGGCCAGCAGCTGCTCGAAGGAGCGGTCGCCGGGGGCGACGACCAGGTTCGAGGAAGAGACCGAGGGCAGCGAGCGATAGCCCTGGCGGGAGGCCGAGCCGGTCGAAGCACCGCCCTCGCGATTGGCCGTGTAGGTGTCATAGAGGTAGGAGCGCAGGCGTCCGCCTTCGATCAGGGCGGTGCGACGGCGCGGTACTCCCTCCGCGTCGAAGGGCGCCGAGGCGGGACCGTCGGGCTCGCGGCCGTCGTCGTGCAGGACGAAGACCTCGCTTGCCACCTCCTCTTCGAGGCGGCCGGCAAGTGGCGAGCGGCCGCGCTGGACGGCGCGGGCGCTGAGGCCGCCGCCGATCAGGCCGACGAAGCTGGCGGCGACGGTCTCGTCGAGCACGACCGGGCAGGAGCGCGAGGCCGGCTTGCCGGCGCCGATCATCTCCAGCGCGCGGCGGGCTCCCTCGGCGCCGATCGCCTCCGGGTCGAGGCCGCGCGGGCCGCGGGCGAGGCCGAAGCCGAGGCCGCTCTCGCGCGCCCCCTCCCCTTCGGCCAGCGCCTGCAGGTAGGCGTAGCAGCTGGAGGTCTCGTACTCGCCGGCGACGCCGGTCGAGGAGGCGATCGCCACCTGCTCGTCGGCGTCGGCGTAGACGGCGGTCTCGACCGCGACCAGGCGCGGGTCCCCGGCGAGGGCCGTGCGCTCGACCGCGAGCGCCAGGTCCGCCACCCGCGAGGTCTCCCATTCGGCGATCGAGGGGTCGCCGAGGCCGGGGAGCGCCTCGAACTTGGCCGGCTGAGGTGGGGATGCGAACTCGTCCTCGTCGGCGACTTCAGCCGCCTCGGCCGCGCGGGCGGCGATCGCCGCCACTCCCGCCTCGGAGAGGTCGGTCCCGTAGGCGTAACCGACCCGATGGCCCGCCCAGGCGCGAACGCCGGCGCCGATCTGCACCGCCGCGGTAAGGCTCTCCACCTCGCCGCCGTGGACCCGGACCTCGCGACCGCTCTCGCGGGAGACGTAAGCCTCGGCATCGCTCGCCCCGGCCCCGGTCGCGGCCTCGACGGCGCGCTGCGCGACCGCGCTCAACTCAGACATAAAACGCTCTCGCTGTCATCTCTCGGTCCCCCCAACCGTCATCGCCCGCACCCGGACATGGCCCTGGCCGGTTCCGACCGGCACTTTCTGGCCGCCCTTGCCGCAAATCCCGGTCTTCATGAAGAAGTCGTTGCCGACCGCGTCGATCGCGGCCAGTGCGTCGAGGCAGTTGCCGATCAGGGTCGCGCCGCGACAGGGGCTGGTCACCTTGCCGCCCTCGATCAGGTAGCCCTCGGAGACGCCGAAGACGAAGTCGCCGGTGGCGGTGTCGACCTGACCGCCGCCGAAGGAGACGGCGTAGAAGCCTCGCTCGACCTCGGCGATCATCTCCTCGGGAGCGGCGTCGCCGGGAGCGATGTAGGTGTTGGTCATCCGCGGGATCGGCAGGTGGCGGAAGCTCTCGCGGCGGCCGTTGCCAGTCGAGGCGGCGCCGGCGCGCTCGGCAGTGAGGTGGTCATAGAGGTAGGAAGTGAGGCGACCGTCCTCGATCACCTGCGTCATCTGCGTCGGCTGGCCCTCGTCGTCGATCGCATCGCTCCCCCACTCTCCCGGCAGGCGACCGTCGTCGTAGGCGTTCAGCAGCGGCTGGGCGACGCGCTCGCCGAGCTTGTCGATGTAGACGCTGGCGCCCTTCTGGATGTGGTCGGCCTCGAGCCCGTGACCGGTCATCTCGTGGAAGAGGACGCCGCCGAAACCGCCGCCGACGACCACCGGCATCGAGCCCGAGGGCGCGGCGACGGCATCGAGCAGGGTCAGCGCCTTCGCGGCCGCCTGCTCGGCGATCTGGCCGGGGTCGTCTTCGAGCAGCTCGTAGCCGCGGTGGGCGCCGAGGGTCTCTGCCCCGGTCTCGACGGTGTCGTTGCGGCGGGCGACCACCTGGGCGCCAATGCGCACCCGGGTGCGGTCGTCGCCGCTGAACAGCCCGTCGGAGTTGGCGACGGTGACTTGGCGGCGGGACTCGAGGTAGGAAGCCGTGAGCTGGGCGATCTCGGCACCCTTCGCCCGCCCCCGCTCGTCGAGCTCGCGCAGCATCTCCGCCTTCTGCGCGGCGGCGACCTCTTCGGGCCGGCGCTCGATCGGCAGCGGCGTCGTCTCCCGCGCCCGCAGCGGCTGCGGCTCGCGCCGGTCGCCCTTCAGCGCCGCCGCGGCTTCGTCGGCGGCGCGCTCGAGGTCGGCGGGATCGAGCCCATCGACGTGGGCGAAGTAGGTGGTATTGCCCTCGACGACGCGGACGCCGGCGCCCTCCTCGGCGCCCGACTGGACCGACTCGATCCGCTGCTCGTCGATCGCAAGCGACTGCCCCTGGCGCCGTTCCGCGAAAACCTCGGCGAAGCGGCCGCCGTTGGCGAGCGCGCGGGCGAGGACGCGGGCGGCGACGTCCTGGTCGAGCAGCTGGGTCATCCGCGCTCCTTCTTGCCTGCGACCTCGATCAGGCGACCGGCGGCGACGAAGAGCTCGGCGCCGCTGCTCGAGTCCTGGGCGTGGTCGGCACTGCGACCGCCCGGGTAGTAGAGGCGCGCGAACGGCCGGCGGGAGACCCGGCGGCGGCGCATGTAGGCGGCGGCTTCGTCGGCGTAGGCGGAGACGCGGTCGAGGAGGATGCGGTGCGGCTTGGGCGGCATCAGTCCTCGCCGTTCCGAGATTTAGGGGGCTCTGACCCCCCAAAGTTCGGAGTCGCGCCGGCCAGCTCGCGCAGCATCGAGCGCATGTCGAAGAGCAGCAGCGAGGCGAGGGCGAAGCGCTCGGTGACCGAGACCGCGGCCAGCCCCTCGTTGCGGATCGCGAAGACCTCTCCCTGCTCGGTGGCGATGTGGACCTGCTCGACCGGGACTCCCTCGGCGGCGTCGGCGGCGGCGAAGAGGACCGCGGCGTCCTCGCCCCAGCGCGCGGGCTCCTCACCAGTCGCGGCCAGCACCTCGCCCTCGGGACCGAGCACCGCCGCCCCCCGCAGGTCGGGCGACATCTCGGCCAAATAGGCCAGCGCCGCCTCCGCGGACTCCTCACTGGGAACAGTTGCTGCGGCACCGTCGGGCATCTGCGAAAAACTACCGACCGTGTCCCTTGCCCGAGCTTCCTGGATCACGGTCGTGGTCGTCTGCGCCATCGCCGCGGTCCTCTTCGCCTTCAGCGGCTACACCGGCTACGCGATCACCCTCGTCGCCGTCGGGCTCGCCGCCGGCGTGAACTTGCTGCCGCCGCCCTAACCCGAGCGGTAGGGGCCTTCTTCGCGCTCGCGGAAGGAGGTCTCGGGCTCGGCGTGGATCAGGACCTCGGCCTGGGGGATCTCGGCCTCGATGGAGTTGCGCATCTCGTGGGCGAGCTCGTGGGCGCGCTCGAGGGTGGTGCCGGAGTGGTACTGGACGTGGAAGTCGATGTGGCGGCGGCTCCCGGCGCGGCGGGCGCGGAGCTTGTGGTACCCGGCGACCTCGGGGGTGCGGGCGGCGGCGATCGCGGCCTCGATCCGGTCCATCTCCGACTCCGGCAGGACTTCGTCGATCAGCACCCCGGAGGAGCGGCGGATGATGCTGAGGCCGGCCCAGACGATCGCCCCGGCGACGATCAGCGCCGTGATCGAGTCGAAGGCGGCGGCGCCGGTGATCTCGACCAGGACCAGGCCGACGAGGACGCCGGCCGAGGTGAGGGCGTCGGTCCGCAGGTGGGCGGCGTCGCCCTCGAGGGCGGGCGAGTCGGTGGCGCGCGCCTGGCGGTAGAGGTAGGTGGAGACGAGCAGGTTGGCGATGGTCGAGAAGCCCATCACGGCGATACCGACGCCGAGCGATTCGACCGAGGAGCCGACGACGAGCCGATGGGTCGCCTCGTAGACGATGATCGCGGCGCCGACCAGGATCAGGATTCCCTCGATCGCCGCCGCCAGGTTTTCGACCTTCTCGTGGCCGTAAGGGTGCTCCTCGTCGGCCGGCTCGTCGGCTTTGCGGACCGAGACGAAGGCGATGACCGAGGCGACGAGGTCGATCAGCGAGTGGATCGCCTCGGTGATGATCGCGATCGAGCCGGTGATCGCCCCGGCGGCCAGCTTCAGCGCGATCAGGAGCGCGTTGGAGGCGATCGAGAGCGCCGCGGCCCGGCTTTTGCCGGTCATGGCGCCGACTCTGCCTCCAGCCCGAGGTGGCGGGCGAGCATCCGCGTCGCCTTGCCGCGATGGCTGACCGCGTGCTTCTCCGCCGGACTCAGCTCGGAGAACGTGCGGTGGTCGTTGTGGCCGGTCTCGTCGGGGACGAAGACGGGGTCGTAACCGAAGCCGCCGCTGCCGCGGCCCTCGCGCAACAGCGTCCCCTCGCAGGTGGCTTCGAAGACGTACTCATGGCCGGCCTCGTCGACCAGGGCGATCGCGCAGACGTAGGCGGCGCGGCGGCTACCGTCGGCGGCGTCGACTTCGCGCAGCAGCTTCGCCAGGTTGGCCTCGTCGCTGGCGCCTTCACCGGCGTAGCGGGCTGAGTAGATGCCGGGGGCGCCGTCGAGGTCCATGGCTTCGATTCCCGAGTCGTCGGCGATCGTCACCTCGCCGGTGGCCGCGTGGGCGGCGCGCGCCTTGATCAGCGCGTTCGCCTCGAAGCTGTCGCCCGTCTCCGGCGGCAGCTCGACCTCGTCTGGCAGCAGCTCCAACTCCACCCCCGGCAGCAGCTCGGACATCTCTTTCAGCTTGTGGGGATTACGGGTGGAGAGGATCACGCTGCGCGCTCCTGCACCTCCCGCAGGCGGTCGATCCCGTTCTCGGCCAGGCCCAGCAGCTCGTCCAGCGAGGCGCGAGAGAGTGGCGTCCGCTCTGCCGTCGCCTGCACCTCGACCAGGCCGCCGTCGCCGGTCATCACCACGTTGGCGTCAACTTCGGCGTTGGAGTCCTCGCCGTAGTCGAGGTCGCAGAGGGCGCGGCCGTTGACGAGGCCGACGCTGACCGCAGCGACGGAGCCGTTCAGCGGCAGCGCGTCCAGGGCTTTCTTGTCGACCAGCTTCTGGAAGGCCTGGCGGAGGGCGACGTAGCCGCCGGTGATCGCCGCGCAGCGGGTGCCGCCGTCGGCTTCGAGCACGTCGCAATCGATGTAGATGCTGCGTTCCCCCATCGCCCGGAAGTCGACCACCACGCGCAGGGCGCGGCCGATCAGCCGCTGGATCTCGACCCCGCGGCCGTCCTGTTTGCCCTTGGCGATGTCGCGCTGCTTGCGGTCACCGGTGGAAGCGGGCAGCATCGCGTACTCGGCCGTGACCCAGCCTTTGCCCTTGCCCATCATCCAGCGCGGCACCTGCTCCTGGACCGAGGCGGTGCAGATCACCCGCGTCCGCCCGATCGAGATCAGCGCCGACCCAGCGGCGCTTTCAACGAACCCCGGATCGATCGTCACCGGCCGGATGTCGGCCGGCGCCCTGTCGTAACTCCTCGAAGCTGGCATCGCGCGAGTTTCTCAGTTCTCGACCGGCGCGTGCCAGACCGCCTCGACGTTGTGACCGTCGGGATCGAGCAGGAAGGCGCCGTGGTAACCCGGCGAGCACTGCAGGCGCGGGCCGGGAGCGCCGTTGTCGCGGCCACCGGCAGCCAATCCCTCCCGGTGGAATCCCTCCACCTGGGCGAAGTTGGTGGCCGCGAAGGCGAGATGAATCGTCGGCCGCAACGGTCCGCCGGCGATGAGGATCAGGTCCTCGGCCCCCTTGGGCCCGAAGCTCGGGGCCCCTTCGGCGTCATATTCGACCCAGCCCATCCCCTCGACCAGCGACGCCCGATAGAAGTCCACCGACCGCTCGAGGTCGCCGACCGGCAGCTTCAGGTGGTCGACGCAAACCGGGCGCACCGGGCCAGGCTACCCCGCCCCGGCGCGCCTCACCCTCATTTGAAGGCGACTTTGTCGACCGCCTCCTTGATCTTGTTGACGATCACGTCGGCGAGCTCGGTTCCCTGTTTGCCGTTGAACCCTTTCATCGCCGCAACCATGCCGACCATCAGCAGCGAGACGAGCAGGATCAAGCCGACGTACTCGACCGTCCCCTGCCCCGTCTCCCCCGCCAACCGCCGGATCTGCCGCACCCGCCAGGTCATCTGCGCGTTCAGGTAGCCGAACAGCTTGTAGATCATCGATACCTCCCTTCGAAGTGGATTGGAGGCGGGATGCTCGGCGGCGCGGGCGCACGGAACAAGACATGGGAGCGCCAATTGGCGCACTCCTTTGTAAGGAATGTGTAACTACGTCGCTCGGGGAGATCGGTGAACGTGCCAGCCTCAAGAGGCTGCCGCGGGCGGACGCCTGCTGGTACGAACCGATCAAGTTCGAGGGGTGGATTCTCGCCCCGCGCGGGCACGGACGCGAATGGCAGCAGGTCTTCGGTGTTGGCCTGGCCGATCAGGAGCGCGTGTGGCAGGCTCTCGCCTCGGCAGCTCGCACCGCCACAATCGTCGAAGTCCGCGACCGGGAAAGCCTTGGAGTCGTCTGCGGTATGAGAGAGCGAGTGGCGATCGGTGACGGAGCGCGATGGTCACCATGAGCTGGCACTACGCCGATCCCACCGCTGCGCCGCGTTTGGCCACCGCCCATCCGAGCCCCTAACATGTCCTCATGGCCGTAGCTCACAAAATTGCCGCCTTCGACATCGTCGAGTTGACCGAGCGCGTCGACGACGCTCCTGCCGGCGTCCGCGGGGGTGTCCTCGAGCTGCGTGAGGGCGACATGGCGATGATCGAGGTCACCAAGCCCGACCTGGGCCCCGCGGCGCGGATCGTCTTTGCGCCACTTTCGAAGATCCGCATTGTCGAACCGGCACACCGACGCTAGAAACTCCTGGGCTGCCGCAATGGAGAACCGCCGAAGCGTTCGGCGTCTCCACAGTCGATGTCACTCGGCGCGTCGAGCAGGTCGGGCGGGGGACCGCGCAACTTGACTATCGATGACGTCGAAAGCAGACCCAAAAACGCGCAACCGAGGAATCGGCTTCAAGATCGGCAAGGCCTTCTCCGCCGACGATCCGATCGGCCGTTGGTCGACCGTTTTGGCGATGGCAGCAAACAACACGATCTACCTCAACGTCCGGCTGATCGAGGGCGACCTGCCGCCCGAGTTGAGCATGTACTACTTCCGGCTACTTGTTGCCCATTTCTTCGAGGCCGCCCAGTGGCTCAGCAACACCCGATCGACGTGGCCCCAGGTCGACCAGTTCATTGACTCCCTTGATGCCGCTAATCAACAGCGCTTCGACCGGATAACTGAATTTGGGAGTCAGCGTCACAGGTTCTACGCGAATCTCTCGCGCTCCCGGGCGACCCTGTTCCACTACCCGACGATGCATCCCGACAGGGACGCGGCCGGAGCAGAGGAGCTGGCCAACGCAATGCGCGAGGTCGCAGACGCAGACGGCTGGATCGAGGGCGGGTCCGACTACGCGAGCTTCCGGGCAACGTTCGCGGACGAGGTAGCGCTCCAGTTTCTCTCGACCAGCGACCGTCATCGGTGAAGATGAAGCCGCCTCTTGGATAGCCGTAGGATTCTGAGATTCCCGCCCGAGGCACCGGGACCCCGAAGTGCCCATGACCGAGAGCGATGCCGAAGTCAAGGATGGTTCGGTGGCGCCCTACGGCTCGCCCCGCCACCGCTCCTTCGGCACCCTCGGGCTCGGTGACTGACCTGAACTTGACGCGGTAAGGCATCTGGAGCAGAAGGTGCATGGTCTCCTTTTCGCTGAGAACTCTCGTTCCACCCCCAGTCCCCCTAGCACCCGCGTCGCCCCCGCAGCCGACTACCATCGACACCAGGCTGGCGATGCTCAGGAGGCAGAAAAAGAGCCGCAAGTCCATAGAGTCACCCGCTGAATCAGCCATCCGCACGCCTATGGTGGGCAATGGTCGCCCGTTGCCGCCAAACAGAGCTTGTCGGTCATTGACACGGTCATCTCGGAAGCTTCGTTCTGCTGTGCCGTGGTGCGAATTTGAGGGTTCGGTTCTAAGCGTCCGTCTGGCCCCTCGATCAGCAAGTCGCTGGTGAAAATGAAGCCGCCTCTTGGATAGCCGTATGAATATCTCGTTCCTGCTCGAGGAACCGGCACAGCCTTGTGCCCGTGCCCTAGCTCAATGCCAAAGTTGACCACGGTGTGGTGGCGCGCTCTCACTTGCCCCGCTACGGCTGCCTCCGCACCCTCTGGAGTAGCGACCGTCCTAAACTCGTATTTGTAGGGCAACTGGCGCAGGAGTAGCTTCGTCTCCTTCGCGCTGAGAATGCTCGTTCCGCCATCCGCGCCTTCGGCACCCGCATCACCACCGCAGCCTGCAACCATCCACACCAAACTGGTGATGCTCAAGAGGCAGACGAAGAACCGCAAGGAATCAGGCATCCGCACGCCTAGGGTGGACAGTGGTCGCCCGTTGCCGCCAGACAGAGCTTGTCGGTCATCATTACCTCCATATGACTGGCTTCAGCAAATTGAGCTGCAGTGTGGAGCCGGGGGTTGGGTACCAAACGACCGTCTGGCCCCTGAATGAATTCGTCACTCGTGAATATGAAGCCCCCTCTTGGGTAGCCATACGATTCTGAGGTTCCAGCTCGGGGTACAGGAACCCCGTAATGCCCGTGGCCAAGCGCTATACCGAAGTTGAGAATGGTCCGATGACTCCCTACTGCTCGCCCCGCCACAGCCGCCTCGGCGCCCTTGGGAGTAGTGACCGATCTGAACTTGTAACGATAGGGTAACTGGCGCAGGAGTTGCTTCGTCTCCTTCGCTCCGAGAACCCTGCTGTCACCGGAGCTCGCGGTGCTGCTTCCCTCGGCGCCCGCGTCGTCACCGCAGCCCGCCGCCAACCCTGCCATGGCGACTAGCCCCAACAGGGAAACCAGAAGGCGCAGGCGCTTGGATTCAGCCACTGAACAAGCCATTTGCCGTGTAGAGGTTATCGGGATCGCGCTTTTTCGCTTTTAGGTTTGCCACGCGGTGTCTCGCAGCCAAGGAAAAGCGGGTCCACGCCGATTTATGCTCCAGTTCTATTCGTTCCTTGACCTTTGACCAGCGTTTATTTGGATAGTTCGAGCCCTGGCTTGAAGAGTTGGCGAGCAGCGGTTCACGACCCCCCGGCAGATCCTCGGTCCCCACCACGAAGTTGAGATGGTTGATGTTCCCTTTGCCATCGCTGTCGATCCAGTCGTACGCGATCAGGTTCCCCTTCGTCCAACCCCACGGCTGTTGAACGGAGTCGATGTATGCGAGTTCGTATTGCCAGAGATGCCGTGGCAGTACATCCGATAACCGCCACGAGTCGGTGTCGTCCCAGCCGGCGCTCGGGCCCGGTCCGAAGACTCCTCCTCCCTTGGAGAGGTTGCGATACCACCAGCTCCCGTCGCCGTGGTCGAAGGCACGCATGAACTGGGCACCGCCAGCACGGAGGATCTGGCTGAGGAAGTTGGTGCAGTTGTTCGACCCGTAATCGGCGTAGAAGCCGTTGCGTGCACCATGGTGCGCTTCGTTGCCCCAATAGACCGCGTACTGAGCCATCTTGTCGAGGTCCAGCCCGCCGCAGGGGCTGTCGTTCACCGAACAGTTCCCGTTCACCGACGAGGCACTAGCGCCTTCGATGATCAGCTGGGCTGGCCACACTTCTTCTTCTTCGGGGGTTTCCGGCATCTTGACTATGACTTCGAATTCGTTCGGCGTTTCGACATCGGGAACGACTTCGATAAGCGCCGGTTCAATACCGCCCTGGGCGAGGACGACCCACGGCCGGGCTATCACCGCTACGACTTCGAGCTGGCTTTCGTCTTGCGCGCTGACGAGTTGGTATTCGCCGTTTTCGACCTGAACTTCCACGTCTGCAAGATCGGCTGGTGCTTTTTCCGGTTCCGCAGGGGGCTGGGCCACTTCTTCGAATTTGGAGCTGGCTTCCACAACCGCCACGGCCCCGGAGGGAAGCTCGACGAGATCCTGACCGGGAGATACCTTGACGTTCCAGACGAAACTGTCCGGGGCGTTGGGTCCCCGCAGTGACTGGATCAGCGTCGTTCCCATCGCGGTCGGCCGAATCACCGTGTCGGTTTCCGGCCCAGTGTTGGCGAACAGCGCCGAGTCGTTGTTGACGACGGTCGCGTTGCTTGCTGCCGGGGTCAGGGTCGAGGGCGAGAAGCACACGCTGTTGCCGAGGGTGAAGCCCCCCTCTGGCGTCACCGAGGTTTCGCCCGGCGTGAGCGCGTCGACCGTCTCCAGGTTCGGCGAGGGTGGGCTGTAGGAGGGGTTGATCGCTACTTCGGTGGAAGGTGCGGTCGCGCCGTCGGTGGGAGCAACCGCCGCCGGCAGCGCTTCTTCGACGGAGTCGACCGCCTGCGCCGGGGTGAGGACGCCTTGAGCGGGTTCGAGTTCGGGCCCAGTGCTGCATTCGGGCGCCGACGCGGAATCGGGATCGGGATCGACTTCAATGGCTTTGCTCGTGGAGTTGCCTTGGAGATCGACTGCTTCGACGGTGATCTCGTATGGCCCAGTCCCTGCGTTTTCCGTCTCGGCCAACACGCTCCAGGCGCCCGTGCCGATTCTTGAGTAGCCGACCATCCCACACTGGGTCGGGCCGCTGCAGGAGACGCCGAGGAGCGATGAGGTGGTCGCTTCGGTACGGATCGGCGCGGGCTGGAACCGCCAGGAGCCACCGTCCCAGGAGAACGCGAGGGGCAGGGTTTCGGCATGGGGGTTCGCGTAGCTGCCAACTGCGGTGCAGGCTGCTTCGGCCGAGCAGGAGAGCCCATTGACGTTGACCGAGCTGCCTTCGGGGACGGCGGGGGCCGAGGCGCTCTGCCATGCGCCGCCGTGCCAGTGGTCAAAGAAGGGAGCGGCGACTTTGCCTTCTAGCTGTTCCATGCCAGTCACCTGCGTTTTGCCGTAGGCCCAGCAGTCGCTGGTCGAACCACAGGAGACGCTATAGAGAGATCCCTTGTTGGCGCCAGAAGGGAGCGACGCTTGGCCGGCAGTCCATTTGCTGCCGTTCCAGTACTCGGCGAGGGGCTGGTTCGTCCCGTTGTTGTAGGTGCCGACTGCGACACAGGCGCTCGTGGAGGCGCATGAGATGGCTTCGAGCGAGAGGCTGGTCGTGCCTTCGGGTTTCGGCACGGTCGTCGTAGCCTGCCACTGGCTGCCGCTCCAGCGAGAGAGGAAGGGCGCCGCCGTTTTGCCTTCGTTTTGTTCCGCAACGGTCACCTGAGTCAACCCGTAGGCCCAGCAGTCACCGGCGACGCCACAGGAGACGCTGTAGAGGATGGCCTTGTTGGCGCCGCTTGGCAGCGGGCCTTTCCCTGCAGTCCATTTGCTGCCGTTCCAGTACTCGGCGAGGGGCTGGTTCGTCCCGTTGTTGTAGGTGCCGACTGCGACACAGGCGCTCGTGGAGGCGCATGAAATGGCTTCGAGCGAGAGGCTGGTCGTGCCTTCGGGTTTCGGCACGGTCGTCGTCAGCCATTCGCTGCCGTTCCAATGCTCCAGAAGCGGCTCGGGTTTCTTTCCCTGTTCGTATTCTTCAAGGAAGGTGTACTTGGTTTTCCCGATGGCCCAGCAGTCGCCCGCGGCAACACATGACAGACGCTTTAGTTCACCGATCGAGCCGTTGGCGGCGCTTCCCACCGGCTTGATGGAACGGTCGGCGCCGTCGGTGGCCGTCTGAAACGAATAATGGGCTTCGACTTCGCGGCAGCTACTTGAACAATTCGACGGATACGAGGCGACGAGCCGGCCGTCACGTTCGACGTTGAGCGTCCTGATGCCCCCGTTAACCGGGTCGATGTCGCTCGCGTCGATGTCCAACTGGGCGCTCGGCGCACTGAGCGGCTGTCCGGCACTTTCCGCGAGGGCACCCGATAGATCGACTTCAGGTGGAGTTGAGTCGAGGTTCAGGACACGGGAAGAAATACGACGGTTCCCCGCACCATCAGTCGCAATCTCGCTGAGCAAATAGGGGCCGTCCGGTTGAGAGGAAAAGTCGGGTTCGTTGAGCTGATAGCTAAGCGAGCAGGCGCCGTTCGTACAGCTCTGCGAAATCTGCCCCAGGGTTTCCGTATTCCCCGACTGGTCGGCGAGCTTGATGGACAGGGAAGTAACGCCGAAACCGGCGTCGCTGGCAAGGACGCTGAGTGGTTCCAGGTGTCCAGTGACGGTGGTGTTGGGAGCGAGCCAGCGCTGGATCCGGCTGTTGTTTGGGTCTGCGATCCAGATGCTGCCTTTGGAATCAGTTGCGATGCCAAACGGATAGGTGAAGCTGAACTGGCCGTTGCCGGTGCCTTTGCTGCCAAATTGGCCCAGGTAGGTCCCGTTCTGGTCGAACTCCTGGACGCGGCCGTTGCCCTGGTCGCCCACCCAGACGTCTCCCCTGGTGCCGACGGCGATCGCGTCGGGGTGGCTGAACTGGCCGTTCCCGGTGCCGGCGACGCCGAACTGGGTAACGAATTCACCCGCTTCGTTGAAAACAGCGACGCGGTTGTTTTGCCAGTCAGCGACCCAGACTTTGCCGCCAGGGCCGATGTCGATTCCCGTCGGTTCTCCCAACTGGCCCGGCGCGGAGCCTTTCGAGCCGACAACTTTGAGGAAGCTGCCGTTTTCGTCGAATTTCTGGACCCGCCCGCCGTAGGTATCGGAAACCCAGATATTGCCTTTGGCATCGATCGCAATTCCTTCAGGACCGCCGCTCGTGAACTGCCCGTTGCCGGTCCCTTTCGAGCCGAACTGAGAGAGATATTCGCCCTGCGGGCCGAACTTCTCCACGCGGCCATTGCCCTTGTCGGCGACCCAGATGTTTCCTTTGGCGTCGATGGCGAGAGCCGCCGGCGAGCTCAGCTGGCCATTGCCCGAGCCGAGCGAGCCGAACTTCGAAAGGTACTGCCCGTCGGCGCTGAACTTCTCGATCCGATTGTTGGCTTTGTCGGCCACCCAAAGATCGCCGTTGGCGTCGATCGCCACATCCGCCGGTGATTTGAGCTGGCCGTTCCCGCTGCCGTTGGTGCCGAAGGTGCTCCAGTAGGCAGTCTGTTTCGGCAACGCCGTGCTTTCCGCCGGAAGCCCCGAAACGCTCACGGCCGGCGACTGCTGGTCCCCGAGTTTGAACGCCAAGGACGATTCCGCCACATGGTGGAGCTTGTCTTCAGCTTTGACGACGAGCGTGTGCTGGCCCGGTGAATACGCCGCCGCTTCCATTGCGCCTTCATCGAGCCAGGTGCAATTCTGCGTTTTGCAGCCTGGGGCGTATTCGTGGAGAATTTTCCCGTCGACCCACTCGCTTATCTTCACGACGCCGGAGCGGTCCTTGGTGGGATCGTTGATCGCTGGTGGTTCATCGTCTCTCCATTCACCGTCTTCCGCTTCAACGCGAGCGATATAAATTGGCCGTTCGGTACCGAGTTTCGCCTGTTCGGTTACCGTTCCGGAGAGTTTCAAGGTCGGCGGCGCGTGATCGATGCGGACAGTCATCGCGTTCGTCGACGTCGATTTCCTCAGCACCGCGTCATAAGCCGTCACGGAGATCGTGCGGATCCCTTCGGGCAGTACCGAGGGGTCGTATGCGAGCTGAGGCTGAGGGCTGGCGGCAAGGCTCCAGGATTCCGGACAGCGGGACGTATAGGTACCGGAGCATCCGTTCCAGGTGTCCCAGCTCTGGGTGCCTCCGGATTTCGTGGTGGCTTCAGCCGTGAATTTTCGTACTCCCAGGCCGCCGTCGGTTGCGCTGACGTTCAGGCGAACCGGAGTGGAATCCATCCATTCGCCACTAGATGACGTCGTCAGGACCGGCGACTGCCAGTCGTCGAGCCAGACCGCAGCGCCTCCTACATAGAGGTCCCGCCAGCAGGGGATGTTGGTGCCCCCGCCCGAGGAGAGGCCAACGATGAAGGCGCGGCCCCATGATTCGACGGCGACACTCCCCACCGTTGCTGCTTGATCGTTCTGGACGAGATTCCATTGGCCGTCGCCCCAGAAACCGTCGTAATCGTGGGGCTGCGGATACGTCCCTCGATTGCACCCGTGGTCATCGCGCCAGAATGGAATCAGCCACACTTTTGCCACGTAGCTGCCCAGGTTCGGGGCGCTATAGGCCCAGTGGGAGTAGGTGTTGGCGCCGTAGTTGCGGCTCGGAGCCGTGAGGTATAGGCCACGTCCCCAGCAGGTGTAGAAGCAGGGGTTTCCGGTGCCAAAATAGATCAGTCCATAAGGTTCGCTGGTCCATTTCCAGGCTCCGTTTTCCAGGGCATCCAGACTGTGACCGTTCTGCCAACTCGTATTGGAGTTGACCCAGTCCTCGAGCACCATTTCGGGGTCCACCACGATTGGCATCGCGAATTCGTCGGAGTGGGCCACGTGCAGGACGATCGTGTCTCCATCGATCTCAAGATCGACGGGGACTTCGCTACCTTGCGCATCTTCTGCGGTCGGAAACGGTATCGATGCGAGCATCTCACCTTCGCGTAGGATTTCTGCCCCGCCCCGCCCATCAGCGAGCAATTCGGCACCCTGCGGAAGGTCCACGTGAAAGCGGAGCGTTTCGGGGCTCTCCGCAGAGCGCAGCACGTTCGTGATCTCGACTCCGGCGGCGGTCGGGGAGACCAGGGTGTCGGTGTCGGTCAAAGCTTCGAAGTTGAAGACGTTCTGGGCACCGAATTGTTGAGATTGACTGCCGGCGTCTGCTCCTACCTGGCTAATTGCCAATCCTTCTTCGCCCACCAGGATCGGGTCCGAAGCGGTTTCGCCGATGCGGACGTCGCTCAGGGCATTTACGGTTTCGAATTCTCCCCCGGCTGATTCCAAGGATAGGTCGACTGCGCTCTTGGTCCCATTTTCGTCTTCGACCTTCAGCGGCATACCCGCTTCCAGCAGCGCACCGTTCCCGTTATCGGTTACGACGGCAGACGATTCTCCGGTGATGAGGACCGATTCCGCGTTGGTAACCGAGCGCGCAGGATCAGAATTGAGCTCGTCCAAGTAGCCGCTGAAGTAGGTTTGCAGCAGATCCTTCGCTTCGGCAGCACCCACATTTGCGAACGCATCTTGAGATTTCTCACGTTCGTCCGTGGCCTGTGGGCCTTCTAGTTCTTCTTCACGCACAGCTTCTTCATGGGCGAGCTCCGCCAAACCGTCTTGGACATCAGCCGCGTCCGGTAGCGAGCTTGCTTCGGCCTGCAGCGACTGCGATGCAAGCGGGACCTCGCTAGTTGGTGGAACTGGAGGTTCGTCAGCAAAAACCGGTACAGCCGAGGTGACGAGCAGCAGTGCGACGAAACATGCCACCGAACCCATTCGGTTGCGTCTAATGCGATCGGCGGATTTGGGAGGGCGCACTACACGTCACCCTCAAGATCCTTGACTTCCTTGCGGCCGATTACCGCATGGCGTAGACAGCTTCCCACCTGAACCCCCTGCCTGACGTTAACGAGACACTGACTCTTGAGGCGGAAACTCATATCTCAAATAAAAGGGTGCTGTCAATAAGTGAGATAAGTCTGATCGTAGTCGTAGTGATTTATCAGTAGAAATCTGCCCGAAAATTCAACGAACCGACGTGTCGCATCGGATTTGGTCACTCGCGCTTACCTCAAACCGGGGATCGGGGGCTCAAGGGTTGCTGACGATTCTGCGGACGTGAGCGTGCATGGGGCGTTCCCCCTCTCCTGGCTGAAAGTGGTCGTCGTGCTGGCGAACCTGATCGTCTGGTGCGACGCGGCCCTGCGGCTGGCGGGGTGAGTTAGCCGGCGCGCTTGAACTCTTCGCGGTCGAGTGCCTTGACCACTGCCTCGGTGCGGGTACGGGCGTCGAGTTTTTCCATCGCGTTGCGGACGTGGGTGCGGACGGTCTCCGGCGAGAGGACCAGGCGCTTGGCGATCTGCTCGCCCGTCAGCCCATCAGCCAGCATCGCCAGGACTTCGGACTCGCGGTTGCTCAGCGCCTTCTCTCGTCCGTTCCCGTTCCCGGCCTTGCGGGAGAAGCTGGGGTCGAAGTAGCGCCCGCCGCGCCAGACCTCGCGCAGGGCCTCGACCAGCACCGAGAGGCCGGCTGGCTTGGCGACCAGGCCGCGGGCGCCGCTGCGGTACGCCGCCTCGAGCAGGTCGGGCTCGTCGAGCCCGGTGTAGATGACGAACTTCGAGTCGACGCCGTTGCCGCTGACCCGCCGCACCAGCTCGGTCCCCCGCTCGTCGGGCAGGTCGACGCCCACGACCGCCACGTCGGGCTCCCGCGCGCGGATTACCTCCTCGCCGCGCGCCGCCGTGGTCGCGCAGCCGAGCACGTTGAATCCGCGCCGTTCAAGCAGCACCGCGAGCCCGTCGCGAAGCGCCTCGTGTTGCTCGACCAGAACTAGAGACGGACTCCCGCTCGCCTCTCCCATTTCTCCTCCTTTGCCGCTGGCTGGGCCGACCGGTCAGTTACCCGCGACTGGACAAAGGAAACGCAAATGACTAACGAAACGCCTGGATCCCCGTCACCGCGCCGCCGATCACCAGCGCATGGACGTCTGCGGTCCCCTCGTAGGTGACCACCGACTCGAGGTTGTTCATGTGCCGGATCACCGGATACTCCAGCGTGACGCCGTTGGCGCCGAGCACCTGGCGTGCCGCTCGCGCCACCTCCAGCGCCCCGTTGACGTTGCCGAGCTTGCCGAGGCTGACGTGCTCGGGCCGCAGCGTCCCGTTGTCCTTCATCCGCCCCAGGTGCATCGCCATCAACGTTGCCCGGTTCACCTCCAGCACCATCTCGGCCAGCTTCTGCTGCTGGATCTGGAAGGAGGCGATCGGACGGTCGAACTGGACCCGCTCGGTCGCGTACTCGAGCGCCGCTTCGTAGCAAGCGCGGGCCGCCCCGGCCGCCCCCCAGACGATCCCGTAGCGCGCCTCGTTGAGGCACGAGAGCGGCCCTTTCAGCGAGCTCACCTCCGGCAGCACCGCGTCGGCCGGCAGCCGCACGTCGTCGAGCAGCAGCTCCGAGGTGATCGAGGCCCGCAGCGAGAGCTTCTTGTGGATGTCCTGCGTGGTGAAGCCCTTGGTGCCGCGGGGGACGAGGAAGCCGCGCACGCCCTCGTCGGTCTGTGCCCAGACCACCGCCACCTCCGAGGCCGAGCCGTTGGTGATCCACATCTTCTGCCCGTGCAGGATCCAGTCGGAGCCGTCGCGCCGCGCCCGCGTCCGCATCGAGCCCGGGTCCGACCCCGCGTCCGGCTCGGTCAGCCCGAAGCAGCCGAGCGCCTCGCCCGCGGCCATCCGCGGCAACCACTCCTGTTTCTGCTCCTCCGAGCCCCAGCGCCAGATCGCGTACATCGCCAGCGAGCCCTGGACCGAGACGAGGCTGCGGATGCCGCTGTCCCCCGCCTCCAGCTCCATGCAGGCGAGGCCGTAGGCGGTCGCGCTGGCGCCGGCGCAGCCGTAGCCGTCCAGGTGCATGCCGAGGACGCCGAGCTTGCCCAGTTCCGGCGCCAGCTCCTCCACCGGCACCGTCGCCGCCTCGAACCAATCCCCCACGTTCGGCACCACCTTGTCGCGGACGAAGGCGCGGACGGTGTCGCGGATGTCGCGCTCCTCGTCGGAGAGCAGGGAGTCGAGGGCGAGGTAGTCGGAGGGGCGGATCGGCGGCGCGGCGGTGGTGGATGACATGTGACGTCCTTGGTGTCGTTGATGTCGGGCTGCGGGGTCCTAGGATCGTGACCTAATGGGCGACTCGGCGCTGGGACGACTGCAGATCCTCGACTTCTCGCGCGTGCTCGCCGGGCCGCTGGCGACGATGACCCTCGCCGACCTCGGCGCCGAGGTGACCAAGGTCGAGCGGCCGGGCACGGGCGACGACACCCGCTCCTGGGGGCCGCCCCACGACGCCGCCGGCGAGGCCACCTACTTCCAGGCGGTCAACCGCAACAAGCGCAGCGTCGCGCTGGACCTCAGCGACCCCGCCGACCTCGCCAAAGCGCGGCGGCTGGCGCTCGCCGCCGACGTCGTCGTCGAGAACTTCCGGCCCGGGGTGATGGCGAAGCTCGAGCTCGACTACGAGCGCCTCGCCGCCGAGAACCCGCGGCTCGTCTTCTGCTCGATCACCGGCTTCGGCGGTTCCGGTGAAGGTGCCGAGCTGCCGGGATACGACCTGCTGGTGCAGGCCCTCGGCGGTCTGATGAGCATCACCGGCGAGCCCGAGGGCGAGCCGTTGAAGGTTGGGGTGGCGCTGGTCGACGTGATCGCCGGCCTCTACGCCGCGGTCGGCATCCTCGCCGCGCTCGAGCACCGCCGCGAGAGCGGCGAGGGACAGCTGGTCGAGGTCGACCTCCTCTCCGCCCTGCTCGCCGGGCTCGTCAACCAGTCCTCCGCCTACACCGTCGCCGGCGCGGTGCCGGCGCGGATGGGCAACCGCCACCCCAGCATCGCCCCCTACGAACTGCTGCGCTGCGGCGAGGGCGAGCTCGTTCTCGCGGTCGGCAACGACCGCCAGTTCCGCGACCTCTGCGAGGTGCTCGGGGCGGCGGGACTGGCCGACGACGAGCGCTTCGCCACCAACCCCGCCCGGGTCGAGAACCGCGCCGAGCTGCAGCTCCTGCTCGAGCGAGCGCTCGCCGCCCGCCCCGCCGCCGAGTGGGTCGAGCTGCTGCGGGCGCGCCGCGTCCCCGCCGGCGTCGTCAACGACCTCGCCGCCGCCTTCGAGTTCGCCGAGCAGATTGGGCTCGACCCGATCGTCGAGGTCCCCCGCGAGGACGGCCTGCCGGTCCGCCTCCCCCGCAGCCCGATCAGACTCTCGAAGACGCCCGCGAGCTATCGCCTGCCACCGCCGCGGTTACCCTGACGCCGGTGCGGGTCCTCGTCGTCACCAACTTCATGCCCGACGCCGGCGCGCCGCAGCGCGGGCGCTGGGTGCGGGACCAGGTCGACGAGGTGCGCAAGCGAGGGATCGAGGCCGACCTCTTCGAGTTCGCCCGCGGCCGCAACGAGTACCTGCCGGCGGCGCGGCGGCTGCGCTCGCTGCTGCGGCGCGAGCGCTTCGACCTCGTCCACGCCCACTACGGGCTGGCGGGGTGGGTGGCGAAGCTGGCCGGGGCGCGGCCGCTCGTCGTCACCTTCCACGGCACCGACGTCCGCCACCACCTCGTCGGCCACCTCTCGCGGCGGCTGGTCTGGCGGATCGACCTGGTCGCGGGCGTCTCGCGGGCGCTGTTCGAGGCCGAGGACGGGCGGCCGGGGCTCCCCCCCGTCCCCGCCTCCGCCGTCCTCCCCTGCGGGCCCGACCTGGAGCGCTTCGAGCCGATCCCGCGGGCGGAGGCGCGGCGGGCGCTGGGGCTCGACCCCGACGGCCGCTTCCTCTTCTTCCCGGCGAACCCGGCGCGGCCGGAGAAGCGCCACGACCGCGCCGCCGAGCTTGCGGCCGCCTGCGAAGCGGACCTGCTCACCGGCGGCTCGATCGAGCCCGAGCAGATGCCGCTCTGGATCAACGCCGCCAATGCCGTCCTCGTCACCTCTGACTACGAGGGCTTCGGGATGGCCGCGATCGAGGCGCTCGCCTGCGAGGTCCCGGTTCTCTCGACCCCGGTCGGGATCGCCTCCTACGCCCTCGGCGGGATCGACGGCTGCCTCAGCGCGGACTTCGACGTCGCTTCCTGGGAGCCAGTCGCGCGTCGCCACCTGGAGGCAAGCGACCCCCGCGTCGCCGGCGCCACCCGCGCCGCCACCCTCGCCGCCGGCCCGATGGCCGAGCGAGCGATCGAGGCCTACCGCGCTGTTGTCACTGGAGCGGTACCGACGAAGCTGCCGAGGCGGTAATAGATTGGGTCCTAATGAGTGCTGAGACCGGTCCCGCCGACGAGAGCCTCGAGAGCCAGATCCGCGAGGCCGAGCGGCGGCTGGAGGAGGCGGCGACGCTCGCGGCCGAGGCCGAGCGGCGGGCCGAAGAAGAGGTCCAGGCGCTGGAAACCGACCTCGAGCGCGAGCGCAAGGAGAAGGAGAAAGCGCTGGCGGCGGCCGAGGAGAGGCTCGGGGAGATTGAATCCCAGGTTGAGGCGGCCGAGCAGCGGGTCGAGGCGGCGGAGAGCCGCGCCACGGTCGCCGAGGAGACGATCGCCGACGAGCTGGCGCGGGCGCGAGAGAGCGCGGCGCAATGGCTGCAAGACCAGCTCGACTCGCTGCAACGAGAGGCTGAGGGGCGATAGCCGCAGTCGGTGAGTTCGACGTCGCCGTGGTCGGCGGCGGCGCCGCCGGACTCTGGAGCGCGCTGCGGGCGGCCGAGCTCGGCGCCCGCGTCTGTCTCATCTCCCGCACGCCGCTCTCGGAGAGCGCCAGCTTCTGGGCCCAGGGCGGCCTGGCGGCGGCGCTGGAACCGCACGACTCGCCCGACCTGCACGCCGCCGACACGATCGCTGCCGGGCGCGGCCTCTGCCGCACCTCGGCGGTGCGGGCGCTGGTCGAGGAGGCGCCGGCTGTCGTCCGCGACCTGATCGCCCGCGGCGTCGTCTTCGACGTCGACCACGAGGGGCGGCTGGGGCTGGGCCTGGAGGGCGGCCACACCCACCGCCGAATCGTCCACGCCGGGGGCAGCCAGACCGGGCGCGAGATCACCGGCAAGCTGGCCGGGATGGTGGCGGCGCAGAAGCGGATCGAGGTGCTGGAGCGGACCTCGGTCGTGGCGCTGTGGAGCGACGGCGAGCGCTGCCACGGGGTGGTCACCGGCGACGGCGGGGTGGCGGCATCGGCGACGATCCTCGCCACCGGCGGCGCCGCGGCGCTGTGGCGGCGGACGACCAACCCGCGCGGCGCGATCGGGGCCGGCCCGGTGCTCGCCTCCCTCGCCGGCGCCGACCTCGCCGACCTCGAGTTCTGCCAGTTCCACCCCACCGCGCTGGCGATCCCCGGCACTCCCCACGACGGCGTCCTGATCACTGAGGCGATCCGCGGCGAGGGAGCGAAGCTGCTCGATGCCAAGGGCGAGCGCTTCACCGACGAGTTGGCGCCCCGGGACGCGGTGACCGCGGCGATCCTCGTGCAGATGCGGATCGACGGCACCGAGGCGGTCAACCTCGACCTGCGCGAGATCGACCCGGCTCGCTTCCCCAACGTCTTCGCCTCGCTGGCGAGGGCCGGCCTCGACCCGCAGGCCAATCCGGTGCCGGTCTCCCCCGCCGCCCACTACACGATGGGCGGGATCGCGGTCGACATCGACGGCCGCTCCTCCCTCCCCGGCCTCTACGCCGTCGGCGAGTGCTCATGCACCGGCCTGCACGGCGCCAACCGGCTCGCCTCCAACTCGCTCAGCGAGTGCTTCGTCTTCGGCGGCCGCGCCGCGGCGGCGGCACTGGGCGAGGAAGCGGCGACGTCGCGGCCTGAGCCGCCCGAGTGGCGCTTCGACCCGCCCAGCGAGGAGATCCGCGACGCGGTCTGGCGCTATGCCGGGCCGATGCGCAATCCCGACGACCTCGCGCGCCTGATCTCGAACCCGTATCCGCTGGCGCGAGCGGTCGGCGCCAGCGCCCTCGCCCGCCGCGAGTCGCGCGGCGGCCACCTGCGGCGCGACTGCCCCGACACGGACTCTCGCCTCGACGGCATCCACGTGGTCGTCTCCCCCGACGGCAGCGTCCGCCAAGAGAAGTGGCACTGAGAACCGAGGGAGGTAGCTTCGCCGCATGCTCTTAGGCGTTGACGTCGGCGGGACCTTCACCGACGCCGTCCTGCTCGACGGTGGCGCCGTCCACACCGCCAAGGTGCCGACCACGCCGCGGGAAGAGTCCGCTGGGGTGATGCGGGCGGTTGAGGAGGTGCTCGAACGAGCGAGCGCTGTGCCAAGCAGCATTGATGCCTTCGCCCACGGGATGACGGTCGGGACCAACGCCCTGCTGGAGGAGCGGGGGGCGCGGACGGCGCTCGTCGCCACCCGCGGCTTCGCCGACCTGCTGGAGATCGGGCGCCAGGACCGTCCCCACCTCTACCGGCTCTGCGCACCGAAGCCGGCGCCGCTCGTGCCTCCGGACCTCCGCTTCGAGGCGGCCGAGCGGGTCGGGCCGGAGGGCGTGGTCGAGCCGCTCGCCGACGAGGAGGTAGAGCGCCTCGCGGCGGCCGTCGCGACAAGCGGCGCCGAGTCGGTCGCCGTCTGCCTCCTCTTCTCCTACCTCGACCCGAGCCACGAGCAGCGGATTGCCGCGGCGCTGCGCCGGCGCCTCCCCGGCCTCCACGTCTCCGCCTCCCACGAGGTCCTCCCTCGCTTCCGCGAGTACGAGCGCTGCTCGACGACCGTGATCGACGCCTACCTCAGCCCACTGCTCGGGCGTTACCTCGGCAGCCTCGGCGAGGCCGCCACCGAGGCCGGCCTGCCGCAGCCGCTGGTGATGCGCTCTTCCGGCGGCGTCGCCCCCGCCGAAGAGGCGGCGCGGGCCGGCGCCTGGAGCGTTCTCTCCGGACCGGCCGGCGGCGCCGTCGGCGCCGGGCTGCTGGCGCAGCTGAGCGGCGACGGCAACGCGCTCGGCTTCGACATGGGCGGCACCTCCTGCGACGTCTGCGTGGTCGAGGGCGGCGAGGTCCGCCGCACCGACTGGCGCGAGATCGACGGCCGCCCGATTCAGCTGCCGATGGTCGACGTCCACACCGTCGGCGCCGGCGGCGGCTCGATCGGCTGGCGCGACCCCGGCGGCGCCCTGCGGGTCGGCCCCCGCTCCGCCGGCGCCGACCCTGGCCCCGCTTGCTACGGCCGCGGCGGCAGCGAGCCGACGGTCACCGACGCCAACCTCCTACTCGGCCACCTGGCCGGCGACTCGCAGCTGGCCGGCGGGGTCGCCCTCGACGCCGAGGCGGCCGAGCGCGCGGTCGCCGAGCTCGGCCGCTCCCTCGACCTCGACCGGTTGGAGACCGCCGCCGGCATCCTCCGCGTCGCCAACCAGGAGATGGTGCGGGCGCTGCGGGTCGTCACCGTCGAGCGCGGCGTCGACCCGCGCGGCTTCGCGCTCCTGCCCTTCGGCGGCGCCGGGCCGATGCACGCGGCGGCGATCGCTAAAGAGCTCGGGATCGCGAGGATTTTGTGCCCCCGCGCCGGCGGCGTCCTCTCCGCCCTCGGCCTCTGCGCCTCCGAGCGCCGCCGCGACACCGCGCGGACGGTGATGATGAGCGGCAGTGAGCTGACCGCGGAGCGGATCGCCTCGGAGATCCAGGCGATGGTCGAGGAAACCGGCGCCGGCATGGACAAGGGAGCCGAGGCACGGGTCGTCTACCAACTGCGCTACGCCGGGCAGGCGTTCGAGCTGCCGGTGCCCGGTCCCGTCGATCCGGACCCAGCCGATCTGGTCGAGGGATTCGAACGCGCCCACGAGGAACGCTACGGGCACCGCGATCCCGAGGGCGAAGTCGTCCTCGTCGACGTCGACCTGGCGCTGGTAGTGCCGGGGCCGGCGCCACGACCGGTGGCGGCGAGCGAGGGTGCGCTCGAGCGCAGCACCCGCCCCGTCCACTTCGACGGCGAGTGGATCGAGACCCCGGTCCTACGCGGCGAGCCCGCGGCCGGCACCGCGGCCGAGGGCCCGATCGTCTTCGAGCTGCCCGAGGCGACCTTCGTCCTCCCGCCCGGCTGGCAGTCGCGCGTCGACGAGCACGGCACCATCGTTGCGTGGTTCCTTTCGGACGAAATAGGTCCGAAAGGAACCACGGAACCGGGGGGAGGGTCGCGATGAGCACCATGGACCCGATCGCGCTGCAGGTCCTGGTCGGCGGCCTGCGCGCCGCCTGCGACGAGATGGGGGCAACGCTGATCCGCTCCGCCTACTCGGCCAACATCAAGGAGCGGCACGACTGCTCGACCGCGCTCTTCGACCCCGAGGGCGAGCTGGTGATGCAGGCCGAGCACATCCCGGTCCACCTCGGCTCGATGCCGGACGCGGTGGCCGCCGTCCTCGGTGAGGAGCAGCAGCCTGGCCAGAGTTGGATCCTCAACGACCCCTACCGGGGCGGCACCCACCTGCCCGACATCACCCTGATCGCGCCCGTCTTCGCCGCCAGCGAGCTGCTCGGCTTCGCCGCCAGCCGCGCCCACCACGCCGACGTCGGCGGCCCGACTCCCGGCAGCATGCCCGCCTTCTCGACCACCCTCGAGGAGGAGGGCGTGGTGATCCCGCCGACCGTCGCCACCGAGGAGACGCTCGAGCGGCTCGCTGCCCAGATGCGGATGCCGCACCAGCGCCTCGCCGATCTGCGCGCGCAGCAGGCCGCCAACCGGGTCGGCGAGCTGCGCCTGGGAGAGCTGCGCGAGCGGCTCGGCACCGAGGCGCTGCGCGAAGGGATGGCCGAGATCCTCGCCTACACCGAGCGCCGCACCCGCGCCGCCCTCGCCGAGCTCCCCGATGGCAGCTACCGCGCCGAAGACGTGCTCGAAGGCGACTGGAACGGCGAGGATCGCGACCTGCGCCTGCGCCTGGAGGCGACGATCGAGGGCGAGGAGCTGCGCCTCGACTTCGGCGGCAGCACCGAGCAGGTCGAGGGCAACCTCAACTGCCCGCTCTCGGTGACCAAGTCGGCGGCCTTCTTCGCCGTCCGCGTCCTCACCGACCCCGATGGCCCGCCTTCGGCCGGCGCCCATCGGCCGATCGAGGTCCTCGCCCCGCCTGGCTCCCTCCTCAACGCCCGCTTCCCCGCCGCCGTCGCCGCCGGCAACGTCGAGACCTCGAGCCGCGTCGCCGACCTCGTCCTCGCCGCCCTCTCCCAGGCGCGGCCGGGACCGGCCCAGGGGCAGGGGACGATGAACAACCTGACGCTGGCGAACGACGAGTTCACCTACTACGAGACCCTCGGCGGCGGCCAGGGCGCCTGCCCCGACGCCGACGGCCCCAGCGCGATCCACGTCGCGATGTCGAACACCCTCAACACGCCCACCGAGGCGCTGGAGACCGAATTCCCGCTGCGCATGCGTGAGCTCTCGCTGCGGCGCGGCAGCGGCGGCGAGGGCGCCCACCGCGGCGGCGACGGCATCGTCCGCGAGATCCAAGCGCTGGCGCCGGTGCGCTTCACCTTGATCACCGAGCGCCGGCGCCACGCGCCCGCGGGCCGCGACGGCGGCGCCGATGGCGCCTCAGGCGCCAACCTCCTCAACGGCTCGCCGCTTCCAAGCAAGGCAGCCGGCGAGTTGGCACCCGGCGATCGCCTGCGAATCGAGACCCCTGGCGGCGGTGGAAACGGCCGCAACGGTCGATCCTAATGTGACATCCGCCACGCTTGAATGGACAAACCGCAAATTTCGCAGTTTTTTAGTTGAGATTTCGCTGCACTCCTCTAGAATGCGCGCCCCGGGCGGGCGCAGACGGCCTGTACAGGCCAAGTACGCAGATGCCCAGCCCCAGTTAGAACTCGAATCACGAAATCTTTGCAGGACTACTCCAATGCCGATCGCTCTCAAGGAATGGGCTGTAACCGTCCGCGCCCTCGCGGAGGGCGAGCAGCTGCTGACCCTGCGTAAGGGCGGCATCCGCGAGGAGAACAAGCACTTCGAGCTCGAGCACGAGCGCTTCTTCCTCTACCCGACCTTCGACCACCAGCGGAACGACCTGGTCCGCGAATCGCACCATCCGGAGCTGCGCCGGGCCCTCGAGGAGGGCGTCTGGCCCGACGAGGAGCCGCCGCCGAAAGCACTGCTTCAGGACGGCGGCATCCCCCAGCCCGAGCGCGTGCGGTTGCGCGCCTGGGCCGAGGTCGTCGACCACGTGACGATCAACGACCGGCGCACGCTGGACTCGCTCTCGCCGTACTACATCTGGACCCCGGACTACGCCGAAAAGCGCCTCGCTTGGAAGCGCCGGCACCCGCTGCACGTGCTGTTGCTGCGGGTCCACCGGATCCCGCGCCCGGTCACCGTGCGCGTCCGCGACGAGTACCACGGCTGCCGCTCCTGGGTCGAGATCGACCGCGAACTGCCCTTCGAGGGCACCCCGGTGATGGCCGAAGAAGAGTTCGACCGCGCCCGGTCCGAGATCACGGACCGCTGCCGCTCAGCCGAACCCCTCCTGGTTTGATCGACTCCGCCTCGCGCTAGTCTCGCCTCGATGTCCTGGGTCGAGACCGAGTCCCTGTCGTTCACCGCGCGCCACGACTCCGATGACTCCACCTACGCGGAGCGGACGCTGGACCGGCTCGAGCACCTGCGGCTGCGGCTCGAAGACCGCTTCGAGCGGATCCCGGAGGAGGTGACGATCGTCGTCCACACCAACCCGGTCTGGCTGACGGCGGCCCATCCCTTCCTCCCTGCCGCCCGCTGGTCGGCGGCGCCGGCCGGACGCCGCTACCTCGCCGGCTGGCCGATGTCGACCGAGCTCCACGTCCTTAACGACACACACATGGAACGGCGCGCCGCCGGCGACGACTCCTGCGAAGCCCTTCTCGGCACCGCCGAGCGCCTCTATGCCCAGCTGGTGATCGCCCACAACAACACCGACCTCCCCCCCTCATGGACGCCGCGGCGCTTCGCCCGCTACCTGCGCTGGGCCTGGCTGGTCGAAGGCGGCGCCCAGTACTTCTCCCGCCAGGTCGGCCTCTACCGCGCCGCGACGATCCGCCGCCTGCGCGAGAGCTCCCGGCCCTCCTTCCCCCCGTCCCGCCGCGACGCCGTCATCCTCGGCGGGACGATCTTCGACCTGCTCGAGAACGAGCGCGGCCCCGAGGCCTGCGAGCGCCTCGTCGACAAGCTCCTCCCCCAGGGCCCCGACGTGCAGCTCGAAGACGCCTTCGACGCCCGCTTCCGCGACATCGAGGCCGCCTGGCGCGACTACCTGCGCGAGATGGTCCGCGGCCCGGTCGCGGTCTGACCCCCGTCAGTTAGCCAGGTTCCGGCGGAGCCTGCTCGTCTTCGGCCCGCGCTTCGGCCAGCAGCGCGCGAGCTTCCTCGGCACGGTGGGAGTGGACGAGCACCTGTCTTGAACCACCACTGCTCAGCCCGCCGTAGGCGAGGAACATTCCGTCGACACCCACCTGCTGCTGGATGCTGGGGATTCCGTGCTCCTCGAGCAGCGCCTGGATCACCAGGGCTTGTACTTCGTCGCCCACGAATGCGACCTCGGCGAGCTCGGTGGTATCGCCCATTAGGTCGTCTGGTAGAGAAGCCAGAGGAGCAGGAAACCTCCGAGCGCGACGACGATGATCCAGAACGCCAGGCGCGCCGGCGACACCTCGCCGGTTTCGCCGCGAGCGAGGCGGCGCTGCTCTTCCAACTCAGTCCGCTCTTCGTCCTCGTCCTCGATCATCGTTTCGGCGAGCACCTCGCGCGCCCGCTTCGCCGCCCCTTCGGGGACCATCAAGTCGTGGGGGCCGCCGGCGAGGAAGTCCGGGTTGTCGAAGCCGCGGCTGCGCCTCAGGATGCTCGGGATGCCGGCCTGCGAGAGCAGTCCCTGCAGCATTTCCCCCTCCACCTGGTTGCGGGCGAAGGCGACCTTGACGAGATCCTCACCGCCTCCACCACCGCCGCCACCGCCCTCGTCGCCGCGATCGTGATCGCCGCCGCTCCCGTGGGAGCCGCGCTGGTGGCCGCTGCCCGGGGGCTTACGTGAGGTCGAGCTCGACATCGGCGATCTTCATCTCCTTCAGTGAGTACGCCTTCACGTCGGGCGCGTCGCCGTTCTCCAGCGAGACGATCACATAGACCTGTTCCGGCCACATCACCGCCTCGTTGACGTCGGTCTGCGAGGGATAGGCGGCGCTGCGGGTGTGCGAGTGGTAGATCGCGACAAGGTCTTCGCCAGCGTCTTCGATCGCCTTCAGCGCGTCGTACTGACCCTGCGGGTCCATCTCGTAGCGCAGCGGGCTCGCCGCGGCGTTCTCCACCCGTACCACCCGGGTCGCCCCACCGTCGCGCCCGCCGATCATCCCGCAGCACTCGTTCGGCAGATCCTCGCGCGCGTGCGCGACCATCTCGTCGATCAATTGCTGCGAAATCTTCATCGGCCCAGAACTCTAGGCCGACCTACCACCAAACGGTGGAGTCGAGGTTTTCGATCTCCTCGATCGGCTTGGTGTAGACGCCCGAAGACAGGTACTTCCAGCCATCGTCGGGGATCAGGAAGACGACGTTGCCGCCGTCGAGTTCACCGGCGATGCGGTTGGCGATGTAGGCGATCGCGCCGCCGGAGACGCCGGCGAAGACACCCTCCTCGTCGAGCAGCTTCTTCGTCCAGACGATTGCGTCGCGGTTGGAGACCATGATCTTGCGGTCGAGCAGGGAGAGGTCGATGATCGGCGGGATGAAGCCATCGTCGAGGGAGCGCAGGCCCTGAACGAGCTCGCCCTGTTTCGGCTCGGCGGCGACGATCAGCGTCTCCGGGTTGGCCTCCTTGAGGCGGCGGCCGTTGCCCATCAGGGTCCCGCCGGTGCCGAGGCCGCCGACGAAGGCGGTCACCTCGTCGAGCTCGTCGAGAATCTCGACCGCGGTGCCGTTGTAGTGGGCGAGCGGGTTGGCCTCATTGCCGTACTGGTAAGGCATGTAGTAGCCGGGCTCCTCGGCCATCTCCAGCGCCACCTCAACGGCGCCGTTGGAGCCCTTGGCGCCCTCCGAGTAGACGATCTCCGCCCCGTACATGCGCAGCAGCTCGGTCCGCTCCTCGGTGACGTTGTCGGGCATCACCACCTTCAGCGGGTAGCCCTTGCGGCGGCAGATCATCGCCAGGGCGATGCCGGTGTTGCCGGAGGTCGGTTCGAGGATCGTGTGGCCCGGTTCGATCGCGCCCTCCGCCTCGGCCGCCTCGATCATCGACCTGGCGACCCGATCCTTGACCGAGCCGGTCGGGTTATGGCCCTCGAGCTTGGCGTAGATGCGGACCTCGGGCTTCGGCGAGAGCCGCGGCAGCTCGACCAGGGGCGTATTGCCGATCGACTCGACGATGTCGCCGAAGCGCCCTCCGCAGGGTTTGTTGAGTAGCTCGTCTCGCATTGCGCCGCCCTTACTTCAGAAAGTGTAGCGGGGGTTGGACAAGCCGCTCGACGGATTCGGAAGCGCCTGCACTGGGCATGGAAAGGCGCAGCTTGTATGTTCGGCACGTCCGGCAAATCTTTGATCGGAGGAAAGTGGAATGAGAAAGACCCGGTTGACTGCGTTCTTCGCGGTCCTCCTGCTTGCGGTCGTCTCGGTCGTAGTGATCGGCTGCGGCGGCGGTAGCGACAGCACCACCGGTGGTGGCGGTAGCGAAACCAGCGCAGGCGGGGGCGGCGAACCGCTCACCGTCGGCTCCGACATTCCCTATCCGCCGTTCGAGCAGGGGAAACCCGGCAGCTACACCGGCTTCGACGTCGAACTGATGGAAGCGATCGCCGAAAAGATCGGCCGCACGGCGGAATTCCAGGACACCTCGTTCGAAACGATCTTCCGCGACCTCGCCCAGGGCAAGTTCGAAGCGGTGATCTCGGCCGCGACGATCACCCAGGAACGCGAGCAGGCCGTCGACTTCTCCAACCCCTATTACCTCTCCGAACAGGCGGTCCTCGTCAAAGAAGGCAGCGACGTCAAATCGCTGGAAGACCTGGAAGGCAAGACGGTCGCCGTCCAGCAGGGCACGACCGGCCAGGAACTCGCCAAGGAAGAACTCGGCGGCAGCGAAATTCGCCCCTATCCGGAAGGCCCCGACGCGATCAACGCGCTCAAAGCCGGCACCGTCGAAGGCGTGATCATCGACGCGCCGGTGGCGCAGAACGCGGTCGAAAAATCAGGCGGGGTCGAAATCGCCGAAAAAGTCTCGACCAACGAAGACTATGGAATCGCCGTCGCCCAAGGCGAAACGGAATTGCTGAAAGAAATCAACGACGCGCTGCAGGAAGTAAAGGATGACGGGACCTACACGAAGATCTACAAGAAGTGGTTCCATGCCGAACCACCGAAAGAAATCTTCACGGCAAATCACGAACCGGAATAACGACTGCCGTCAGAGGTTGAGTCGAGACGGAAGGGGCGCCATGATGGCGCCTCTTCTTTTTTTTAGGAGCTAGCAGGAGAGGGCGATGAGCGAATTCTTCCACCAGTACTTCGACTTCAACTACATGGGCGAACACTTCTGGGAAGTCCTCGAAGCCTTCCTGCAGAACCTGCTGATCTTCGCCGTCGTCGCCGTCCTCGCCCTCACCTGGGGGCTGATCCTGGCACTGCTGCGACAGCTGCCGGGGAAGAAATTCATGCCGGTCCGCTTCTTCACGATCGCCTACATCGACCTCTTCCGAGCGATCCCGATCCTGATCGTAATCCTGCTGATCTCCGGCGGCATCCCGTTCCTCGAATTCATCCCCAAAGAAATCCGCATCCCGCACTGGTTCGGCAAGCCCGATCCGTTCTGGTACGGGACTGCAGCGCTGATGCTGGTCTACGGCGCCTTCACCGCCGAGGTCTACCGGGCGGGGATCGAAGCCGTTCCGGGCGGGCAGATGGAGGCCGCCCGTTCGCTCGGGATGAGCCACTGGCAGGCGATGCGCCACGTCGTCGTCCCCCAGGCGGTGACCCTGATCCCGGCGCCGATGCTGAACGAAATGATCTCGCTGCTGAAGGACTCGACCCTGGTCAGCGTCATCGCCTTCGCCGAGTCGGTCCTGATCAGCCGCGAACTGCTCGCCGAATCCTTCAACAGCTCAGCCCTGCTGCTGACCGGCTTTTTCTTCATCGTCATCATCCTTCCCCTGGCTCGCATCGTCGACAAACTGATCGCCCGCAACCAGGGCAAGATCACCCGCGGCTCCCACATCGAGGTGGCGTGATGACCGAGCAGATGGTCAGCCTGAAGGGGATCTGCAAGCGCTTCGGCGAGCTCGAAGTGCTGAAAGGCGTCGACATCGACGTCGGCCGCGGGGAAGTCGTCTGCATCCTCGGTCCCAGCGGGTCCGGCAAGAGCACGCTGTTGCGCTGCGTCAACCTGCTCGAGCCGCCCGAGGAGGGCGAGATATTCGTCGAAGGCAACGACATCTGCAAGGGGCCCGGCTCAGGCACTGGCGAGCAGAGCTGGGAGCTCAACTACGTTCGCCAGCGAGTCGGGATCGTCTTCCAGCAGTTCAACCTCTTCCCTCACAAGACGGCGCTGGAGAACGTGACGCTGGCGCAGGAGAAGGTGCTCGGCCGCTCGAAGCAGGAGGCGCGGGCGAAGGCGACCGAGCTGCTGGAACGGGTCGGCCTCGGCGACCAACTGGGGCAGTACCCCGAAACCCTCTCCGGCGGTCAGCAGCAGCGGGTGGCGATCGCGCGGGCGCTGGCGATGGAACCGCACGTGATGCTCTTCGACGAGGTGACCAGCGCGCTGGACCCCGAGCTGGTCAAAGAAGTGCTCGACACGATGCGCGAGCTGGCCGAAGAAGGGATGACGATGATGGTCGTCACCCACGAGATCGGCTTCGCCCGCGAGGTCGCCGACCGGGTGATCTTCATGGATGGCGGCGTGATCGTCGAGGAAGGCCCGCCGGCCGAGGTGCTCGAGAACCCCAAGGAAGAGCGCACCAAACAATTCCTCGGCTTGGTCCTGGACCGCTGAGAAGCTACGCGGCGCCGCCGGCCATGGCGGGGAGGATCACAACGGTGTCGCCGTCTTTTACCGCAGTGTCGAGACCATCGAGCACCCGCACGTCCTCGTCGTTGAGGTAGACGTTGACGTAGCGGTTGAGCTCGCCGCCCTCGCCGAAGAGCTGGGCCTCGGTGTCGGGGAACTCGCCGGTCAGCGAGCGCAGGACCTCTCCGACGTTGCCGCCGCTGGCCTCGACCTCGGGCTGGCCGCCCGTTTTCGGGCGCAGGACTGGGGGGATGCGGACGGTCGCCATCGGAGCGGTGATCCTAGTCGAGCGGAGGCTTAGCGGTCGCCGCCGGCGCCGGCGCAGAATGCGTCGTAGTCGGGGAACTTGCCCATCTCCGACTCCGGGATCTCCTCGGCGTTCTCGCCGCAGATCGGGCAGTCGGGGTCGCGGCGGACCTTCAGCTCGGTGAAGCGGGTACCGAGGGCCTCGTAGAGGAGCAGGCGGCCGACCAGCGGCTCGCCTTTGCCGAGCACCAGCTTGATCACCTCGTTGGCCTGCAGCGTGCCCATCGTCCCGGCCATTACCCCAAGCACCCCGTTGGCGGAGCAGCTCGGCGCCAGCTCGGCCGGCGGCGGGGTCGGGTAGAGGCAGCGATAGCAAGGCCCCTCGTAGGGGACGAAGGTCGAAATCTGCCCGTCGAAGCCGAGGATCGAAGCGGAGACGACCGGCTTGCGCAGCCGCACCGAAGCGTCGTTCAGGAGGTAGCGGGTGGGGAAGTTGTCGGCGCCGTCGACGACGATGTCGTAGTTCTTGATCACGTCGAGAATGTTCGAGGAGTCGAGGCGGCCGTTGTGCTCGACCACGTTGACGTCGGGGTTGAGCCCTTCGATGAAGATCCGCGCCGAGGCGGTCTTCGGCATCCCGATCCGTTCGGTGTTGTGGATCACTTGGCGCTGCAGATTGGAGGCGTCGACGACGTCGTCATCGACGAGGCCGATCGTGCCGACCCCGGCCGCGGCGAGGTAGAGCGCGGTCGGGGCGCCGAGGCCGCCGGCGCCGAGCAGCAGCACCTTCGCGTTCAGCAGCTTTAGCTGGCCGTCGACTCCGACCTCCGGCAGCAGCGTGTGGCGCGAGTAGCGCTCGCGCTGCTCTGCCGTCATCCCCGAGGGAGACACGACCGGCAATCCCTGCTCCTGCCACTGGACGATGCCGCCGCTCATCGAGGCGACGTTCTCGTAGCCCAGCTGCTGCAACTGCGCGGCAGCGATTGCCGATCGGTTGCCGGAGCGGCAGTAGAGGATCGTCCGGGCCGATTTGTCGGGGGCGGCCTCGGCGATCTCATCGGCGATCAGGCCAGGCGGCACCAGCTTGCCGTTCTCGAGGTGAGCCTCCTGGTACTCGTGGGGCTCGCGGGTGTCGATCAGGACGACGTTGCCGCCGTTGATCTCCTCCGCCGCCTCGAAGGGTTCGATCTCCTCAATCGTCTGCACTCGCTCGGTGTCGATGGCCATTTTGAAGTAAATCCCCTGAAATCGGATCAGCTTTAACTTCAAAAAGTATAGCGCCATGAAAACGTGGGCGGGATTACTTTAAAAAGCAGGCCTATAAAGCGCCCTTCTGGACCAGAGGAATAGACAAGTGCCTTTGACTACTCGTCTTGACTTCCATCGCGATCTGTCGATAAGGTCACCAGCGATGGCAGTTGAGATTGGCGCAACTGGCGGTTTCGGCGAAAGCGTATCCCTCTCTGGGGAGGATGCTGCGCGCTTCGTAAACGAGGTTTCCCACCCCTCGACCGACGAGCGACGCCTGTCGCATCTGGAGCGTTCTGATAGAGCCTTCGAGCGCTTCTTCTCGCCCGAGCCCATCAGCGAACTCCCCACCTCCAAGTAGTCATTGACGGCTCAGCTTCGGCGCCTCGCGCTTCCCGTTGACGAGCAACTTTCCCGAGTAATCGCGGAGTTCGATTGTCTAGGCGAGCATCACTATGACGATTTGGTGGCTAAGAACGTAAACGGATTCCTCTCGGATGGTCGCTGTGAGCAGGGGCTGAAACATGGGATCAGTTCCACCTATCTACTGCTTGATCCCGAGAAGGAGCCAGCGCTGATCGGATACGCAACGCTGACGTTTGATTCGGTGCGGCTCACCAACTCGGAGAAGAAAAAGATGGAGGAGTCGATCGGAATCGCCCAGTTCG
>Ga0207640_10000202_pt1 | contig 42596 bp, 54 predicted proteins | sample KBSCornC42_FD_184300 | JGI IMG/M metagenome (GOLD analysis project Ga0207640, IMG submission 184300) | Corn rhizosphere microbial communities from Kellogg Biological Station, Michigan, USA - KBS Corn C4-2 (SPAdes) (version 2) | ecosystem: Host-associated > Plants > Roots > Rhizosphere > Soil ... | reverse complement strand
TCGAGGGGCGGACGCTCAGCTGGAGCTGTTCGACCCATGATTGCTCCTTCGCATGTGCGGAATTTTCAATCGTTAAGGAACATTTTCGAACTGAAACATTTTTGCGCTAGTGTATGCTGCATTGCAGTAGAGTTCATTGGGGGTGCGATACATGTCTGCGTTGCTTGGCTTGCTCGCGTTCATTTATGGGATTTCGCTGACAATCGCGGCGGGTGGCGGCGTGCTGCTCACCGTTTCGCCCCGCTTTCGGCGGCTGCTGATCGGGGACGCGCCCCGCTTCTGAGCTCGCTCCGGGCGCCAGCCCGGTGATGCGGATCGCGCGGGTCGCGACCGCGGACGATTTCGAAGGTTGGCGGAACATCGCGCGCGAGCTGGCAGCGCAGGACGTGCCGGCAGGGCAGATTGTCTGGCAGGTCGGCGATGTGCCGACCGACCTGTTCGGGGCCTCATCGGTTTCGGCAATTGGCCAGGCACCGGCTTTCGCGGTTCCACGCTTGTTTATCTCGCTTGCGCGCACCGCTGTCTGTCATCGCGATCCTGAGCGCTTCGCTTTGCTATATGCGCTTTTACGCCGTTTGCGTGCCGATCCTGCGCTGATCGAGGACCAGTCCGATCCCTTGCTTCAAAGGATCGATGGCCTCGCCAGGCAGGTTCGGCGCGATATCCATAAGATGCGCGCCTTCCTGCGCTTTCGCGAGATTGGCGAGGAGGAAGCGCGGCGGTTCGTTGCCTGGTTCGAGCCCGATCATCACATCGTGCGCGCCAATGCCGACTTCTTCCTCGATCGGTTCGCATCAATGCGTTGGTCAATTTTGACGCCGGATTTATCGCTGCATTGGGACGATGAAACACTCCAAGAAGGACCGGGCGCGACGCGACATGATGCACCGTCGGGAGACCCGCTCGAACAGACCTGGCGGACCTATTACGCCTCCACCTTCAACCCGGCGCGTGTCAAAGTGGGCGCGATGCTGAAGGAGATGCCGCGCAAATATTGGAAAAACATGCCCGAAACCGCGTTGGTACCGGGCCTGATAGCATCGGCGCAGGCGCGGGAGAGGGCGATGGTGGCGGCGAGCCGCGAAAATCTGGGCGCGAACGTTGCCGGATCGTGGGAGGCTCTGCGCGAGGAAGCGCGGGGCTGTACCCGCTGCCCGCTCTATAAGGATGCCACCCAGACCGTGTTCGGCGAAGGCCCGCTCGACGCCAGGCTGATGTTCGTGGGCGAGCAGCCGGGCGACCAGGAGGATATCGCCGGTAAACCCTTTGTCGGCCCAGCCGGGCAGATGTTCGACGAGGCGCTCGAGAAGGCCGGCGTCGACCGCGCGCGCGTCTATGTCACCAACGCGGTCAAGCATTTCAAATATGAGGCGAGAGGCAAGCGCCGCATACATTCCAAGCCTAATGCCGGCGAGATCAAGGCGTGCCGCTGGTGGTATGCGCAGGAACGCGAACTGATCCGCCCGGCGGTAACGGTGGCTCTGGGCGCGACCGCGGCGCGCCAGATGCTGGGCAAACCGGTGACGATTGGGGCCGCACGCGGTGAACCGCACCGGCTTGAGGATGGTGGCGAAGGCTGGGTCACGATCCATCCCAGCTTTCTGTTGCGTATCCAGGACAAAAGCGATGCTGCAGATGAGTTCCGACGGTTCGTCGAGGATCTCAAGCGCGTGAAGAAGCGGGTCGAGGCGCTCACCTAACGGCGGAAATGTTGAATGCTCGACTTCGGTCTCCGCTTAGGCAAGAAAGCGGCATGACTTCAAAATCCACTGTCCGCCCGCCCGAGCTCACCTTTCGCGGGATATTGCTCGGCTGTTTCATCACTTTGCTGTTCACCGCCGCCAATCTCTATCTGGGTTTGCGCGTTGGCCTGACGATCGCGACATCGATTCCCGCTGCGGTAATCTCGATGGCGCTGCTCCGTAATTTCAAGAACGCCAACATCTTCGAAAATAATATCGTCCAGACGATCGCCAGCGCGGCAGGGACTCTCTCCTCGATCGGCTATGTCCTGCCCGGCCTGATCATGATCGGCTGGTGGACCGGCTTCTCCTTCTGGATGAGTTTCTGGATCTGCGCGCTCGGCGGCCTGCTGGGTGTCTTGTTCAGCGTGCCTTTGCGCCGTGCCCTGGTGACCGGATCGGACCTGCCTTACCCCGAAGGCGTCGCCGCTGCCGCGGTACTCAAGGTCGGCACCGACACGATAGAGGGCGTCGCCGAGAGCAAGGCGGGGCTGCGCGTGATCGTGGTCGGCAGCGTCGTATCGGCGTTTTATTCCGCACTGGCCGCAACACAGATCGCGGCGGCCGAGATCATGAAATGGTTTCGCGTCGGCGAAACCGGCACGGGCGTTCATGCCACCATGTCCTTCGCGCTGGTTGGCGCTGGGCATCTCGTCGGGCTGACGGTCGGTTTGGCGATTATGTGGGGCCTGGTGCTCGGTTTCGGCATCGTGACCCCCCTGCTCACGTATTGGGCGCATACGCCCGACGCGGCCCAGGGGATTTGGGCACATCAGGTGCGCTTTTTCGGTGCGGGAGTGATCGGCATCGCCGCGCTTTGGACGCTCGCCACCTTGATCATGCCGATCATCGGCGGCCTGCGCGAATCGCTTGCCGCGTCACGCGCGCGCAAGGCGGGCACGGAAGTAATGGCGATCGAGGAACAGGACATTCCGGTGCCGATGCTCGGGATCGGACTGCTTGTCCTGCTCGTGCCGATGGCCATCGCGATGTACGTCTTTTTGCAAGGCGGACCGGCCTCGCAGATGACATGGCCGCTGATCGGCCTCGGTCTCGTTTATGTGATCGTGGCGGGTGCGATCGTGGCTGCGGTGTGCGGGTATATGGCGGGGCTGATCGGCGCGTCGAACAGCCCGGTGTCCGGCCTGGGCATTCTCGGCGTGGTCGGCGCAGGTCTGACCTTGCTGTTTCTCGCGAAGCCTTATTTGCCGGCGGGCGCGGTACCCCATCTGGTTGCGTTCGCGCTTTTCCTTACGGCCTTGATCTTCTCCACCGCGACCATCTCCAACGACAATCTGCAGGATCTGAAGACCGGTCAGCTGGTCGGAGCGACGCCTTGGAAGCAGCAGGTCGCGCTGATGATCGGCGTGCTCGCAGGTTCGGCCGTCATCCCCTTTACCTTCAACCTGCTCAACCAGGCTTACGGCTTTGCCCCGCTTGTCGGCATCGCGCGGCCGCATGCCTTGCCTGCACCGCAAGCGACACTGATTAGCACGCTCGCCAAGGGCGTCCTTGGCGCCGGACTGGACTGGAATCTGATCGGGTCCGGCGTCGCGGTGGGGCTGGTGCTGATCCTGATCGACGGCCTGCTCGGCAAGATGGGCTGGCGGCGGGTGCCGCCGCTTGCGGTGGGCCTCGGCATCTATCTGCCGATGGGCGCCACGCTTCCGGTCGTGATCGGCGCGGTCATCGGCCATCTGTACGAGAAGAAGACCCGGACGGAGGTCGCGTCGCGCATCGGCGTCCTCCTTGCTTCCGGCCTCATCGTCGGCGACGGCCTGTTTGGGGTCGCGCTGGCCGGGCTGATCGTCGTCACCGGAAGCGGCACGCCGCTGGCGCTAGTCGGCGACAGCTTCGCCACGCCCGCGATCTTCGTGGGCCTCGCCGTGTTCGGCGCAATCACGGCTTATTGCTATCGCTGGATCGCGCGCATCTCGACCAAACTAGAATAAGTCGGGATCGGGTCCGATCCGGCCATCGCGCCGATCGAGCGTCGATATGGCATGCATGTCTTCGGCGTCGAGGGCGAAGCCAAAGACATCCAGATTTTCGGCCTGCCGCGCGCGGCTTGACGATTTGGGGATCACCGTGAGCCCATTGTCGATGTGCCAGCGCAGAATGATTTGCGCCGGCGTTCGGCTGTGCTTCCGCGCGATCCCCGCGATGACCGGATCGTCGAGAACGCCGCCACGCCCGAGCGGCGACCAGCTGGTCGTGACGATGCCGTTTTCGTCGTGGAAGGCCCGCAGCTCGACCTGCTGAAAATAAGGATGGAGCTCGATCTGGTTGACCGCAGGCACCACGCCTGTGTCGTGGATGATCGTTTCCAGATGGGCCATGGTGAAGTTGGACACGCCGATCGAGCGGACCCGGCCTTCATTGCGCAGGCGAATTAGCGCCTTCCAGCTTTCGCGGTAGAGATCCTGCTTGGGCTTCGGCCAGTGGATCAGATAAAGGTCGATCACATCGAGCCCGAGCGCTTCATAGCTCGCATCGAAGGCTTTCAACGCATTGTCATAGCCCTGATGCTCGTTCAGCAATTTGGTGGTGACGAAGGGCCGCCTGCCGCTTTCGCGCACCGCAGCACCTACCTCTGCCTCGTTATGATAAAAGGTCGCGGTATCGACGGCCTGATAGCCCACCTCGATCGCGTCGAGGACCAGCCGCCTGGTTTCCTCGGGCGGAACCAGGAAGACGCCATAGCCCAGCTGAGGCATCCGGCTTCCGTCGTTGAGCGTGATCCGAGGCTGGTCGGTCATGGAAACTCCTTTTCGATCCGCGCCTGTGAGCGCTCTGCTTCGGCCGTTCGTTCCGAGGAAAGCGAGGAAATCTTTGGCACGCTCGGAAGCTTACTAGTCTCGGCCGACCACCCGCTTCAAGCGATCGACCAGCCGTTCGCGCGCGGCGAGCACATCGGCCGCGCGCCCGTGAAGCAGGTCGCGCTCGAGAAAATGCCCGGTCAGCCTGAAGCCGGCGAGAATATCGCCCCACTCCCCCGCCCCGCCCTCGATCAGGAAAGCGGGCAGCTGGAGGAGCCGGTCGCGATAAGGTTCGCCTTCCGACCGGCTCACCGCACCACCGCTTTTTGGGCTGACATAGGCCAGGTCGTCATTGGCTCCGCCCGCGACGCAGGCTGTGAGATCCAGACCGAAACCCAGCTCGGTCAACAGCAGCAATTCGTAGCGCACCAGTGCCGCCGCCCAGCCCCGCGCGGCCGGCGCTGCGCTCACGGCCGCCAGGACGCCGTCGAGCGCGGCGTAGAGACGCGGATAAGGTTGGGCTTCCGGTAAAATCGTGGCGGTGAGAGCGGTCGCCCATTCGATCGCCAGCGCGGGCAGGGCTTCACTCATCATGCCCGCACGGCTCTCGCTCAATTCGACCGTGAGCGCGGGCAATTGCTCCTCGGTGCGCGCACGGTAATCGGCGCGAATCAGATTGCCGGGAACCAGTACGGGCTTGAGCCTGCGCGAGCGCCCGCCTCTAACATAGCCGGCAAGCAATCCGTCATCGGGCGTGAGCGTGCGCACGATTGCGCCGTGCTCGCCATGGGCGCGCACCGCGCAGACAATCGCGAGGGCCTCGACATGCATGATCGGAAAGGTAGGCGGTACGGGCCGCGAAAGCGAGCAGACCGTCGGCCCGTACATCCCGGCCGCCTGCACGACGGCCGGGATGACTGAGCGGATGAAGCCAACCCTCATTATGAGTGCCTCACCATCGACTGGATTAATCCCGGGACGTGATGATTTCCGTAAATTCGAGGGTTAATTTTCAGAAAACACGATTTTGATCTCACCCGCTGGGGTGGAAGTGATCGTAGATCGCCCGCGCCATGGTCGCGGAGACGCCCGGCGCCTTTTGCAGATCCTCCAACGCTGCACCGCGCACCGCCTTGGCGGTTCCGAAATGGAGCAGCAAAGCTTTCTTGCGCGCAGGGCCGATACCCGGAACATCGTCGAGCGGACTGCTGGTGAAGGCAGCGGCGCGCTTGGTGCGGTGGGCTCCGATCGCGAATCGGTGCGCCTCATCGCGTAGCCGCTGCAGATAGAACAGGATCGGCGAGTTCATCGGCACCATCGATTCGCGCCCATCGGGCATGTGAAAATGCTCGCGCCCGGCATTGCGGTCCGGCCCTTTGGAGATGCCGACCACGGGCACGTCGTGAACGCCCATTTCCTCCATCACCTTATAAACCGCCGAAACCTGGCCCTTGCCGCCGTCGATCAGCAAAAGGTCGGGCCATTCGCCGGATTTGCGATCCGGATCTTCGCGTTCCAGCCGCTCGAACCGCCGCTCGAGCACTTCGCGCATCATCGCGAAATCGTCGCCGGGCGCGGTCTCCGGCCGCTTGATATTGAACTTGCGATATTGGCCTTTGCGGAACCCCTCGGGTCCGGCGACAACCATCGCGCCGACCATGTTGGTCCCCATGATGTGGCTGTTGTCGTAAATCTCGATCCGGTTGGGCGGCCCTTCCAGCTCGAACATTTCCCCGACCTCGCGCAGCAGCCTGGTCTGGGTCGCACCTTCGGCCAGCCTGCGGTCGAGCGCCTCTTCCGCGTTACGCGTCGCCTGCGCAAGGATACGGCGCTGCTCGCCCCGCTGCGGAACCTTGAGCACAACCTTGCGCCCGGCTTTTTCGGCCAGCGCCTCGGCGATCAGATCCTCCTCGGGCAGGACCCGGTCGATGAGGATCAACCGCGGCGGCGGCACCTCCTCGTAAAATTGCATCATGAAGCTCGACAGCACTTCGTCCTCGGGCACCTCGGCGGTGTGCGTGGGGAAGAAAGCGCGGTGCCCCCAATTCTGGCCGCCCCGGATGAAAAAGGCCTGGATACCGATCTGTCCCGATTTGCAGGCGAGCGCAAACACGTCGGCATCTTCGACGCCCTCGGCATTGATGGCCTGCGTGCCCTGAATGAAGGTCAGCGCCTTGAGCCGATCGCGCAGGATCGCGGCCAGCTCGAAATCCATCGCCGCGGCCGCGGCCTGCATCTGCCCGCTCAGGCGTTTTTGCACCTGGGTCGACTTGCCCGCGAGAAAGGCCTTCGCGTCATCGATCAGCTCGGCATAATCGTCCTTGCTGATCCGATCGACGCAGGGCGCAGAGCAACGCTTGATCTGATACAGCAGGCAGGGCCGCGTCCGGTTCGAGAAGAAGCTGTCGGTGCAGGAGCGCAGCAGGAATAATTTTTGCAGTGCGGTCAGCGTCTGCCTGACCGCCCCTGCCCCCGCGAACGGCCCGAAATATTGCCCCTTCGCGCGGCGCGCCCCCCGGTGCAATTGTGCACGGGGGAAATCATGATCTTCACGCAAGAGAATGAAAGGAAAGCTTTTATCGTCACGTAGCAGGACGTTATAGGCCGGCCGGAAGCGCTTGATCAGTTGCGCTTCAAGCAGCAAGGCCTCCGCCTCGGTATTGGTCGTCACCACCGTCATGCCGCGCGTCTGCCCAACCATGCGGCTCAGGCGCTTGGGCAGGCGCGAGACCTGGGTATAGTTGGATACGCGGTTCTTGAGCGCGCGCGCCTTGCCCACATAGAGCACCTCGCCGCGCGCATCGAGCATGCGATAGACGCCGGGCCGCACCGGCAGCGTCTTGAGCACGTTGCGGATCGCGGCGACGCCCGCCTCGATATCGGGCGCATCGGAGCCACGGACGGCGTAAGTCGCCTTCTCTTCGTTGAAACGGTCTGTGGTGTCGCTCACGAAGCTGATTTAGGAGCAGGATCGACAGTGCGCCAGCAGTGGAGAGGCTTGTGAGCGAAGCTCCTGACATTCCTGAGATCGAAGAAAGCGAAATCCACGACAAAAGGCTCAATCGCGCGGTCGCCACCACCGTCGTGATCCTGAGCGTGTCGATGGCGCTGACCAACATCAAGGACGGCAATATCGTCCAGAATATGCAGCAGGCGCAGGCGACCCAAGTCGACACCTGGAACGAATATCAGGCGACCCGCCTCAAGCTGCATATGGAGGAGATTGCCGAGGCACAGGGTGGCCCCGCAGCCGCGCGCGCTACGCAGGCGATTGCCAAATATACCAAGGAATCAGCGAACCTGAAGGCCGCGGCGCTGGCCGCCAAGGACGATTACGACCACAATAACTTCCGTGACGATCAGTTCGACCTGTCGGACGGCCTCGCCTCGATCGCGCTAGCGACCACCGCCATCTCGGCGCTCGTCGAATTGTGGTGGTTACTCTATGTTGGCTGGATCACAGGCGGGCTGTCGGTACTATTCATGGTCGCTGGATTCGCTCAGCTGCCGATCCACCCGGATGCGATCATCGGCTTTTTGACGTAGGCAACAGGTCATCCCAGCGAAAGCTGGGATCTCAGGAAATAGGCGACTGCACGAGACCCCAGCTTTCGCTGGAGTGACAGCTTTGTTCGAATTAGTTCAGTCGCTGACCCAGACCGGCAATGGCCTTGTCGACAAGTGCCTTGTCGGTCTCCGCATCGTTGCGCTCGGCGATGAGCATTGCGGCGGCGCGGGTGGCCGCGTCGGCTGCCTTGGCACGGACCTCGGCGATCGCTGCACGCTCGGCGGCAGCGATCTTATCCTCCGCCATGCGCTGGCGGCGCTTCACTAGCTGCTCGGTATCGTGCTTGGCCTTGGCCAGGATCTGCTCGGCCTCGGCCCGCGCATGCGCCAGGATCTGCGCTGCCTCGCCTTCCGCGGCCGCCGCCTTGGCCTGATATTCGGCGCGCAGCGCCTCGGCCTCTGCCCGCAGCTTGGAAGCCTCGTCGAGTTGCTCGCGGATCCCCGCAATCTTCTTGTCGAGCGCGCGTCCAATGGCCTTGGGCACACCCTTCCAGATCATGATCGCGAAGATGATGATCATCGCCAGCGCGACCCAGCCACCCGGGTTCAGACCGAAGGCGGTCGCTTCCGAATGCTCGATCATGCCGGGATTGGCGACTGTGGCGGCGTTGATGGGGGCGCTCATCGATTCGTCCTTATGCGCCGAGTGCGGTCTTGACCGCCTTGGTGGCGGCGCGCTTGTCGACCTTCAGGCCGGAAACCTTGGCGACGATCTCCTGCGCGGCTTCGATCGCGACGGTTTCGATGCCGGCGACGGCCTCGTCGCGCTGTGCCTGCAGCTCCGCCTCGGCCTGTTCGACCTTGGTGGCGATATCGGCATCGACCTTCTTCACGCGCTTTTCGGCTGCCAGTGCGGCCTCGGCCTTGGCTTTGGCCGCTGCAGCCTGAGCTTCGCCGCGGCTTGCACCGAGCTTGGCCTGATAGGCGTCGTCCGCGGCATCCGCCTCGGCACGCGCTTTCTCGGCGGCGGCAATGTCGCCTTTGATCTTGGCGTCACGATCCTCGATCGTGCGTTCGATCTTGGGCAGCATTGCCCGGCCGATGCCGAAATAGATCAGCGCGAACACCACCACCAGCCAGAACAGCTGGGATGCATAGATTGCGGAGATCTGATCTATCTGGGGCATCCGCCGGCGAGCTCCGTCGGCTTACTTGACGACGAACAAGATCAGGATCGCGACGACGAACGCGATCAGGCCCAGAAGTTCTGCGGCCGCGAAGCCGATGAACAGGCGGCCCTGCTGGCCGTCGGCGGCACCCGGATTGCGCAGCGCGCCTTCGAGGAACGAGCCGAACACATTGCCCACGCCGAGCGCGGCCATGCCGACGCCGATGGCCGCGAGGCCGGCGCCGATCACTCGAGCAGAATTGAGATCCATGATTGTCTTCCCTTCTTGGTATTCGTTGGTCTTAGTGGAGATTGACGGCGTCGTTGAGATACAACGACGTCAGAAGCGCGAACACATAGGCCTGGATAGCGGCGACGAGCAGCTCCAGCGCGGATACGCCGACGATCATCAGCATCGACAGGATGCTGACCACGGCACCCAACGGCGTATGCGAATTGATGCCCTGCACGACGAAGCTGGCGAACACGTCGAGCAGGATATGCCCGGCGGTCATCGCCACGAACAGTCGCAGGCCCAGGCTGAACGGGCGCACGAAGAAGCTGACGAACTCGATCGGCGCGACGATGATCAGGATGTACCAGGGCGTGCCGTGCGGTACGAACAGCGAGAAGAAATGGAGGCCGTGGCGCCAGAAACCGACCACCAGCACGATACCGAAGCTGAAGAAGGCCAGAAGCGCGGTGAGCGAGATATGGCTCGTCACGGTGAACGGATGCCAACCGGGCACGATACCGAGCGGAAACAGGCCGATCAGGTTGGCAAACAGCAGGAACATGAACAGCGAGAAGATGTAGGGGACGAACTTCTTGCCCTCCGGCCCGATGTTCGTTTGCATCATATCCATGATGAAGCCGGTCATGCCCTCGACTGCGGCCTGCCAGCGGCCGGGGACCAGCTTACGCTGCATTCCGCCCAGCATGAACAGCCACAGCAATCCTGCCGTGATGAACATGAACAAAGCAGAATTGGTGAAGCTGACATCATAACCGTGCAGCACCAGCTTCTGGCCAAACATCGGTTGGACCAGGAACTGATGCATCGGATCGATGTCGGATCCTTCAGCCGCCACTCTTATACCCCTGCTTATGCAAGCGGCGCCCGGATCACTCCGGGCGCGCTTTCGAAATCCGATAGATATTCCGGAAGGCGACGATGATCCCGAGGAACATCATCACCAACAGGAGCCAGGGCGAAGTGCCGAACAGCCGGTCGAGAAACCAGCCGAGCAACGCTCCGCCTGCAGGACCCGCTATCAGCTCGGTCAGAACCCGGCTGCCCTGGTTATAGCCCTTTTGGGGCTTGCCCGGCGCCGTCCCTGTCCGTGCCTTTTCGGTGCCGGCCGCGGCCTTTAGCCGCGCATCCAGCTCGGAAAGCCGGACGTCCCTCGCAGGGTTTTCGTCACCGATCGGATCCTGTCCGGGCTCTTTTGCCGCCACGCCATCCTCCTGCTGACCCAAGTTAGGGGCCGGCCGACGGCCGCGCCGGCGGGCGTTCCCGTCAGGCGCGGTCCCTTTAGCAGGGGGGTAGGCCAAGTCAACTTTAGGGTGATTTTCTTGAGGCAGGCGCTAGCCTCCCTTCTATGAGCGACGCCGATCCCGCAAACGACGCCTCCGGTCATCGCGCGCGATTGCGCCATAGGCTGGTGGAGGGTGGCGCTGAAGCATTGCTGGATCACGAGTTGCTCGAATATCTGCTCGCGCTGGCGATTCCCCGGCGTGACACCAAGCCCCTCGCGCGCAGCCTGATCGCCGAATTCGGCAGCCTGGGCGGGGTTTTTACCGCCGATGCCGAATCGCTCAGGCGCGCCGACCTTACGGAAGGCATGATCGGCGCGATCAAGATCGCGCAGGCCTCAGCCGTGCGACTGTTGAAGGGCGAGGTGGCTACGCGGCCGGTGCTCGGTAGCTGGCAGGCGTTGATCGACTATCTTCATGTCGCGATGGCGCATCGCATGAACGAAAGCGCGCGGGTGTTGCATCTCAATTCGCGCAACATGCTGATCCGTGACGAGCTCATCTCCGAGGGTTCTGTCGATCAGGCCGCGGTCTATGTGCGCGAAGTGGCGCGGCGCGCGCTCGAGCTCGGCTCCGCCGCAATAATCCTGGTCCACAACCACCCGAGCGGAGACCCCTCCCCCTCCCGCCAGGACATTGCGCTTACCAAGGAGATTGTCGGCGCCCTGAAGCCGTTCGGCGTCCAGGTGCATGACCATGTTGTGATTGGATCGAGCGGCCACGCCAGCCTGCGCGCCCTGGGCTTGATGTGACGCGCCTGATCTGACGCTTTGTTGAATAAGGGGGGCGTGGTTGCTACCGGGCCCGCGACTCCTTCACAGAAAGCTCGCCTTATGGTCCCCCGTTATTCGCGTCCCGAGATGGTTGCCATCTGGGAGCCGCAATCCCGTTTCCGCATCTGGTTCGAGATCGAAGCGCATGCAACCGAGAAACTCGGGGAGCTCGGCGTGGTGCCCAAGAGCGCAGCCAAGGCGCTGTGGGATTGGTGGGCAACCAAGCCGGAGATCGACGTCGCCGCGATCGACGCGATCGAAGCCGTCACCAAGCATGACGTTATCGCCTTCCTGACTTGGGTCGCCGAGCAGGTTGGCGACGAAGCGCGCTTCATGCACCAAGGCATGACCTCGTCGGATGTGCTCGACACCTGTCTGGCGGTCCAACTGGCGCGAGCGAGCGATCTGTTGCTGGCCGACATCGACAAGTTGCTGGAGGTGCTCAAGCGCCGCGCGTTCGAGCATAAGCTCACACCGACGATCGGCCGCAGCCACGGCATCCATGCCGAGCCGGTCACCTTCGGGCTCAAGCTGGCCGAGGCTTATGCCGAGTTCAGCCGCAACAAGGCCCGGCTGGAGGCCGCACGCGCCGATATCGCCACCTGTGCGATTTCCGGCGCGGTCGGCACCTTCGCCAATATCGACCCGCGCGTGGAAGAATATGTCGCCGAAAAGATGGAACTCGCGGTCGAGCCGGTCTCGACCCAGGTGATCCCGCGCGACCGCCACGCGATGTTCTTCGCCACTCTGGGCGTGGTCGCCTCGTCGATCGAGCGGCTCGCGGTCGAGGTACGCCACCTCCAACGCACCGAGGTGCTGGAGGCGGAAGAATATTTCTCGCCCGGCCAGAAGGGGTCGTCGGCGATGCCGCACAAGCGCAACCCGGTCCTGACCGAAAACCTCACCGGCCTGGCGCGCATGGTGCGTGGCTATGTCACGCCCGCTCTGGAGAATGTTGCGCTCTGGCACGAGCGCGACATCAGCCACTCCTCGGTCGAGCGCTATATCGGCCCGGACGCGACGATCACACTCGACTTCGCGCTCGCGCGCCTGACCGGAGTGATGGACAAGTTGCTGGTCTATCCCGATCGGATGATGCGCAACCTCGACAAGATGGGCGGTCTCGTCCACTCGCAGCGCGTCCTGCTGGCGCTTACCCAGGCCGGCGTCAGCCGCGAGGACAGTTATCGCCTTGTCCAGCGCAACGCGATGAAGGTCTGGGAATCGGATGGGCAGCTGTCGCTGCTCGAATTGCTCAAGTCCGATCCGGAAGTGACCGCAGCGTTGCCTGCGGGCGAGATCGAGGAGAAATTCGATCTTGGCTACCATCTCCGTCAGGTCGACACGATCTTCGATCGGGTCTTCGGCTGAACCGGTGCGCCATCTGCGGAAGCGCCCCTTTGCTTCCGCCGGTGGCGATCCGGCTTAGACCTTGATCGGTTCAGGCTGAATCAGCCTGAACCGTGATCAAGGTCTCAACTATTTGAAGGGCCTGATCCACGCTTTCAGCGGAAGCGCGAAGCGCTTCCACCAAAAACGATCAGGCTCTAGTGGATTTCCGACGAGATGTGGTTCGGCAGGCGCATCGCCAGCCGCTCGATCACCAATGAAAGATGCGCTGCCAGCGCAATCTCATTCTCTTCCATCAGCATGGTGTCGGCTTGCCTGAGAAGGACAAGGCATTCTTCGATCTTTGCATGGGACATGACGCTTACTCTACACTGCACCCCCGAACTGGCAGGCGTAGTTACCTTATACCTAAGCATCACCTGTTTTGCTAGTTAACAAGCCCCAACAGATTGGTCGAAATTGCATGGTTAACAGTCCACTAACCATAAGATTGCCGGAATAACCGCGAAAAACGCGATCATTCCGGCGCGGGCATTAACTATGGTTTCTTGCCCGTTTCGGTTCAATGAGCCGCCTGCGGGCCGCGCTTTAGGCCCGAAAGCGCCAGTTGCTCGTCAATCTGGCCAAGCAGACGATCGAGGCCGGCCTGATCCTTCGCCTCGGCGCGCGCCACGAGCACGTCCTGCGTGTTCGAAGCACGCAACAGCCACCACCCGTCTGCCGTATTGACGCGCGCGCCGTCGGTGCGGTTGACCTCGGCGCCGGCGGTTTCGAGCCGGTCGAGTATCTCCTCCACCACGGCGAACTTGCGGCTTTCGTCGACCTGGAACCGCATTTCCGGCGTATTGACCAGTTCCGGCATGGCGTCCTTGAGCGCGGTCAACGATCCGCCGAGCACGCGCACCGCACTGATCAGGCGGATGGCGGCATAAAGCGCGTCGTCGAAGCCGTACCATTCGTGGCGGAAGAAGATGTGACCGGACATCTCACCCGCGAGCGGGCTGTCCGTCTCCTTCATCTTGACCTTGATCAGGCTATGGCCCGTCTTCCACATCAATGGCTTACCGCCGAGTTCTGAGATCCGGTCGTAAAGCGCCTGACTGGCCTTCACGTCGGCAATGATGGTTGATCCCGGCTCCGCGCGCAGCACCGGCTCGGCGAGAATCGAGAGGATCTGGTCGCCCCAGATTACCCGTCCCTGCCCGTCGATCGCGCCGATCCGGTCGGCGTCGCCGTCGAACGCGATTCCGAAGTCGAGCCCCTTGTCCGCGACCAGCTTCTTGAGGTCGACGAGGTTCTTTTCCTCGGTCGGGTCGGGATGGTGGTTGGGGAAGCTGCCGTCGATCTCTGTATAGAGGAGATGATGCTCGCCCGGCAGCTTGGCTGCGAGCTTCTCGAGGATGCGGCCACCCGAGCCGTTGCCATTGTCCCAGCCGATCCGGAACGCGCCGCCCGAATAGCCCGCGAAAAGCCGATCGACGTACAGGTCCTCAATATCCGCGTCGGTAACCTCGCCCGTTCCCTCGTCCCAGTCCCCGTCGACCGCCATCTTGCCGATCGACTGGATCTGTTCGCCGAAGAAGGGGCCGTGCTGCAGCACCATCTTGAAACCGTTATAATCCGCCGGATTGTGGCTGCCGGTAATCTGGATCGCGCCGTCCACCTCAAGTGTCGCCTCGGCGAAATACAGCATCGGCGTTGGCCCGATGCCCACCCGCACGACATCGACACCGCTCTCGGTCAGCCCGCGGACAAGCTCGTCGCGCAGGCTGGGGGAGGAAACGCGGCCATCCCACCCCACCGCGACGCGCGTGCCGCCTGCGCGGCGGACGTGCGTCGCAAAGCCGCGGCCGATTGCATATGCATCCTCGACGCCCAGCGTCTTCCCGACGATCCCACGAATGTCATATTCGCGCAGCGAAGTCGGATCGAAACGGTGGGTCATGCAAGTCTCCTTTGGCGAACGACGAATGCCGTCCGGATCGAATGGGTTCAAGCCTGGCGAGAGCCCGTGTCGCACGGGACCGCAGTTGCGATCACTAGACGCACGACACTGTTACGGGTTCAACCCCGATATCGCAGCAAAGTATCGCGCGCCGCGTTGACCTGACGCGTTAGATCGGCCGAACCGCCGACATCCGGGTGGACGCGCGCAATCAGGCGCCGGTGCGCGGCGCGAATTTCCTCGGGCGTGGCGTCGATCGGCACCTCCAGCAGTTGGCGCGCTTCCTGATGCGTCATCCGGTCGGTGCGGGATGTGCCGAGCTTGCCGCCTTTGCGGAACCAGAACCACCAGCCCGCGGCGCCCAGCCCGAGCAGACCGAGCGGCGAATGACTGCCGAGCATCTTGAGCCCGATCAACGCCGCAACCACCGCCAGCACGTCGCTGATCCGCATCGCCTGCGGATCGCGCGTCTTCCAGGCCCAATAAAGAATGCCGGCGACCGCAAGCAGGGTCAGGTCGATGATCACGCCGCCTGCGTTTCCCGTCGCGATCCGGCATCCTCGGGCAATTCCAGCCCCGCGATCAGTTCGCGTAGCTCGCCCCGCGCCGCGACATGGGCGAGTCCGGCATCCTCGCCGATCGCGGCGAGGTCGAGCAGGGTCAGGCCCTTGGGGAAGAGCTCGCGATAGATCACGCGTTCGGACAAACCCGGAATCACGCGAAAGCCGACGCGCTTGGACAGTTCAGTCAGCGCGGCAGCGACGCGGCGCATGTTGCGCGCCTCCAGATGCTGGAGCCGGTTACGAAGCACAACCCAATCGACGGTGCCGCCGTCGCTCTTGGCGCGCACCTTGCGCGCGTCCCAGACGAGCTCGGCATAGAAACTCGGGCGCTTGACCTTGTAATTGTCGGGATCGACCTGCCCGATCAGGTCGAGGTCGACGAAACTGTCGTTGATCGGCGTGACCAACGTATCCGCGGCGGCGATCGCGGCCCGGACATGATCGTCGTCGCGTCCCGGCGTATCCACGATCAGGAACTCGCTGGCGTCGGCAAGCTGGTTCATCCGATCCTCGATCGGGACGCCCCTGGCCGGATCGAACGTATCATAGACCGGCATCGGCAGCGTGAGTCCGTCGCGCTGGGCGAGCGCCACGCGATTGTCGAGATAGCGGCCGAGCGTGCGTTGGCGCGTGTCGAGATCGAGCGCTGCGACCCTGTGGCCCTTTGCCGCCAGCGCGACCGCGGTATGCACCGCGCTGGTCGATTTACCCGAGCCACCCTTCTCGTTCGCGAATATGATGCGATGTGCGCCCATTCAGCCTCTCTCAACTACCCCGACAAGTCGACATCTTCCCGATAAGGCGCAACGATGCTCAAGTCCCCGCGAAAATCGCCGTTAACGATGCAGAGAGCAAGTTTTGTGGGGATAATCGGTCATGGCACGGATGGTGCGGATTGAGGATCTGGTGGGCAGCGCGGCCAGCGGCGATGAGGTCGCGGCATTCGAGCTCGCCATGTGTTACGCAAGCGGCAGCGGCGGCGTCGCTGTCGATTTGGTGCAGGCGCATCGCTGGTTCAACGTGGCGGCGGCGTGCGGCTATCAAGCCGCGCTCGATTGGCGTCATGAGATTGCGATGGAAATGAGCGCGCGCGACGTCGCCGATGCCCAGAAACTCGCGCGTGCGACGATCAGCGGACTCTTCCGTAAGGCTGCCTAAGTTTTACGGTAGGGCGATTCGTCGTCCAGAACCTCGATGTTGGCGGCGATCATGCGCCGTTCCTCCTCCAGATAGTCCGCCACCGCGCGACGGAAGGCGCGATCGGGAATATAATGCGCCGAGAAGGTCGGCGTCGGCAAATATCCCCGCGCAAGCTTATGCTCGCCCTGCGCGCCCGCCTCGACCGTTTTCAGCCCGCGCGCGATAGCGACGTCGATCGCCTGGTAATAGCAGAGCTCGAAATGGAGAAAGGGGACCTCCTCGGTACACCCCCAATAGCGGCCATAGAGCGTATCCCTACCGACAAGATTGAGCGCGCCGGCTATCGGCTTTCCGCCCCGCAGCGCCAGCATCAGGATCACCTTGTGGCCCATTCGCTGGCCGAGCAGACTGAAGAAACTGCGTCTGAGATAGGGCCGTCCCCATTTCCGCGACCCGGTATCCTGATAGAATCGCCAGAAAGCGTCCCAATGCACCTCCTCGATTGCGTCGCCGGTCAGGTGCAGGAATTCGAGACCTTCGCGCGCCGCCGCCCTTTCCTTCCGGATCACCTTGCGCTTGCGTGACGAGAGCGCATCGAGAAAGCCGTCGAAATCGGCATAATCGCGGTTGAACCAGTGGAACTGCCGGTCGGCACGGATCAGCCAGCCGGCCTCCTGGAAGAGATGGAGCTGGTCGCCTGCGATGAAGGTGGCATGAGCCGAGGACAAATCATTCTGCTGCACCACTGCTTCGGCCGCAGCGATCAGAGCCGGTGCCAACGCCTTATCGCGTAGCAACAGGCGCGGCCCCGGCACCGGTGAGAAGGGCACCGCGATCTGCAGCTTGGGATAGTAAGACCGCCCCGCCCGCTCCCACGCATCGGCCCAACCATGGTCGAAGACATATTCGCCCTGGCTGTGACTCTTGGCATAAGCCGGCAAAATCGCCGCTGCCCCGCCATCGGAGCCGTCGATCGCGATTGGCACGGGTTGCCAGCCAGTTTGGGCGACAGCGCTGCCCGAATCCTCGAGCGCGCTCAGGAACGCATGACTGATGAAGGGATTATCTTCGCCTGCGCAGGCGTCCCATTCAGACGCGTCGAACGCGGCGATGCCATCGGTCACGCGCGCGACAAGTTGGTCCATGGTCTAAGGACCGGACCCTTATGCCTTGATGGCGACGACCGCGTCGACCTCGACGATCGCATTCAGCGGCAGGACGGGCACGCCCACCGCGCTGCGTGCATGCTTTCCCGCATCGCCGAACACTCTTTGCATCAGCTCGGACGCGCCGTTGGCAACTTTCGGCTGGGCGGTGAAATGTGGGGTCGACGAGACGAACACGCCCAGTTTCACCACGCGCTCGACCCGGTCGAGCGATCCCAAAGCCTTCTTGATCTGCGCGAGCAGCATCACGCCGCAGCGCTCGGCGGCCTCTCGCGCATATTCCTCATTCTCGGTTTCGCCGCAGCGACCGGTCATGATCTGGCCGTCCTTGAACGGGATCTGGCCCGATACGTGAAGCAGGCCGTTCGCCTCCACGGTCGGCACATAAGCTGCGACCGGGGCGGCGGGTTCGGGAAGCGTGATGCCGAGCTCGGCGAGGCGATTGTCAATGCTCATGGCCCGCGCCTTCGGACTCCGCGCGGCCAGCGTCAAGCGGTTGCGAGAGCTTGCGCCGCCAAACAGATGCAGGTCCGCGGCGGGCGGTCTTGCGCGCCCGCCCACCGCTCACATTCACGCTGGTTGCGGATCGCGCTCATAGACGAGTTGATAGAGGCTGGTCTCGGCACCCTGAAGCATCGGCCGCAGACGATCCCGATGTGCGAGGAACGCTTCCGTCTGTTGGAATTCGGCGAGATGCGCCTCGTCCCGGAAATGCGATACGAGGATTGCGCGGTGGCCATCCCGGCCCGCGTAGAATTGCGCGCCAAGAGACTCCGCCAATTGGCCGAGCCGGGGTAGGCTCTCCAACTGTACATCGAGGAACGCGCCGAAACGTTCGGGCTCGGGCATGAATATGGTGATGCTGACTAGGTTGGAATCGGTAGCAGACGGCATGTGGTTTCTCCCTTTGGGGAGCGACTCGATACAACCTCAAGTAAAGTTGAGGTCAAGCGAGGAATCACATAGAGGGTTCCGATGTCCTCCCCGGCCGATCTTCCGCGCGAGCTGAGCGTCGGGGAATTGTCACGTCGTTCGGGTGTGCCCGTCTCTGCGCTCCATTTCTACGAAGCGGAGGGACTCATTCGCAGCTGGCGCAGCGGCGGCAATCAACGCCGCTTTCCGCGCGGGATGCTGCGGCGGGTCGCGATCATCAAGGTGGCGCAACGCGCGGGCGTGTCGCTCAAGGAGATCAAGAATGCGCTCGCCCGCCTGCCCCAGGATCGCGCACCCACCCCTGAGGATTGGGCCAACATGTCCGCCGCCTGGCGCGACGCGCTCGACGAGAGGATCCGCACGTTAGTCGCGATTCGGGATCAGCTCACCAGTTGCATCGGATGCGGCTGCCTCTCTCTATCCGTTTGTCCGCTGCGCAATCCCGCTGATCGTCTGGGCCAGGAAGGAAGCGGGGCTCGGTTGATCGAGGCGCTTTGACCGATTCAGCCGAGCGGTTCGCCGCGGAAACGCGCTAGGATCCAGTCAGCGGCGATTGTCCAATCGTCGATGCGAGCGTGTGCGTGTGGCGCCGCCGGGATGGTCGGCGCGATCGCGGGCTCCGCTATCATGTGCAAGCGAAAGACGTCGGGTGCCTCGCGCGCGACCGATTCGTGATGCCCTTCGAGATCGTCGACAAATACCGTCACGCTCGACCGATGTTCGGCGGCAAGCTTCGCCACGGGCCGGCCCTTCCCGCCCTGGTTGCATACGACACGATGGCGGATGCCGAGCGCGTCGAGCTGCGCGGCGCGCCCAGCATGACACCAATCCTGAAGATTGGTGAGAATGACGATGTCGGCAATTTCGGCAATTCGCTCCAGCGCTTCGCCCGCGCCGGGAACAAGCGTCTGCCGATCCATTTCGGTGCGAAAAAATCCCTCAAGCAAGGGCCAGACATCCTGCGAGGGTACCAAATCGCCGGATGCGCGCCGCGTGAGCGCGGTTTCGAATGCACCGCCTACGGGCCTAAAGTCGATATCGTGCGCTTCGTCCAGCCAGGCGCCGAAATGCCGCACCATGTGCAGCAACACCTCGTCGCAATCGGTGATGAGCAAGGGGCGGCTCATGCTTCGAGCTCCTCGCGCGCTTGAACCAGGTCGGTGGGTTTCACCTCCAATGCCTCAGCACATGCGAGGAGGTCGGGTTCATAGGCTTCAAGGAAACCGAGCAAAGCCGCGAGCACGGCAGGCTCCATCGCGCGCTCGCGCAGATCGTCGCCGGACAGGCCGGTCAGGGCAAGCATGCGGTCAGCGCGCGCCTGTTCAGCCACGGTCCATGCGAGCGCGCGCAAAGCCAATGCAACCGGGTCCGCAACAAATTGTTTACGCTCATGCATGATGGGTGATTTCTGGGGCGTGGAGTAGTTGATGTTTGAACCGGAACCATGCCGGTGAGCAAGAAAGTGCTCGTTGTCGAGGACAATGAGCTGAACCTCAAGCTGTTCTGCGACCTTTTACGGGCGCACGGCTATGAAGCCGAGCCTGTGCGCGATGGCTGGGATGCGGTTTCCCGCGCGCGCGAGACGCGCCCCGACCTGATTGTGATGGACATTCAGCTGCCGCATGTGACCGGATTGGAGCTGATCGAAACATTCAAGGGGGATGCAAGCCTGAAGGACGTGCCGATCATGGCGGTTACGGCTTATGCCGCCCGGGGCGACGAGGAACGCATCCGCGAAGCGGGCGCCGAAGCTTATGTTTCCAAACCGGTGACGGTTCTGCGCTTCATGGAAGCGGTACGGGGACTAACGAAAGAAGTCAGCGCAAAATAGTTTCCGGGCGGCGCCGGATCATCCCGCCGGAGTCTTGGGAGCGTTGATCGCCAGCTGGTCGGCAAAAGCCCGCTGATAGGCCGGACGCGCCTCGCCCCGTGCGACATAGTCCGCGAGATTGCGATACGCGTCGAGAATGCCTGACGATCTCAGTCGAAGCAGCACGGAGACCATCATCAGGTCGCCCGCGCTGAACTCGCCGTCCAGCCAATCCGCTGTGCCTATATGCGCGGAAAGTTGCTTCAAACGGGGATGGAGGCGATCCTCGACCAGCGGCAAACGTGCCTCTGCCCAGGTCTGATCGCCCTCAAACAATTTGGCGGTTACCAGGTCGACAATCGGCGGCTCGACCGTGTTGACCGCGGCGAACATCCACATGAGCGCGCGTGACCGGGCGTCGGCTTGTTTGGGAAGCAAACCGGGATATCGTTCGCCGATGTGGAACACGATCGCGCCGGTCTCGAACAAGGCGAGATCGCCTTCCTCGTAGGTCGGGATCTGGCCGAAGGGATGCAGCGCCAGATGCGCGGGCTCCTTCATCGCGGCGAATGAGACCAGCCGGACCTCATAATGCTGGCCGACCTCCTCGAGCGCCCAGCGAATGCGCGTGTCGCGCGCCAGTCCCTTGCCGCCATCGGGTGAGCGTTCGAAGGCGGTTATGGTGATGGTCACGTCAAGCGCCTCCTTGGCAGAAATCGGCGTCTCCCTACCCCGCAGGGGAACGCTTACCTCTCATCCGCTTAGCGCACTCAGGGCGTTGCCCGCGAGACATAGACTTGTCGGAACAGCTTGAGATCCGCCGGGTCGATGTCCGACACGGCCCAATATTCGAGCCCGCCTCCCGTCCAGCGTGAAAGGCTATAGCCTTCGTGACGCGTCACCTCCCCTCCCGGCAGCGCAAGCGTGTGCGCGGGCCGCACAAACAGGTTGATGACGTGGAGACGGCGTCGGTAGACGATCGCCGCGATTTCGTGATCGTCGATATAATCGAGACGCCCGCCGACCAAGGGAAAGCCTTCGTCGGCCAGATCGGGCACCGGCGGCGCGAAATCGACCTTGCCGTTGAACCAGGGTTTCACGACATGGCGGTTCGAAGTCGGGATATCGACCAGATGCCCGACCAACAGCGACCGGACATGGCTTTGGACGAGCTGATCTTCCATGTCGGTATGCGTGAGCTGCGGCATCACCACCGCCAGCAGGAGGCTGGCGGCGATCAGGCCCGTCACGAGGCCCGACGCCCAGCGGCCGCTGAAGACATGTGCGACCGCCCCGCTTCCCGCCCAGGCGAAACGGCCATGCTCGAAGCTTGGGCGGCCCGACGCGGCCGACCGGCGCGGCGCCGGGCCCGCTTCGGCGTCGATCATGAAATTGACGCGCTTGTAGAGACCTTCAGGCGCGCGTTCGTGCAAAGGGGCCGCGGCGAGCATATCTCGGACGGTCCGGATCTGCTGCAGCTCGGCGCGACAATCGACGCAGCCCTTCAGATGCGCCTCGATAGCGATCGTGTTGGCGGCATCCAGTTCGCCGTCGACCAGCCCATGGATCAGGAGCAATTTGTCGGGGTGGAGGCTCATTGACGCGCCTTCCGGGAAGTTTCGGGCAACAGCAGATCGGCCAGCATCTGTCGCGCGCGGGCAAGGCGGGACATGATCGTACCTATCGGAACCTGAGCGATGGTGGCGATCTCCTTATAGCTTAATTCCTCGAGCTCTCGGAGGATAAGCGTCTCGCGGAAGGGCTCCGGCAATTGTTCGATCGTGGCGCGCAGCATCGTCGCCTCGTTTTTCTGGGCGAGCAGGCTCTCGGGTGTGCCCACGTCGATCAGCTCGGACGGAAGCTCGCCGATATAATCATGGACCGGACGGCCGGTGAGACGCTCGGCCGCGCCGCCGACCTTATTGAGGAAGCAGTTGCGCACGATCGTCAGCAGCCACGGCTTGGCCGCCTCGCCCCGCCAGCCATCGAAGCTCCGATAGGCGCGCAAATAAGCGTCCTGGACGATATCCTCGGCCGCGCTCGCGTCACGGGTCAGATAACGGGCAAGATTATAGGCGGCTTCCATGTGCGGCATCATCGTGCGGCGAAAGGCATCGGCCTTTTCGTGCCGCCCCTGAGCATCCTCGATCCGCCGATCTGCGGACGTGGCCAGGCGTGGCCAGCGCAGGCCCCGGCCCATCATCGCGCGCCGATCGCGTCCCGAATGATCATCGCTCAGCCCCTCACGATGACCTTACCGGTCATGTGCGGATGGAGCGAACAGAAATAGGCATATTCGCCCGGACGGGTGAAAGTGAAGCTGTAGCTTTCTTCCGTATCCATTGCCGCAGAGTGAAAGCTCTTGTCGGTCGCGACCACCGTGTGCGGGTCTTCGTCGGCGTTGGTCCAGGTGACGGTGGTCCCGGGAGCGACCACGATCACCTGCGGCGCAAAGGCAAAATTGTCGATCGCAACCTTCTGGGTCTTTGCGGGCGCTGCCGCGGCCGCCGCCCGGACAGGCATGAGAGCGGCAGGCGCCACGAGCGCAGCTAGAAACGCGATGCGACCGATACGGGAAAGAAAAGGCATGGGGGAGCTCCGGGATTGGATTTGAATCAGGCGAAGGTGGCGTCGATCAAAGCGATCGGCTCGGAGCCGCGCACGAAATTGGCGCTGCGGATACCGAGCATCGAAGGAAGCTGCTCCGTCGGGACCTTGAGCGGGCCCGGCGACGGAGCAGCCCCCGGCGCGGGTTGAGGATAAGCAGTGGACCGCGCCGAGTGGAAAGAGACGTTCCCTTCCACCTTGTGGAGGACCTGATGGATGTGGCCGTTGAGCACGGTCACCGAGCCGAAGCGGCGCAACAAATCCAGCGCCTGGTCGGCATCGTCGGTGCCCCAGCCCCATGCCTCATAGACCGTCCACAGCGGAATGTGCGCGAACACGACGATCGGCGAACTCGACGGCAGACCTGCCAGGTCCCTCTTGAGCCACGCAATCTGATCGTCGCCCAGATGGGCCATGCCGCCGGGCTTCAGCGCCGCAACGTTATTGAGCGCGACGAAATGCACGCCATCATGATCGAAACTGTACCAGCCCAGTCCCTTGCTGCCGCGGCCATAGTGGCTGAGGAAGGTCTTGCCCTGCCCTTCATCCAGGAAATCATGTTCGCCGGGCACGTAGAAAATCGGTACGTCGAGCCCCGACAATATCTGCTTGGCGTCGTCGAACTGATCGTCCTTCGACAGATGCGTGATATCACCGGTGTGCAGGATCAGATCGGGCTTGGCCGGCATCGCCTTGATCCGCTCGATCGCTTGCACGGCAGTCGCGTGGACGTTCGGGTTGGCGGCCTTGTCGAAGCCGATATGCGTGTCGCTGATCTGGACAAAGGTGAACGGCCTGGTGCGCGCTGCCGGCTTACCCGCCGCGAATGCCGCGTCGAGACTGACCGAGGATATTACGCCCCCGGCAACACTATAGACCGCGGCAGTACCTGCCCAGCCGGCGCAGCGCGTCAGCAGGCTGCGTCGATCGAGATGGCCGTCGTGCGTATGATCGTGGTCGTGCCCCATGGGTTTGGCCTTCCGATTGCGTGGTCGTCGCAAGGAAAGACCGGATCCGTGCCGGGATTATTCCCGGCATTTCGAATTTAAGCAGTGCGTATGATTCCATCTTCGACCGTCACCGGCCAAACCGGGAGGCCGGCCCCCACACACGGTCCACCGACGCACCGCCCGCTCTCGATGTCGAATAGCGCACCATGCCAGGAACAGAGGATCAGCTCGCCGCCCGAACTCAAATACTGGTCCAGCTCCTGGGCCAGCGGCAGCCCCATATGCGGGCAGCGGTCGCGATATCCGAAGACGCGGTCACCCATTCGTACCACGAAGCCGTGAAAGCGGCCGGCCTTCATCTGCAGGACGAAATTACGGGCGCTGCCGTCGGCTATGTCATCCAGCGCCGCTAGGCGGACGCCGGGTGGCGTTTCGAGCAGCCGCTCGCCCGGTTTCATACGTCTGCGGCGGGTTGGCGATCGGGGTGCGCAGCCGCAAAAGCCGGGAGCACGCGCGCCTTTTCGGCAATCGCGCGGATCTTCGGATAAGAAGCTAAATCAACATTGAAACGTTCGGCGTTAAACACCTGCGGAACAAGGAAACAATCCGCGATCGTCGGCGCCGCTCCGAAAGCAAAGCCTTCGCCATAGCGTCCGACCAGCACTTCCAGGGCGGCGAATCCTTCCTGAATCCAATGCCCGATCCATGCATCGATCCGCTCCTGTGGCTGATCAAGTTCGTTCTTGAGATATTTGAGTATCCGCAGGTTATTGAGGGGGTGGATATCCGCCGCCACGGTCATTGCCATACCGCGGACAATCGCCCGCTCATTCAAAGCCCTGGGCAGCAGGGCCGGCTCAGGCCAGCGTTCCTCCAGCCATTCGAGAATGGCGAGGCTCTGTATGTAGGCCTGGCCCTCATGCTCGATCGCGGGCACGAGCCCCGCAGGTGCGATCGCCTTATAGGCCGGGTCCTGCTGCGCACCTGTGCGCAAGTCGTGATCGACCTGCTCATAATCGAGCCCTTTGAGATTGAGTGCGATCCGCACCCGATAGGCCGCGCTCGACCGCCAATAACCGTGGAAGAGGATGTCGCTCATGGCGCTGGCATTATCACCGCACTGCATGGTCCGAAACCGATCGGAATCCGCCCTTGCGCCCTTGCGACGGCGTGCAGGGTCACTTCGTCGCCATCTTCCAGGAAGGTGCGTGTCTCACCGCTGGGCAAGGATATGGGGTCGGCTCCGCCTCTGCTGATCTCGAGCAGGCTGCCGAAGGCGGCCTTGTCCGACCCGGAAATGGTGCCCGTACCGATCAGGTCGCCGGGCTGCAGGTTGCAACCGTTGGAGGCATGGTGCGTCACGATCTGCGCCATCGTCCAATACATATCGGTGGCCGACCCTCGGCTGAGCGTGAAAGGCGCAATCCCCCGCCCTCGCATCATGGCGGTGGAAATCTGCACCTCCAGCTCCAGCGCCAGCGCGCCATCCCTCTGGTCGGCCTCGTCGAACAGATAGGGCAAGGGTGCGGGGTCGCCCGCTGCCCGCGCGGGCTGTGCGATTCGGAACGGCGCCAGCGCTTCGGCAGTCACCACCCAAGGCGAGATGGTGGTATGGAAGTTCTTGGCCAGAAACGGCCCCAATGGCTGATATTCCCATGCCTGCACATCGCGCGCGGACCAGTCGTTGAGCAGGCAATAGCCGGCAATATGCTGGTTGGCCTCGGCGATCGGGATCGGATAGCCGAGCGCGTTGCCCGGCCCAACCCAGATCCCGAGCTCCATCTCGTAATCGAGCCGGCGCGCGGGACCGAAGCTGGGTTCGATGTCGTTCGGACCCTTGCGCTGGCCGTTGGGGCGTATCACCGGCACACCCGATGGCCGCACCGACGAGGCACGACCATGATAGCCGATCGGCACATATTTGTAGTTGGGCAGCAGCGGATTGTCGGGCCGGAACAGCGCGCCGACATTGGTCGCGTGATGAATGCCGACATAGAAGTCGGTATAGTCTCCGATCGCGGCAGGCAGGTGCAGCGCGCATTCGTCTGTGCGGTAGAGCAAAGGTTCGATCGTCGCGCGGTGGGCTTCGTCGGACAGCAGTGCGGACAGCCGCCGCCGCATTGCCAGCCGATCGGCTGGCGGCAGGCTCATCAGCGCATTGAGCGTGGTGCCGCCCAGCGTGCGGGCCATGCCATCAGGCAGAAACGCCGCTGCCCCGCCCAGATCAAGGATCAGGTCGCCGATCGCAACGCCGACGCGCGGCGCATGGTTTCCCGGCGAGAAAATGCCGAGCGGCAGGTTCTGGACCGGGAAATCGGGATGGCCGTTGGCGCTTTCGACCCAGCTGATGCGGGCGGGATCGTGGGTCTCGTCGATCAGGCTCACGGCAATTTGGCCTTGTCGAAGCCCGCCCAGCAATCGTCATAGTCGAGCTGACAGAGAGGGCTTTCCACCGCCCAACGCGTCGGGCGGATCACCCACCGGCTTTCGAACATGAAGGCCATCGTCCCTTCGATCTTGTTGGGTTTGAGTTCAGTCGCGATCGCTTTTTCGTAAGATACGCGGTCGGGGCCATGGCCAGCCATCTGGTTGTGCAAACTGACGCCGCCAGGAGCGAAGCCGCCCTCCTTCGCGTCATAGGCGCCTTCGATCAGACCCATGAACTCGCTCATTACGTTGCGGTGGAACCAGGGTGGGCGGAAGGTCTGCTCGGCCACCATCCAGCGCGGCGGGAAGATCACGAAATCGCAATTGGCGGTACCATGATGCTCGGAAGGCGAGGTCAACACGGTGAAGATCGAGGGATCGGGATGATCGAAGCTGACCGTGTTGATCGTGTTGAAGCGCCTCAGATCGAAACGGCAGGGCGCGAGGTTGCCGTGCCAGGCGACTACGTCGAACGGCGAATGGTCCAGCGTCGTGGTCCAGAGCTTGCCCTGGAACTTCTGGATTATCTCGTGTGGCGCGTCCTCATCCTCGAACCAGGCGACCGGCGTTTCGAAATCGCGTGGATTGGCAAGGCCGTTGGCGCCGATGGGCCCGAGATCGGGCAGGCGGAAGGGATGGCCGTAATTCTCTGCAATATAGCCGCGCGACGGGCCGGAAAGCTCGACCCGGAAGCGCACGCCACACGGGATCAGGCCGATCTGGAGCGGCGCCACCTCGAACCGGCCAAGTTCGGTGACGATGGTGAGCGCACCCTGCTGCGGCACGATCAGCATTTCGCCATCAGCATTCTGGAATGCACGCCGGCTCATCGAGCTGTTGGCGGCGTAAAGATGCACCGCGATCCCCGCTCCGGTCGCCACGTCGCCATTGCCTCCATAAGTGACAAGGCCGTCGATGAAGTCGATCGACGGATCCGGCAGCGGCAGCGGGTCCCAGCGCAGCCGGTTTGGCGTCGGCGGCAATTCATCGAACGGCCCGGAGCGGAGAAGCGGAGCGCCCTGATAAAGCTGGAAAGCTCTGTGGCTGGCTGTCGGCCGCAGGCGATAGAGCCAGGAACGCTTGTTCTCGGCCCGTGGCGCGGTGAATGCAGTGCCCGAAAACTGCTCGGCATAGAGCCCGAACGGCACCTTCTGCGGCGAATTCTGGCCTTGGGGCAGCGCGCCCGCAACCGCCTCGGTCGCGAAGTGATTGCCGAAGCCGGTGAGCATGTTCGCCATGTGGCCTGCTCCTAACCTATTCGTCGACCGTGATCACCCCGCGGCGGATTTGATCGAGCTCGATCGACTCGTAGAGCGCCTGGAAATTGCCGTTGCCAAAGCCTTCATTTCCTTTGCGCTGGATGATCTCGAAGAAGATCGGCCCGAACATATTCTCGGTGAAGATCTGGAGCAGGATGCCCTCGTCGCCGACATTGCCGTCGATCAGGATGCGGTTCTTCCGCAGGCGTTCGAGATCCTCGCCATGGCCGGGCACGCGCTTGTCGACCAGCTCGTAATAGGTCTCGATAGTATCCTGCAGGCGCACGCCACGCGCGCGGAGCCGCTCGACCGTATCGTAGATATTGGCGGTCGTCAGCGCGAGATGCTGGATGCCCTCGCCATTATAATCCTTGATGAATTCCTCGATCTGGCTCTTGTCGTCCTGGCTCTCGTTCAGCGGAATGCGGATCGCGTGATCGGGCGCGATCATCGCCTGGCTGAACAGCCCGGTCGCCTTGCCCTTGATGTCGAAATATTTCTGCTCTTCGAAGCCGAAAAGCTTTTTGTAGAATTCGGACCAGACGCGCATCTGCCCGCGCTTCACATTGTGGGTCAGGTGATCGAGCAGGTCGAGACCGACATTGTTCCTGGCTTCCGCCTCCTGCCAGCCGGGAAATTCGGCCCAATCCTCGTAGAGGTCGAGGCCGTCTCGGATGAAATAGAGATAGGAGCCACCGATCCCCTGGATGACGGTATCGTCCTCCTCGGTCGCTTTGCCGCCATTATCGAGAGCCCATTTGAGCGCGGCTTCCGGATCGGCGACGCGGAACGCCATCGCGCTGGCCGAGGCACCATGTTCGTTGCGGAATTCGGCAACGCGACCCGCTGCGTCCCGGTTGAGCATCAGGTTGATGCGTCCCTGTTTGTAGCGGGTGATGTTCTTGGTGGGATGACGATGCGACGGCACGAAGCCCATTTGCTCGAATTGGCGTCCCATCGCTTCCGGGTCGGGCGAAGTGAATTCGACAAATTCGAAGCCGTTAAGGCCGAGCGGATTGTTGGGATCCAGCGTCATGATCGAATGTCCGAGATAGTATCAATTGATACCATCTAATGCGTCTTTGCGTGGATGGTGTCAAATGTTACCAACGCGCATGACCGAGGTTTCGCTGCGTCTCGACGCGTTCATTCCCTATCTTCTCTCGGTCACGTCCAATGTCGTGAGCGATGCCATTGCCAGCAGCTATCAAGCTTTGTTCGGGCTAACGATCCCGGAATGGCGGCTTATCGCGGTGATCGGCGAGGATGAGGGGATCACCCAGCAGCAAGTCGGCCGCCGCACGCGCATGGACAAGGTCACGGTAAGCCGCGCCACCATCGCGCTGGTCGATCGCGGCCTGGTCGAACGGAAGCCACATGCCAGCGACCGCCGTTCGCAGAGCCTTCACCTGACCAAAGCGGGACACGATCTTTACGATCAGGTCGCGCCCAAGGCGCTCGAACTCGAACGACAAATATTCGCAAGCTTCGATCCCAGGGACGTCGCGGCCTTCAGCGAAATGCTCGGCCGAATTCGGGACGTCACGCTCAGGATGGGTGGCGAAGTCTAGATCATCCCGAAATAACGCAACCCCGCCAGGACTGCGATCAGCAGAGTGATGGCGACAATGATCGCCGCGACATTCACGCCAGTCTTCTCGACCACGACTTCTTTGGTTTCGTCGGACATTGGTTCCTCCTCTAATTGCTGCGCCGAACGCGCCGCCAAGGAGGCCGTTCCGATCAGGCCGGGAGGCTCTTCCCCTGCTGGCCAGCCAGTTCGACGACATATTGCCAGGCAACCCGGCCCGAGCGACCGCCACGTTGGGTCGCCCAGGCGATCGCCTCGTGCGGATCGAAGCGGAGGTCATAAGCACGCGCATAACCCGCGACGATCGCGACATAGGTCGGCTGATCGACCACATGAAAGCCGAGGCTCAGACCGAACCGGTCAGCCAGCGCGAGCTTGTCGTCGACAACGTCGCGCGGATTAATCGCGCTATCCTGTTCCGCGATGTCGCGGGGCACGATGTGGCGCCGATTGGCGGTGACATGAAGGCGAGCGTTGGCCGGACGCGCTTCGGCACCGCCTTCCAGCACCGAGCGAAGCAGGCGCGGCGCCTCGCTCGGTTCAGCAAAGCCGAGATCGTCGATAAACAGCACGAAGGCGCGTGGCACGTCCGCAAGCCTCGCGAACAGGCCGGGCAGGCCAGCCAGCCCATCGCCGGCGACCTCGACGAGCGCTAACGCGCGGCCTTCCTGCTGCACCTGGCCGACCGCGGCCTTCACCAGCGCCGATTTGCCCGTTCCGCGCGCGCCCCACAACAACACGTCATGTGCCGGCAAGCCTTGAGCGAGACGACGCAGATTGCCGAGCACAGCATCTTTCTGCGCTTCCATCCCCTCAAGCAGATCGAGCGGCATGGGTTCGAATGCGCGTGCGGCCTGTAGCGCATCGTCACGCCAAACATAGGCCGGGTGCGCGAGCGGATCGGCGCTTTCGGGCGGCGGCGGCGCGATCCGTTCGAGCGCCGCGGCGATGCGCGCGAGAATCTCTTCGCTCATGCCTTCAACGCCTCCAGCGCGGCACCATCGATTCGCCAGGGCTGCCAGCCCGATTGTGGGCGGCCGCCGATCGCGCGGTAAAAGTCCATAGCCGTGGTATTCCAGTCGAGCACCGCCCAGTCGATGCGGGCGCAGCCAAGACGATCCGCCTCCTCCGCCAACGCCTTGAACAACGCCTTGCCCGCGCCCATTCCACGCGCGGTCTCGTCGACGAACAGGTCTTCCAGATAGATTCCGGGCCGGCCTGTCCAGGTGGAGTAATTGAGGAACCAGACCGCGAGGCCAACCACCGCCCCGTCAAGTTCCGCGACATGCGCCCAGACACGCGCGTTTTCGGCGAACAGGGTTTGCGTCAGCGTCGCTTCGGTTGCTTTCACCGCATCGGGCTCGCGTTCATAGGTCGCCAGCGCGACGATCAGTCTCAGGATCGCGGGCACATCGGCAGGCGCGGCGCGGCGGACGATCACGACGCGGCCTCTGTGGACGGCACCGGCGCATGACGACCTCGCGCCGCTATCGCGCAGCCCGCGACAATCATTCCGGCACCCAGCACTGTCAGCGGCAAGACTTTTTCCCCGAACACGATCGCTCCCAATATCGTCGCCCATATAAAGGCGGTGAACTCGACCGGTACCAGCCGCTGCGCCTCGGCCCGGGCATAGGCCCAGGCGAGCAACAGCGAGGAGAAGATCGCGAGCCCCGCGGCGGCGGCTATGAGCGGCAGCCAACGCAGAGGCAACAGGGACGCCCCTATGGGGCTGCCAAGCAAATAGAGCCCGGCAAAGGCAAAGTTGGTGAAGATGGTGATCTCGACGGGCCCAGCCAGCAGCGCCGAGCGTCGCAGCAGGACCAGGTTATAGGCGTAAAAAATTCCCGCGATGATGATCGCGATCGCGCCACGAAACGCCGCTGGCCCACCGCCCTCATGCGCCTTGCCCAGTACGATCACGATCACCCCGGAGAAAGCAAGCAGGCAGGCGACAATCGCGCTCTTGCCAACTTTCTCGCCCAGAAGCGGCGCGGCGAGCAGCAGCGCGATGATTGGCGACAGGAAGCTGAGCGCGACCCCTTCTGCCAGCGGCACGCGGACCAATCCCCAGAAGAAAAGCAGGATCGATATCCCCGCAGCGGTGTTGCGCTTAATGTGCAATATCAGCCGGCCGCGATCGGGCCATTTCACGCGCGCCGCCAAAAACAGCGGTGCGCAGACCGCTGCGCCGACGATCGAACGCCACAACATCGCATTATAGGCGCCGATATGGATCGAAACCTGCTTCATGATCGCGTCCATGCAGGCAAAGGTCGCGATGCCGATGCAAGCGACGCCGAACGCGACGACGGGATTGGTTGCCTTGCTCAAAATTCGAGGCGGTGGCCGCCTACTCCGCCGCGACCGCAATCGTAGCGTTGGCGGCCTCGATCTCGGCGGCCTTCGCTTCGACCAGCTTGACGATATGCTCGATCATGTCCTCGTCCTGCACCGTGTGATCGGTCACGCCGGACAGATAGACCATATGCTTGCCGTTGCCGCCGCCGGTCAGGCCGATATCGGTCTCGCGCGCCTCGCCGGGGCCGTTGACGACGCAGCCCAGCACCGAGAGCGACATGGGCGTGCGGATATGGGTCAGGCGTGCTTCCAATGCCTCGACCGTTCGGATCACATCGAACCCCTGGCGCGCGCAGGACGGGCAGGAAATAACGCGCACCCCGCGCTGGCGTAGGCCGAGTGCCTTGAGGATCTCGAACCCAACGCGGACTTCCTCCTCGGGCTCGGCGGAGAGCGAGACACGGATCGTGTCGCCGATCCCGTACCAGAGCAGGCTGCCCATCCCGATCGAGGATTTGACCGTGCCGCCGATCAGCCCGCCCGCCTCGGTAATGCCCAGATGAAGCGGGCAATCGACCGTCTCAGCGAGCTGCTGATAGGCGGCGACCGCAAGAAACAAGTCGGACGCCTTCACCGCCACCTTATATTCGTGGAAATCCTGATCCTGCAGCAACTTGATATGATCGAGCGCGCTCTCGACCAGCGCCTCGGGACAGGGCTCGCCATATTTTTCGAGCAGGTCTTTTTCGAGGCTGCCGGCATTGACGCCGATCCGCATCGAACAACCATTGGCCTTGGCGGCGCGTACCACCTCGGCAACGCGCGCCTCGGACCCGATATTGCCGGGATTGATGCGCAGGCAGGCAGCGCCCGCATCCGCCGCCTCGAGCGCGCGCTTATAATGGAAATGGATGTCCGCGACGATCGGCACATGGGCTGCGCGCACGATCTGCTTCAAGGCCGCGGTCGAGGCCTCGTCCGGGCAGGAGACGCGGACGATGTCCGCGCCCGCTTCCTCGCAGCGCCGTATCTGATCAACCGTGGCGCGCACGTCATCGGTCGGGGTGTTAGTCATCGTCTGCACGGTGATCGGCGCATCGCCGCCCACGGGCACGTTGCCGACCATGATCTGGCGCGATGGGCGGCGCGTGATATCGCGCCAGGGGCGTACGGAGGACATGAACCCTTTATAGGCGCTCAAGTCTGAAGGTTCAAAGACGCTGTTCCAGATCGGCGCGATAGCGGCGGCTGCCCTTCGCGGTGGTGCCGTCGGACAACACCACTTCGAAGTCGCCCGACTGATTGGTCTCGATCCGGCGGATGGCATCGCGGTTGACCAGCCGGCTGCGATGTATCCGTACGAAACGTCCGCCCAGATCGCTTTCCATCGTCGCGAGTGTCGCGCGATGGAGCAAGGTGCGGCCACTGATCTCGATCTCGACATAATTGCCGGCAGCGGCGACCTGCACGATGTCGTCGATCGGGATCTGATGCGTGACCGCACCGTCACCCACGGCTAGGTAGCGTCCCTTTTCGAGGTCCGGTGGAAGCGTCTGGGTTCCGACGCGCGCCAACAGCCATTGGCACAGAGCGGCCAGCGTCACGAACTGAAGATATGTGGGAACGTCCTTGCGGAATTCGTAGAGATAGGGGTTCGCGATCCCGCCCTGGAATTCGTATTTCCCTCCCTCCAATGCATAGGCCAGGCTCCGGAAGGCGATCATCAGCCCGATATGACAGGCTGAGGCGATCGGCAGGCCGACCAGGAACAAGGCCGCCGCTACCGGCCATTTGAAGCGCGGCGGACGGATATGCGCGACGCCCCACCAGATCAGCACGCAGACGCACAGCCAGGCGAGAATGCTGGTGATCTGCCAGATCCAGATATGCGCCAAGGTTTCGTGCACGCCGGCGGCCGAGAAATCGCTGACCATCGATTCGGCGTTGCCGACCGCGATCAGCGCCAGGACGAGCAGGAAGACCGCCGCCATGGCAAGCGCCAGCTTCCTCCGCGTGCCGCTCGCCCCCGTATCGCAGCCGTTCGTCCCTGACCCCGTTTCGCTCATCCCAGCCTTGCCGCCGAACATCCCCGGCCGATAGCGCGCCGGCGCAGCGTCGATCTAGCCCCGCTTCACCAGCAATCGCCAGTGGAGAAACGGCAAATGGAAACGGGCAAGCCGGCAGGTCGGCATTACGGGATGGATTGGCTGCGGATCGGCGCCTTCCAGCTCCTCATCCTTTATCATGTGGGCATGGCATTCGTGCCTTGGGACTTTTCAGTGAAAATGACGCCGCCGATCGGATGGGCGGTGGTCCCGATGTTCCTGACCAATCCGTGGCGGCTATCCTTGCTGTTCGTGGTGTCCGGTTTCGCGAGCGCCGCCTTGCTGGAGCGCAGCCCGGGCGTCAGCGCGTTGATGCGCTCGCGCCTCGCGCGGCTCGGCATCCCGCTCCTTTTCGGGGTCGCGGTGATCGTCACGCCGCAGCCCTGGGTCGAGCTCGTCACGCAACATGGCTACACGCATGGCTTCGGCTACTTCCTGCTGCATGATTATTATCGTCCGCAGCGGCTCCACGGCGTGTTCATGCCGACCTACATGCATCTTTGGTTCGTCGTGTACCTGCTTGTCTACACGCTGGTGTGGGGCGCACTTTTGACCCTGCCCCAATCATGGATCGCCAACGTGAAGCGCGCGGCGGAATGCCTGCTGGCAGGCTCGGCGCTGCTGCCCTTCGGTATCGGCAGCTTCTTCCTGATCCACAATTTCGTCTCACCGGGTTGGTCGGACACGCACCTCCTGATCAACGACTGGAGCGCGCATCTCGATTATTTCAGCGCGTTCCTGTTCGGTGTACTGCTGCGCAATTCGCATGCCGTTCGCAGCGCGGTTGGGCGCTGGTGGAAGCCCGCGGCAGTCGCGGCGGTCCTTGGCTGGGCGTATCTGGCCTGGGCGGAACTGGCTTATCCGGGCGACGTGCGGATGAGTTATGCGCTCGGGCTGCTCTACCGGATCGCGCGTTCGACCGAAGCATGGGGTGCGATCGTCGGGCTGGTTGGGCTCGCCGAAACCCACTGGAACCGCGACAGCAAATGGCGGCCGATGCTCGCGGAGGCGGTCTTTCCCTTCTACATCATCCATCAGACCGTGATCATCGTGGCCGGTTATTGGCTGCTCAGCACGCCGACGACCGGTCTCGAGCGCTTCCTGATCCTTGTCATGGCCACGGCGGCAGGCTGCTGGGCTTTCTATCTGATCGGGCGTTCGATCGAACCGTTGCGCCCGCTGATCGGATTGAAGCGCCGGGGCGTGGTCAAGCCGGTTTCCGCAAGCGCCGTGCTGGTCTAGAGCGGGTTGCATGACTGAACCCGCGCCGACCTGGACCATCGTCATCCATGGCGGCGCGGGCAGCATGACACCCGACAATCTGGGCGCCACCGAAGAGGCTGCGGCTCGGCAAGCGCTGGCGGTGGCCCTCGATGCGGGAGCCGCGATTTTGCGTATCGGCGGCGCGGCGCTCGATGCAGTGCAGGCGGCGGTCCGCGTGCTGGAGGATGACCCCCATTTCAACGCCGGCCGGGGATCGGTCTTCACGGCGGAAGGCAGGATCGAATGCGACGCGGCGATCATGGACGGCGCCAATCTGAATGCCGGCGCGGTTGCGGGCGTGCGATCCACGAGGAATCCGATCCTGCTCGCGCGCGAGGTGATGGATCACAGCACACACGTCTTCCTTGCTGGTGCTGGCGCGGATGGCTTTGCCCGCGCGCATGATGTCGAGGCAGCCGAGCCCGCTTGGTTCGAAACACCCGAACGCCGGCGGCAACTCGACGAGATCCTCGCCAATCCCGACACGCCGTTCGACAGCGCGATGAAATACGGCACGGTCGGCGCGGTCGCCGTCGATGGCGAGGGGCATGTCGCCGCCGCCACCTCGACCGGTGGCCTGACCGGCAAGAAATGGGGCCGGGTCGGCGACTCCCCTTTGATCGGAGCCGGAACCTATGCCGACGATCGCGCCGCTGCGGTCTCCTGCACCGGATCGGGCGAATATTTCATCCGGTTGGGCGTGGCGCATGAGATTTGCGCACGGGTGCGGCTGGCCGGCTGGAGCATCGAGGACAGCGCCGACACATTGATCGACGAGCTTGGCGATATGGGCGGCAAAGGCGGCGTTATCGTGGTCTCGCCCGACGGCTCAGGCGGCTGGGCGTTCAACACCAAGGCCATGTACCGCGCGATGCAGACGCATGATTCCGCGCCGGAAATTGCAATATACAGCGACGAATGACCTTGCTTGGTCACGCTGCTGGTCTAACCCTCCGCTTATGATCCGCTTTCGCCTCCAGGCGCTGCTCGTAGCCATCTCCCTATCGCTCCTCCCCTCACCCGCCGCCGCATGGTGGGAATATGGGCACGAGACCACTGCCGAAGTCGCGATGAAGCTGGTCAAGCCGCGGACCAAGCAATCGATTTTCTGGCTTCTGAGGCAACAGAAGCAACTCGAGACGCCCAGCTGCCCCGCGCGCACGATCGAAGAGGTGTCCGTCTGGCCCGATTGCATCAAAACGCTCGGCGATCGGTTTTCTTATGCTTATGCCTGGCATTTCCAGGACGTGGAGATTTGCAGGCAGTTTGACCTGAAGGAGCCCTGTGCCGGCGGCAATTGCGTCTCGGCGCAGATTGCGCGTGCCCAGCGCATGATCGCCGATCGCGAATTGCCCGCGCGTGACCGGCTGATGGCGCTGGCTTTTCTCGTCCACTTTGTGGGTGATCTGCACCAGCCTTTGCACGGCGCCGAGCATGACGGCGATCAGGGCGGCAACAAGGTCAAAGCAAGCTATGGCGCGATCCCGCGCACCAATCTCCATTCGATCTGGGATGGCCTGCTCGCCGACCGCTCCATTTCCTCGCCCCCGCCGGGTGCGGCCGGGCTTCTCTCCGAGGTTTCGCCCGAGCAGCGTGCCGAGCTTGCGAAAGGCAGTCTCGCCGACTGGAGTCGCGAAAGCTGGGAGCTCGCCAGGACGCAGGTCTATGGCAGCCTGATCGCCGATCCCTGTGCCACGCCGGCGCCCGCCAAGGTTGCGATGGACGAGGCGAAGATCGAACAATTGATCCCTGTGCTGCGCCTTCAGGTAGCCAAAGGTGGAATTCGACTGGCCCGTCTCCTCGACGAGGCTCTGGATGGCAATCATCCCGAGGTCGCCCATCCTCCCAAACCAAAGCGGAGCTGATGCGCTACTTCCTCGACACCGAATATAATGGGTTCGGCGGCAGCCTGATCAGCCTCGCGCTCGTGCCCGACGAGGGCGATCAGGACTATTATGTCGTCGTGCCGTTGGCCGAGGAGCCCCTGCTTTGGGTCGCGAAGCATGTCATGCCGTATCTCCGGAGCGTGCCGCCTCTGCTCTATAATGAGCTCGATCGCGTCGCCGCCGCGCATGACATCGCCGCCTATCTCGGTGCCGACCCGGATCCCGAGATCGTCTGCGATTGGCCCGAGGATATCGCCCTGTTCTGCCGGTTGATCCAGACCAGCGACGCGCAGATCGTCGACCTCACCAACCTGCGTTTCCATTTTCTGCGCACGCCGGGCTTCTCGACCGCGCGCAACAGCAAGGTTCCCCATAACGCGCTGCATGATGCACGTGCGCTGCGGGACTTCGTGCTGGGGATGGAACGCTAATCCTCCCCGGCACGGGGAGGGAGACCAGCCGCAGGCTGGTGGATGGGGCGTCACGCAAGCGATGGCCTCGCCGCAATCCCCCTCCCCCACGCCGCTACATGGCGCGGTCCCCCTCCCCGCCAGCGGGGAGGATCTAAAAGTTATTGCGGCACGACCGAGACGGCGCGGCGGTTCTGCGCCCAGGATTCCTCGTCCGATCCGGTCGCGACCGGGCGTTCCTTGCCATAGCTGATCACGCTGATGCGCGCGGCGTTGACGCCGGCATTGACCAGGAAATTCTTGGCAGCGTTGGCGCGGCGATCCCCGAGCGCCAGATTATATTCGCGCGTGCCGCGCTCGTCGCAATGACCTTCGATGGTGACGCGGACATTCGGGAATTTCGCGAGCCAGGCGGCCTGCTTGGTCAGGATGCCGGTCGCCTCGGAATCGATATCCGAGCTATCGGTCGCGAAGTGGACCGTATCGCTACCTGCTTGCGCCACGAAATCGGCGCGTGATCCCGGCGTCGGGCCATTATTCTCATTGGCCGGCGGCGGCGTTGTCGTGGTGGTCGTGGTGACCTCCTGCGACGGCGCCGGCGGAAGCTGCTTGGGCGGCTTCTTGGCGCAGCCCGCAAGTCCGATCAGGGCTGCCGTCGCCAGCAGCGTGGCCGTCTTGTTCATCGGTGCATTCCTTCTGTTAAGTTGATCAGGATATCGGTTCAGGGAAGTAACGGTCCCCACGCCGGATCCGATCCATCCAGCGGTGTGGGAATGGCGCGCTCGTTCACGCCGGTGAGGTCGACCGACCAGAGGTCGGCCTTACCCGACCCCTTGGCGGTACGGAAAAACATCAGCACGCGGCCATTGGGCGCCCAGGTCGGACCCTCGTCCTGCCAGCCGTTGGTGAGATCTTTGGCGCCGGAGCCATCGGTGCCCATCACCCCGACCGAGAAGCCGCCGCCAAGATGCGTATAGGCGATCAGGTCACCGCGCGGGCTCCAGACGGGCGTAGCGTAGCGGCCGCCGCCGAAGCTGATGCGGCGCTGGCCCGAACCGTCGGCATTCATCACGTACAGCTGCTGCGTGCCCGAACGGTCGCTCTCGAATACGATCTTGCTGCCATCCGGCGAATAGCTGCCGCCGGTATCGATGCCAGGCGAGGTGGTGAGGCGTGTCGGCGTGCCGCCGCTCGCCGACACGCGATAGACGTCGCAATTGCCGTTCACGATCATCGAGAAGAGAATGTAGTGGCCATCGGGCGAGAAACGCGGCGCGAACGTGGTGGAGCGACTGTCTACCACCAGCCGTTTGCGCCCCGACCCCACGTCATAGACATAGACGCGCGGCTGATCGTTCTCGAACGACATGAACACGACGGTCTGTCGATTGGGCGCGAAGCGCGGCGTCAGCACCAGGCTTTGGCCGTTGGTGATGAAACGATGGTTGGCGCCGTCCTGATCCATGATCGCGAGCCGCTTGGTGCGGTTCTTCTTGGGTCCGGTCTCGGAAACGTAAATGACCTGACTGTCGAAATACGGGCCTTCGCCCGTCAGGCGCGAATAGACCGTGTCGGCGCATTTATGCGCGCCGCGCCGCCATTCCGACGGCTTCACCACGAAGCCTTGGCGCACCATCTCGCTCTTAGCGAAAACGTCATAAAGGTAGCAGCCGACGGTGAGCGTGCCGTCGCCATTGGCCTGGACGAAGCCCTGCACCAACGCCTGCGCGCCGGTCGGCAGCCAGGCACCATAATCGGGCGCGGAGACCTGCGGGAAGCTGACGGGACGGAGCTGATCCTTCGAAAGCGGCGCGAACAGGCCGCTATTCTTGAGATCGTTGGTGATGATCTCGGATACCTGATTGCCGAGTGCGTCGGTCGCGCCGGCCGGCGTTTGCAGCGCGTTGGGCGTCGGCATGACGGGGATTGCGATCGGCATCTTGTTGGAGATGCCACCGGTAATATCCACCGTCAGGCGCTGTCCGGGCGCGGGCCCGGCGCCGGCAGCGGGTCCGGGCCCCGGAGGCGCAGCGCTTTGCGCGGTGGCCGCGCCGGGCAGCAGAGCCAAAGTGATTGAGGCCAGCAGGTGCCAAGTCTTCATCGGTCCTATCATCCTCATTGCATCTGGCCGGGGGTGAAGCGGAAGTTGAGATCGTCCCAGCCGCCCTCGTAGAGCTCGGACGGAAGGTGGACAGGCGCGCAACGCAGCACCGCACGCCGTGCCACCTCCGCTATCTGTTGGGCATAGGCACGGTTGGAGGGACTGATCCCGGTCTGCTCGACCAACTGAGGGTTTCCTGCGACCGAACCATCCTTGTTGTAACGCAGCCGTAGCGTCGTGACGATCTGCATCGCCGGTGTGCCGCTCAAGCCGCCCAGTTCGTAGCAGGGCTGGACCTGGCGTTTGATCGCCGCCGCAAGGCCGTTCATCGCTGCGCCGGTGATGGGCGCGCGCGCGGTTTCGCCCTTCCCCGCCGATGCCCCGATCACGCCTTTAAGCAGCGCGCCGACCTTTTCGGATGACGCGCGATCCGCTTTGGACCTGGCATCGCTCCCCGCCTGCTCGCTCTTCGCGGTGGCGCGCACATCCTTCAGGATATCGGTCAGCGCCTTGGCCGGCGGCTGTGGCTTGGGTTTGAGTGCCGGCACGGGCGAGGGCGGCGTCGGTTGTGGTTTGGCTTCGACTGGTTTGGGCTGGGGCGGCGTTGGGCTGGGTGCGGGCGGCGGCGCGTCCTTGGGCGGTGCCTGATCCGGCGCCTGCATTTCCTGCGGCGCCTCGGTCGCCGGGTTGGGTGCGGCCGAGCGCAGGCCGACCGCGTCGACCAGCTGGACATCCATCACCTCTTGTGGTGGCTGCACGGGCGGCACGCGCTTGGCGATGCCGATCGTCAGCGCCGCGAACAGCAGCAGATGCGCGACAACCGCAAAGCCGAGGCCCTTCTGGTCGGAGCGCGCGATCACGGCCGGTTCACCCTCTCCGTTCGCTTCGAGCGCAGTTCGCGCTTGTCGAGAACGAAGTCGAGAAAGCTTCTCGACAGGCGCATCTCGACTTCGTTCAATGCTGCTCGAAGCGAACGGAATAGGGTCACTTCTGGTCCTGCGCCTCGTTGGTGACGAGTGCGACCTTGTTGAGCCCAGCGCGATTGAGTTCGCCCATCACCTGCATCACGCGGCCATAATCAAGGCTGCGATCGGCACGAAGATAAATTTGCGGCGCGTCGGAGCCATGCGGCAGGCTGGCCAATTTATCGGGCAGGCCTGGCAATGGCACTTCCACATCGTCGACAAAGACCTTGCCGCTGGTGTCGAGGCTGATCTGGACGGGTTTCTGCTGCTGTTCGAGCGGTTTCGCGCGACTATCCGGCAGGTTCACCGGCACGCCCGCGACCAGCAACGGCGCGGTCACCATGAAGATGATCAGCAGCACCAGCATCACATCCACCAAAGGGGTGACGTTGATCTCCGCCATCGGCGCGCGTTTCCGGCCATGGCCGCGGCGGGGGGCTGAACCCATCGCCATCGTTCAGGCTTCCCCGTCCAGCTCGCGGCTGAGACTCGTGTGGAAACCATCGGCGAAGCGGTTGAGGCGCGCTTCAAGTAGGTCGAGGCGATGGACCATGCGATTATAGGCGATCGTCGCAGGGATAGCGGCAAACAGACCAAGCGCGGTCGCGAACAATGCTTCGGCGATGCCGGGAGCGACCGCCCCGAAACTGGTATTCTGCGAAGCTGCAATATCCGCGAAGGACCGCATGATGCCCCATACCGTGCCGAAGAGGCCGACAAAGGGGCACACGCTACCGATCGTGGCGAGGATGCTGAGCCCGCTCGAAAGCTGCTCCACCTCAGCCGCCGACGCGGTCGCCATCACTGACCCCAGCCGCTCGCGCGTCGCCGCCTTGTCGAGATGCGCCTTGGCAGTCGACTTGCGCCATTCCGCCATCCCCGCAGAAAAGACGCGCGCGGCCGGAACCTCTGATCGGCTGTTCGCCTCATGGAAGCGGTCGATGTCGCTCGCTTTGGCGAAATCCTTCTCGAACTCTGCATTCTGCTTGTCGGCGCGCCGCAGCACGCCGCCACGACCGAAGATGATCGTCCAGGTCCACAGACTCGCCAGCAGCAGGCCCAGCATCACGATCTTCACGACGATATCGGCGTGAAGGAAGAGCGCGACCGGCGAGAGCGCGGCCTGCGTGTTTGCGGTGACGGTGATGCCGTTCATTGTGCTTGTTCTGCTCCTTCATAACCCTGGAATGCCTCAACCCAGGACGCGGGTTGACGCTTGGGCCGCCCGTCCTTGCCGACGAACGCGACCGTGATCCTGCCTTCAACCACTAGCTCATCATCGCGCATGACTCTCTGCTGAATGACGCATGCGGCCTGGCGAACCTGTTCGACCGTGCTGACGATCGTCAGTATCTCGCCAAGCCGGGCCGGCCGCAGATATTTGAGCTCCGCCGCCGCGACGACATAGGCCCCCTCGCCCCCATATTGGGCGGCGGCAATGTCGATCCCGCACAGGATGAGCATGTCGGTGCGCGCGCGCTCGAAAAAGCGCAGGAAATTCGCGTGATAGACGACGCCGCCGGCGTCGGTGTCCTCATAATAGACACGTACGGTGAAGCGATGCTCGTTTCCCACGAAGCGGCCGGAATAAGGCTGGTCGAGGGGCGCGCCCGTCATGCGAACGCATTAGCAAGGTGACCGCGCAAGGAAACCCCTTGCGTCCGTGTAACCCATGGGTTACTTGTAACCTGTAAGTTACACGGGAGGGCAAGATGATTGATCAAGAGAAAATCGAGCGCGTGGCAAAGCGGCGCATATGGGGCGCCCGATGGATGGCCGGGCTGCTGCTCACGACGGCCATGCATGATATCGGCGTCATCCACGGTTACGCGAATGGGAGCTTCAGCTTCGTTTCCGAAATGATCTGGATCAGTATGACCTTGCTGTTCGTCCTGCTCGCCGGCGGAGCCTTCGTCCGCACGGCAGCGATGCGGGCCGCGCTCTATGACGAGAGCACGATCGAGCACGGGCGCCGCGCTTTGGCATTCGGCTTCTGGGGAGCGTTGCTGGCATGCGGCGTCTGTTGGGGGCTGAGCCGCTACGTGCCGATCGGCGGACCCGAAGTGGCGCGCGCGGTGATCACCTATTCGGTCGCGATGGCGCTGGTTCAGTTCGCCACCCTTGAGGCCAAGGCGCTCAAGGAGTGAGCGAGGAACTGACCGTCCGCCTGCGTGAGGCTCGCGCCGAACGCGGCTGGACGCAAGCGGAACTGGCCGATCGGATCGGCGTCAGCCGCAAGACGATCAATACGATCGAGAATGGCGTGTTCGTGCCATCGACCGTGCTGGCGCTCAAGCTGGCGAAGGCCTTCGATACCAATGTCGAAGCGCTGTTCGCAC
>Ga0207640_10000200_pt1 | contig 42738 bp, 34 predicted proteins | sample KBSCornC42_FD_184300 | JGI IMG/M metagenome (GOLD analysis project Ga0207640, IMG submission 184300) | Corn rhizosphere microbial communities from Kellogg Biological Station, Michigan, USA - KBS Corn C4-2 (SPAdes) (version 2) | ecosystem: Host-associated > Plants > Roots > Rhizosphere > Soil ... | reverse complement strand
ACCTTCGAAGCGGTCCCCGACGCCCCGGTCACGAGCTTCCGCCTCGAACTGTTCGGCGGCAAGCGGGGGCTGGTGGAAATGTCGGGCGGCTTCTGCGCCGATCGGCACGCCACCGTGCAGCTCAGCGCGCAGAACGGCAAGGTCTACGAGACCCGGCCGGTGGTGGGGGCGAAGTGCCCGAAGCACAAGGGTCACAAGGGGCACCACCGCCACAAGGGAGGCCGCTGATTCGCGCGGCGATTGCCGTGCTTGCGGTCGTCGCCGCCGCCGCTGCGGGTCTTGCCGCGCCCGCCAGTGCTGTCGCGGCGATGCCGCCGATGATCGACTCCGAGTGGGTGACCGGAGTCACCTCGACCTCAGCGGTGCTGCGGGCCGAAATCGATCCCGAAGGGTCGAGCACGCGTTACCACTTCGAGTACCTGACCCTGGCTGCCTATCAAGCCAACCTGGAAGCGGGACATGAACCGTTCACCGGAGCGGCCATGGCGCCGGTGCTGGCGATCGGCCTCGGCAGCGGGACGTTGCCGATCCCGGTTTCGTTCACCCTGACCGCGCCCAACAATCCGCTCGCGCCCGCCACCGCCTACCGCTACCGCGCCGTTGCGGTCAACGCAGCCGGGACCACTCCGGGACCAGTTCGCTTCCTGAAGACGAGGTCGGCGGGTCCGCCACCCGGCCTCCCCGACGGTCGCGCCTGGGAGATGGTCTCGCCGGTCGACAAAGGTGGCGGCTCCGTTGCCGCTCCGGGCAGCCTCTTCGGCGGCGGCGAGATCCAGGCGGCGACCGGGGGAGGGGCGCTCACCTATGGCTCGGCCACCGCCTTCGGCGAGCCCATGGGGGCGCCGCCCGCCTCCCAGTACGTCTCCATCCGTGAGGTCGGTGGCTGGTCGACCGTCAATATCTCGGCTCCGCTGGAAGCAGGGGGATACGGGGACCAGCCCGACGGAGTGCCGTTTCGGCTCTTCTCCGACGACCTCGGGCGGGCGCTGCTGCTGAACCCGCGCCGCTGCGAACCGGCCGAACCGTGCCCGCGCAGCTACTCGCTGCGGGACACCGCGACGGGCACGCTCACTCCGCTGCCGGTGCAGGCGGCGGGGATGAGGGTCCTCAGCGCCTCCTCCGACCTCGGCCGCGTCATCTTCGACGGGGAAGGCGAAACCTATGAATGGAGCGGGGGAGGGCTGGTGCCGATCGACCTCCTGCCGCCGAGTGCGGGTGCGGGTGCTGCCTTCCAGGCGGCGTCGGCCGACGGCCGCTTCACCTTCTACACCGAAGGCGGCCATCTCTACCGCTACGACGCGGCGAGCGAAGCGGCCGCCGATTTGACCACCTCGGCCGGTGTGGTCGGGGTCCTCGGCGCCTCGGCGGCGGGCGACACCGTCTATTACCAGGATGGCTTCGGCCTGCGCCGCTGGCACGCGGGCGCGACCACGACTGTCGCGGCGGGGGCCGAGGCGACGCTGCCCAGCGACTACCCACCGGCGACCGCCACCGCTCGCCTGACCGGCGACGGTGCGGTCCTCGCCTTCCTCTCGGCCGCCCCGATCGGCGAATTCGACACCCGCGACGCCGAGACCGGACTGCCCGACACCGAGGTCTACGTCTACTACGCCGGCTCCGGCGCGCTCCTCTGCGCCTCCTGCAACCCGACCGGCGAACGGCCCGACGGTTCGGCCTCGATTCCCGGCGCGCTCGTCAACGGCACCACCGCCGCCTACCGCCCGCGCGCCCTCAGCGCCGACGGCCGGCGCCTCTTCTTCGACAGCGAAGACGTGCTGGGGGCGGGCGACACGGACTCGAGGCCCGACGTCTATGAGTGGGAGGCCCCCGGAAAGGGCAGCTGCGCCGAAGCGCCCGGCTGCGTCAGCCTGATCTCGAGCGGGCGGGGCGAAGGCGGCAGCTTCCTCGACGCCTCGGCCGACGGCGGCGACGCCTTCTTCCTCACCGGCGACTCGCTGGTCGGCTCCGACCCCGGCTCGATCGACGCCTACGACGCCCGCGTCGGCGGTGGCCTGGCGGAACCCGAAGCGCCGTTTGTCTGTAAGGGCGACGCCTGCCAGCCGCTCCCCTCGCCGCCCGAAGACCCGACCGCCGGCACCTCGATCGAGGGCCCCGCCAACCCGCCGCCGCACTACACGAAGGAAAGGCGCCGCCGGCACGGGCAAAAGCACCACCGGCGCCATCACCGCAGACATCACCCTAAGCGCCATCGAAGGGGGCACCGGTGAGAGCGCGTTCACTCTTCGGGCAGGTTCTCCAGGTCAGCCAGGTCCTGAGCGCGGTTCTGCGTTGCCTTCATCTCCCGCAAGCGCGACAACGAGCACACTCTCACCGGAACTCCAAACAATTCACTTCGAACGGCATCTTCGGCAAGTTGCGTGTAGCTGGGAACTCCTCGTGCTCGCTGCACCACGTCCAGTCCGCCGAAGCGAGTGATCGCCGTGACGTTGCCGCCGCGGCGCACTACGCCGCCATCCCGCGCGGCATCGAATGGCCTTCCTTCAACAGTGGGAAGGGTGGACTCCAAGTCGATCAGCGCGTCGGTAAGCCGCATCAGGTTTTCCGGGTCAGGATCGGGAACGAGGTCGAGATCCTCGGTACTCCGCACATAGCCATGGGCGCCTACCGCGACGCCGCCGATGATCACGAAATCAATGTCTCGTTGATGGAGGGCCTCGACGAGGGCCTGAAGGTCGAAATCGGTCAACGACTTGCAGCCGTGCCCTTGATCGCGCTCACCTGTTTGCAGAGCGCGTGGACGCGGGCGAGGCGCTCGCTCATCGGAGCCCTGCGATCCGCCGCGAGCTTCAATTCTCGCGCCCTTGCGAGCTCGTCAATGCTGCCGGTAGGCGCCTTCGTAGGCATTGTTGTGATCTTATCGTTGCTCATTCCTGCCGATGCCCGGGCATCGGGCATCGTCGGATTCGATGCGGCTGTCTATGGGGAAGGCCGAACGCTCGACAATCTGGCCGGCTCCCATCCCGTAACGCTGAGCCTAGACGTCGACCTTCAACATTCAGGCGGGTCGGCCGACGGGGGTCTGCGCAACCTCGATCTCGAACTGCCGCCGGGCCTGCTGGAAAACCCGACCGCGGTGCCGGTCTGCACGCAGGCGGATTTCGTCTCGCCGCGCTCCTCGCCCTGGGAAGACAGCCGCTCGGGGGAGAGCTGCCCGGACGACACCCAGGTCGGCACGGTCACGCTGACCTCCTCCTACGGGGGCGGCGAAACCCGTACCTTCGGCCTCTTCAACCTGGCGCCGCCCGCCCGGGCGCCGTCGGAGCTGGCCGTCAACGCGTATGGGATGCAGCTGATCTTCGTCCCGGCAATCCGCCAGGCCGAAGGCGACTACGGCCTGACCCTGCAGGCGCGCAACGTCTCGCAACTGCTCGACGTCTCCTCGCTCCACTTCGAGATCTGGGGGACGCCGTGGTCGCTGCTGCACGACGCCCAGCGGGGAAACTGCCTGAACGAGGCCGAACCGGGCTTCGGCTGGGCGAAATGCTCGGTCGGCCGCCCGGCGAAAAACCCGGCCCGGGCTTATCTGACGCTGCCGACTTCCTGCGAAGGACCGCTGCGGTTCGCCGCCCGCGCCGGCTCCTGGCAGGGGGAGGCGTCGGAGGCCTCAGCGACCGCGCCGGCCCTGGAAGGTTGCGGCTCGCTCGATTTCGCACCGCAAGCCCATGCGGCGCTGATCGATCCGCGCGCTTCTTCGCCGTCGGGATACAGCTTCGAAATCGCCGTCGACACCGCGGGCGTGACGGCGCCCCGGCTGCGCGCGCCGGCACCGGTCCGCAAGGCCGTCGTCCAGCTGCCGGAAGGGGTGACGATCAACCCCTCGGTCGGCTCCGGACTCGGCGTCTGCAGCCCCGAGCAGTACGCGGCCGAGACCCCGACCTCGGCCCCCGGAGCCGGCTGCCCGAACGAATCGAAGATCGGCGACTTCACGATCTCGAGCCCGATCGTCTCGGGCGCGTTCGAAGGCTCGATCTTCCTCGCCGCTCCCAACCGGAACCCCTTCGGGGGACTGCTGGCCGTTTATCTCGTCGCCAAGAACGCGCAGCGCGGCTTCATGGTCAAGGTCGCGGGTCGCCTCGACGCCGACCCGGCGACCGGCCGCCTCACCGCAACCTTCGACGGGCTGCCGCAACTGCCCTACTCGCACATGGTCTTCTCCTTCCGGGAAGGGCAGCGCAGCCCGCTCGCCACGCCCTCTGCGTGTGGGAGCTACTCGACCGAGGCCGATCTCAGCCCCTGGTCTGACCCGGGCCAGGTGCGGCACGCCTCGCTGCCGCTGCAGATCGCCGCCGGCATCGGCGGTGGGCCATGCCCGGGCGCAGTGCCGCCCTTCGACCCCACCGTCCAGGGCGGCTCGCTGAACTCGCAGGGCGGGGCGTACTCCCCCTTTTACCTGCACCTGGCCCGAAGCGACGGCGAAGCCGAGATCACCTCCTACTCGGCGACCTTTCCGCCGGGACTGCTCGGCAAGCTCGCAGGCATCCCCTTCTGCAGCGACGCCGCGATCGCCGCCGCGGCGACTCGCAGCGGGGTCGAAGAGCGCGAACAACCCTCCTGCCCGGAGGCGAGCCGGATCGGGCGCACCTACTCGGGCTTCGGCGTCGGTCCGGTGCTGAGCTACGCACCCGGAGCCCTCTATCTCGCCGGGCCCTACCACGGCGCCCAGGTCTCGGTTGTCGCCATCAACTCGGCCGTGGTCGGCCCCTTCGACCTCGGCACGATCGTGATCCGCTCGGCGATCAGGATCGACGCCACCACCGCCCAGGCATCGATCGACACCGGCGGCTCCGACCCGATTCCCCACATCGTCAAGGGCATCCCGATCCACCTGCGCGACATCCGCATCTTCATCGACCGCCCGCAGTTCACCGTCAACCCGACGAGCTGCGACCCCGAGGTGATGTCGTCGACCCTGACCGGCTCGGCGGCGGCGCTCGGCGCACCGGACCTGCGCTCGCAGGCCACGGCAAGCAGCCGCTACCAGGCCTTCAACTGCGGCGCGCTCGGCTTCCGGCCGCGGATCTCGCTGCGGATGCGGGGGCCGATCCACCGCGCCAAGCGGCCCTCGCTGCGGGTTGTGGTGCGGCCGCGGGCCGGCGACGCGAACATCGGCGCCGCCACCGTCACCCTGCCGCCGACGATCTTCCTCAACCAGGCGCATGTGCGCGGCGTCTGCACGCGGCCACAGCTCGCCGCCGACCGCTGCCCGCCCGGCTCCGCCTACGGCGAAGCCGCCGCCTACACGCCGCTGCTCGACCAGCCGCTGACCGGGAAGGCCTACCTCGTCTCCTCCGACAACCTGCTGCCTGACCTCGTCTTCGCCCTGCGCGGAGAGGGCTTCGCGGTCAACCTCGACGGCCGCATCGATGCGGTCCACGGTCGGCTGCGGGCGACCTACGCGACTGTCCCCGACGCGCCGGTGAGCAAATTCGTCGTGCGGATGTTCGGCGCCCGTCGCGGGATCCTCGAAAACGGCGGCAACCTCTGCGCCGGTCCGCAGCCGGTCGGCGTCCGCTTCCTCGCCCACTCCAACAGCGGTTGGGTGAGCGGGCCGCAGCTGAAGGCGTCCTGCAAGCAGCGCACGCCACGACGCAAGGGAGGGAAACGATGAGAGCTGCGATCGGCAGGGTGGCTTTGGCGGCGATCCTGATCTGCGCGGGGGCCGGGGCGACTCTTACCGCCCCGGCCTCTGCGCAGCGCCCCCTGCTCTCCGAAGCGGCGCTGGAGACGGGCGAATGCGTCCGCTGCACCGGATCCTCCGGCGGTGTGCTCCCGCCCCCGGAAGGCCAGATCGAAGGGCCCTGCGGCGTCGCGATCGGCGCGGGGGGGCGCGTCTACGTCGCCGACTACTTCCACCGGGTTATCGACGTCTTCGGCGCCCCTTCGCCGACGACGCCGGGGCAGTACGTCTCCCAGATCGCGCTTCCCGGCAGCAACCCGGTCTTCGGGGTCAACACCCTCGACGGCGTCTGCGGGCTTGCCTTCGACGCCGAAGGCAACCTCTACGGCAACGAATGGCACCAGGGCGTTCTGAGGCTGACGGGGGGCGAAGCGATGATCGACACCGGCGAATCGACCGGCCTCGCGATCGACCCTGCAACCAATCGCCTCTACGTCGGCGACCGGACGCGGATCGTCGAATACGCGCTGCCGTTCACCCCAGGCGACAAACCGCTGGCGACGATCGGCACCGGTCACCTCGGCGACGGCTACGGCCTGGCGGCTTTCGAAGGACGCCTCTACGTCGCCGACGCGAGCACCGATGCAGTTGAGGTCTTCGAACCGGAAACCGATGCCAGCACGCCGGTGGCCACCATTGCCGGCCCCTTCGAATCGCTCACGGACGCCTCGCTGGCGATCGACCCGAGCAACGGCCACCTGCTCGTCGTCGACAATCGCCAACCCGGTTTCGAACATCCGGAGTCGGCGGTGCTCGAATTTGGCCCAGCGGCTGGTGGCTACGCCTATCTCGGAAAGCTGCCCGGCGCCCCGATCGACGGTGGGCCGTCGGGCATCGCGGTCACCCCCGGGGGCGAAGCGATCGTGACGGACGGCAACTCCGAACTCGCGAATGCCTTCCTCTACGGCTCCTACGAAGCAGGGGGCTCGGCCACGCCCGCGGGCGGTTCGGGTGGCGGCGCCGGCGTCTTGGGCGCGGCCTCGGCAGGCGGGGCCCTTGGCGGCGCCAAGGTCACTACCGGCTCCGCGACTGCTTCGCCGCGGGGCGCATCCGCCTCCGAGGTGGTCCAGCACGGGGGGGTTCGCGTCTCCTTCCAGGGCGCCCTGGCACCGCGGACCTTGCCCCGGCACGGCAGCAGGCCGGTTCGCGCCTCGGTCGGAGCGAAGGTCATCCCGCTCGGGAAACGGAAGCCGCCGCAGCTGCGCAGGATCGAGATCGCGATCAACCGCAACGGCCATTTCTCACCGGGCGCCCTGCCGACCTGCCGCCTCGACGAGATCCAGCCGGCCACCACCGAGGCGGCCCTTGCCGCCTGCCGGCGCTCCCTGGTCGGCAAGGGCACGTTCGCGGCCCGTGTGCTGCTCCCCGAGCAGGCGCCGTTCCCCTCGAGCGGTCGGGTCTACGCTTTCAACGCGCGCTGGCACGGCCGGCCGGCGATCCTCGCCCACGTCTATGGGACCGAGCCTCTCCCGACCTCCTACACGCTGCCGTTCGAACTCGTGTCGCAGCACGGCACGTTCGGCACCCTCCTCCGCGCCTCATTGCCGGCGGTCACCGCCGAATCCGCCTACGTAACGTCGATCACCCTCACCCTCGGTCGCGGCCGCTACCTGACTGCCGGCTGCCCTGCACCCTCCGGATTTCGCGAAGCGGTCTTCCCCTTTGCCCGGGCGACCCTCGCCTTCGCCGGGGAACGGAATCTGGACCAGACGCTGACGCGAAGCTGTCGGGCTGAGTCATGACACGGTGGCCAAAAAGGCGCCCCGGAAGGGGACACATTGTCCTAGACGCGCATCCGCCAGGGCCGCGAGGGTAAGAGCGAGAGTGCAACCCGCCTCTCGAAACCCATATAGGGAGGATCAATCAATGAAGTTCAGAAACCTCGGCAGGCTCGGACTCGCTCTCGCGGGTGCGGCCTGCTTGCTCGCTGTGTTCTCGGCATCGGCGTTTGGAGCCGGCTACCCGTCCAACGTCCAAATGTGGTCGGTACCGGGCGGCTTGAATTATCGAACTTATGAAGCGTCGGCAAATCCGAATGGAGCATCGACTACCTTGAGTATCCAATCCCGCCCGGTGGGAGGATCTGAATGGAAAACGCTCGCATCTAAAAATATTGGTTCCGGTACGGAAACGCAGCTCTTTGTGGCAACGGTCGCTCCTGCCTGGCTGAGCGTTAAAGAAGAATTCAGAGCGATTGCAGAAAACAGCTTTGGCTCCACCAGCCATTCGGCAGGAGCGTTTGGTTATCGCTTGGACGTCTATCAGTCAGGCGTCCCCGGTGAAGATACGGCTTCCTACAGTTCCGGCGGCACTCTGAAAATCGAAGATTACGTCGGTGGCGGTTTCAGCAAAATCGAATGCAATGCATCGGGCAACGGCGAATTCGGTCCGGAAGCCGTCGGCGGCGTGCATCTCAAACTGTCCCTGTCGGGATGCTTGTGGTACATGGGCGGGAGCCTTCGCTGCAATCCAAAATTGACGTTGGAACCCATGTCGTTCAGTGCTGAATATTCTGTGCCGTCCGCAGAAGTGTTTTTCCGGTGCCCTGAAGAAGAAGTTATGCATAAACTGACTTATTCGGGCAGGTTCTTGACTACGCTTGGTACGGAAACGCGGCCCCCGGAATTCAAGGAAGTAGAAAAGCCGGTAGCGATGGTCGGCTCGGGAAAAATCGATAACCGGACCGCGACGCTCACGGTTTCAAGTACCTGGGCGCTCACCGGAGCAAATGCCGGTAAAAAGTTCTACTTGACGGAATACTAAGACCCAGGAAGGTCTACAGCGGTTTAGAAGGCCCGGGAGATCCCGGGCCTTCTCTCTTATCGGAAGGGTTGACAACGATAGGTGTGCGCTTCTATCTTTTGTCTCTCGATGGCGGACAGGAGACGGGAGAGATGAGGACGAAGGCAATGGCGCTGGCGGCGCTGGCGCTTTTGATTGCGGCGGGGACGGCCTCGGCATTGATCCTCGAAGCGGGGGATCTGGTGCTCAACGCCGAAGGCGGTTTCGCCCCGACCAATCTGCCCAAGCACGAAGACGCGCCGATCAAGATCTACGGGGGCGGTAAGGCCTCGACGAAGTCCGGCGAACTGCCGCCGATCGTCGACACGCTGACGATCGAATTCGACCGCCACGGGCACGTCGAGACCAACGGGCTCGAAGTCTGCACGTCGGGGAAGCTGCAGTCGACCACGGTGCCGCAAGCTCGCAGGGCTTGCCCGAACGCGATCGTCGGCGAGGGCAAGGGCAGCGCGATCGTCGCCTTTCCGGAACAGAAGCCGATCCCGATCTCCTCGCCGATCACCCTCTTCAACGGCCCGAAGAAGCATGGCGACGACACGATCCTCGCCCACGCCTTCACCACGGTGCCGGTGCCGACCACCTTCATCGTCCCGGTGGTGATCGAAAAGATCCACCACGGCGTCTACGGCTACCGGACCAAAGCGAAGATCCCAAAAATTGCCGGTGGGGCCGGGCACCCGATCTCGGGCAACATCACCGTCGACCGGAAATGGACCTTCAAGGGCAAGAAGTACAGCTACGTCAATGCCCGCTGCGAAACCGGACACCTGCAGGCGAAGGTGAAGGTGGACTTCAAAGACGGGACCTTCCTCACCGGCACCTTCCTCAAACGCTGCAGCGTCCGCCACTGAGGTGCGCCGGCCGCGGCGCACCCTGGCCGCCCTGGCGGTCCCGATCGTCCTGCTCGCGCTCCTCGGGCTTGGCCTCGACGGCAGGCTCAGTCCGAGCTCGCTGAACATCCCCGGGACCGAAGTCTCGCGGGCCAACGCGCTGCTGGAAGCGCACTTCGGGCCGAGCGCGCCGTTCCCGATCCTGCTGCAGGGCCCGCCGGCGGCGCTCGATCGCCAGGGGCCGCGGCTGGTGCGGGCGCTACGGGCCGAGCCGGGGGTGACGACGCTCTCGCCTTGGGATCGCGGCGACGTCTCCCGCCTGCGCCCGAGCCCGCGCAGCGCCGTGATCGTCGCCGACTTCCACACCGGCATCGACCATGCGGTCAAGCACACGGTGCCGGAGCTGAACCGGGTGCTGGAGGAGAACGTGCGGCCGCCGGTGCGGGCGACCCAGACCGGCTACGCGACGATCTCGCGGGCGATCCAGCAGGAGTCGATCGACTCGGCCGAGCGGGCCGAGCTGATCGCCCTGCCGATCCTGATGGTCGTCCTCCTGCTGGTCTTCCGCTCGCCGATCGCCGCTGCGGTGCCGCTCGGGTTCGGCGCCGTCACCGTCCTCGCCTCGCGCGGGCTGCTTTGGATCGTCACCCACTTCGCCTCCGTCGACGCCCTGGCGCTGACCGTCTGCACGATGATGGGGCTGGCGCTGGGGGTCGATTACGCGCTGCTGATGGTCTCCCGCTTCCGCGAGGAGCTGGCGGGCGGAGCCTCGCCACGCCGGGCGGCGCTGCTGACCCGTCGCACGGCTGGGCGCACCACCGCCTTCGCCGGCTCGACCCTCGTCCTCTCGATGCTGGTTGCCCTTTTCGTCGTCCCCGGGGCCCTGCTCGCCTCGCTAGCGGCGACCTTGATCCTCGTTGTCGCGCTCAGCGTCGCCGTCGCTTACCTCGCAGTGCCGCCGCTGCTGGTGCTGATCGGGGCGAACCTCGACCGCTGGCGCCTCGGCGCGGCTGCCAACGGGAAGAGCTCTCTTCTGATGCGGTTCGTCAACGGCGCCCTGGCGCGGCCGGCGCCGGTGGCGATCGCGATCGGCGCCGTCGTCCTCTTCCTGGCCGCCCCGGCACTGGCGCTGAGAACCGGCCCACTCAGCCCCGGCCAGCTGCCAAAGAACGATCCGGTCCGCCAGGACTACGAACACATCACCCACGTCGCCGGCAGCGGCTTCGAAGCGCCCTTCCAAGTGGTCGTCGCCGCCGACCGGGGGACGATGACCGAACCGCAGCGGCTGGCGGCGCTGGAACGCTGGCAGCGGCGGATCGCCTCCTTGCCCGGGGTCGAGACCGTGGTCGGCCCTGCTCAGATCCGCCACGGGGTGGCGCCGCTGCGGCGGGCGGAGCGGGCGGTGCTCGAGCCGCCGTCGAGTGGCGGCAGCCCGTTCGCGTCCTTAACCAGGCTCGGCCGCGGCCTCAGCCGGGCTTCGGCCGGAGTGACGACGCTGCGCGACGGGCTCTCCGAAGCGACCTACGGCGCCGGCAGGCTGAGTGAAGGCGGCGGCCAGGCCAGCGACGGCGCCGACCTGCTGGCTCGCGGCCTCGGCCGCGCCGAAGCGGGCGCGGTCAAAGCCCTCGATTCGCTGGAATCGTTCGCCGGCCGCGCGCCGACCCTGGTCAAGGCCCAGTTCGCCGCCGCCAACGGAGCAGCGCTGCTTCACGTCGGCATCGCCAGTCTCATCCCCAACCTGCGACGCAGCGCCGTCCCCGAGGGACGGGACCTGCAGAAGTCACTTACGGAATCGGCCCACCAGACGGTTCCGTCACTCCAGGCGCAGGCGGGCGGCGGCGAAGAACACCTGGCGGCGACTTTGGCACGGCTGGAGGCGATGACCGTTGGCCGTGGTGATCCCGAATACGAGGCGGCGCTGGCCGAAGCGCGCGCCGCCGTCACGGCTTTCGGTGGGGGAGAAGGGGCAAGTCTGAGCGAAGAACTGGCGGCGCTGCAGGTTGCCCTGGTCGATGACCACCGGGAGGCGCAACAGGTCACCTTCTGGCTGACCTCGACGATCAGCAGCCTCGACCGGCTCGCGAAGGGGAGCTTGAAGCTGCGGGAAGGGCTCTTCCGACTGGGTCGGGGGGCGAAGCGGATCCAAGCCGTCCTCGAACAGCAGGTCGAACGGGCGCAGGTCCTGCGCACCGGACTGCCACGGCTGACCGACGGCGCCGAACGGCTGGCGGCGGGAACGGCGCGGATCGCGAATGTGGCGGGACGCTTGCGCGACGGCCTCGGCGGCGGTTACCACCGCTCCTACCCCCTGCAGACCGGATTGCGGCGGGCGATCGTCCGGGTCAGCTCGACCAACCGGCGTTTGCGGCACGGCCGCACCCGACTCCTGCGCTCCTCTCCCCACATCTTCGACTCCGGCTACGTCGTCCTCTCGGCCCTCGACGGCTCGCCACCGCGTGCCCGCCAGGCGGCGGGCAGCGTCGTCGACCTCGAACACGGGGGGCAGGCGGCGACGATGTTGGTCTTCTCCCGCTACGACCTCAACTCGCCCGGCTCGATCGCGCTCAACCGCACCCTGGCCGGCGACGCCAAGGCGATCGGACGCGCAACCGACGCGACCGCCGCGGTCGCCGGCGGGCCTGCCACCCTAAACACCTACAGCCGCGTCGCCCGGGACCGCATCCCCTTCGTCGTCGCCGCGATCTGCCTCGCCACCTTCCTCGTCCTGGTGCTGATTCTGCGGGCGCTGCCGCTGGCGGCGCTCGCGGTCGGCCTCAACCTGGCAACCGTCGGGGTCGCCTTCGGCGTCCTCACCGCGTTCACCTACGTGCCCGACGGCTGGCCACTCGGCGGCCACGCCTACATCGATGCGATCGGGGCGACGCTGATCTTCGGCGTCGTCTTCGGCCTCTCGATCGACTACGCCGTCTTCCTCCTGGTACGGATGCGCGAGCACCGCGACGCGGGAGGGACCCATGCCGAGTCGATCGCCTTCGGCCTCGAGAAGACCGCGCGGGTGATCACCGGCGCCGCAGCGATCATGATGGCCGTCTTCGTCGCCTTCGGCGGCTCCTCGATCGCCACCGTCAGCCAGCTCGGCGTCGGCCTGACGATCGCCGTGCTGCTCGACGCCACCGTGGTCCGGATCGTCCTGCTGCCGGCGCTGATGCTGCTGATCGGCGAGCGGGTCTGGTGGCTGCCGAAGCCGCTGGCGCGGGTTCTGCCAAAAATTGAAGTTTGAAAGCTCAGCAGTACAACGCCGTGTTTAATCGTCCCGTTTCAAAACCTGAACTGGAGCGAATTCCGGTGCTGGAATGCCGTCCAGTTTTCGAAAAGTTAGGTTTGACAGAGTAAGACAAGCTGTTTATCTTCGTCCCAATCCGTCGAGCCTTCCCCAGGTTCGGTGGACCCTCCCCGCTTCCCTGGTGGGGGATGTATCCCAGGCGGGCGCCGGCGCTTTCCCCTTGTCGGCGCCCGCCGGTTGCGCTCAGGCAGGCAGACGAAATCGATGAACCGATCAAATCCGACGACGAAGGCGACGGACTGGCGGCAGAGGCTGATCGAGGCCGTCGTCGTCGAGACCGCCGAATCCGGCTATGCCGCACTCACGATGGAGGGCATCACCCGCAGGGCGAAAGCGACCCCCGACCTCTTCCACTCCCAGTTCGCAGACAAGAAGGCGGCTTTCGAGGCTGCGTACGAGTGCATCTTCGAGCGATACCTCAGCCGGCTGCTGCAGGCCTGCGAAGCCCAGTCGAGCTGGCCCTTAAAGGTGAAGGTAGGGATCGGCGTCACCCTGGACCTCGTCGCCGCCTCGCCCGTCGAGGCGCAGTTCCTGGCGATCGAGGCGATGGCTGTCAACGGCAACTTTCGCCGGCGGGTGCTTGACTCACGCGATCGGCTCGCTCGGCTCCTGGTAGCCGGACGGACCGAGACCGCGCACGGCTCCGAGCTCCCCGGCGTCATCGAGGCCGCCCTCGTCGGCGGCATCGCCGGGGTGATATCGGCTCAGCTCCAGGACGGAGAAGCCAAGCACCTGCCGGCGCTCGCACCAGAGCTCGTCGAGCTGACTCTCAATCCCTACCTCGGTCGTGAGGAAGCGGCGCGGGTGGCGGGTCGACCGCGGCCGAGATTCGAGGATCGATAACCCGGTGGCGAGGCAGCAGGGCGGGCAAGATCTGATGACTCCGAAATCGGGCTCGCCGGGCTCGGTCCCCGGTCAACGAGCGGCGGTCGCGGTCCGGATGCGCGAATGCCGCCCCGAGATCGTGGAGGCTGTCCGCGCACGCTCGGCGGCGCTGTTGGAATCGGTTCGGGGCCTCGATCCCGAGTTCATGGAGGGCCAGCGGATCGCGGTGGCCGCGGCTGTCGACTTCGGTATCGAAGCCGTCGAGTTCGGCGAGGCCCGGTGCCGGGAGGTTCCCGCCATCTTTCACGCCCAGGCCAGGCTGACGGCCCGCAGCGTCGTTTCCCTGGACATGATGATGCGGCGCTACTTCGCCGGGTACGTGCTGCTCGGCGATTTCCTCATGCGCGAGGCAGATCAGTGCTCGCTGAACGGGACGGTGCTCCAAATCATCATGCGCGACACCGCCGCCGTCTTCGATCGCCTGATTTCGACGGTCGCCGAGGAGTACCAGCGGGAGGCTCGGGGTCTGACCTTTTCCCGCGACGAGCGGATGGCGGCGAGGGTCCGTGCACTTCTGAGTGGCGAGCTGCTGGAGGCTGCGGACATCGATTACGAGTTCGACGCCTGGCACCTGGGCGCGGTCGCCATCGGTGGCCGTGCATCCGATGCCCTAAAAGATTTGGCGCCGCGCCTGGATCGACGCCTGCTGCTCGTCCGGCCCGACGACGACATTGTGTGGGCATGGTTCGGCGGTCGCCGGCCCATCGATCCCGAAACGCTCGAGGCAACGCTCTCTTCCACTTGGCCGGATGAGCTGGGCTTGGCCCTGGGCGAATCTGCCAAGAGGCTCGCCGGCTGGCGTTTGACCCACCGTCAGGCCCAGGCTGTCCTGCCTGTTGCCAGGCGAAGGGGAAACGGCTGGGTTCAGTACGCCGATGCGGCGCTGCTTGCATCGGTGCTACAGGACGAGTTGCTGGTCGGCTCGCTGCAGGAGCGCTACCTCGCTCCTCTTGCCGCAGAGCGCGACGGGGGAGCCACTCTGCGGGCAACGCTGCGTGCCTTCTTCGCTTCGGATCGAAATGTCTCCTCGGCCGCGGCGGCGCTCGGGGTGAGTCGCCACACGGTCGCCAACCGCCTTCGAATCGTTGAGGAAAAAGTTGGACGTTCTTTGACCTCATCGGGTGCGGAGGTCGAAGCAGCCATTCAGCTGCACGACCTGGACCACAGTGCGTCGTAGCTTGGCTAAGCGTCGGTGCTTCGAGTCGCCGGTTGGCAAGCCACAATGTCGAACCGATCATCGACCGCTTCTACATATTGGTGTGTCGCCAGATGACCGGTATCACCGAGCCTCTATGCAGTCCAACTATGGAAAGGGAGGTTCATCTTGTCTCGATATGGCATGCGGCACGCCGTTGCGCTCCTCTTTGGCGCGGTTGCGCTGTTCGCCCTCTACAGCTCGCCGGCTCTGGCTTCGGGGCCGCCGATCGTCTCAATCGAAAGCTCCACCGAACACAGCCTGAATACGGCTCAGATAAACGGAACCGTCGACAGCAACGGCTATTTCACCACGACCTACAAGATCGAATACGGTAAGACTAAACTCTATGGACAGTCCACCGCCACGAAAACGCTCAGTGGCTCAGGTGCACACGCCATAAGTGAAGTCCTGGCCGGGCTTGAAGCGTTGTCGACCGATCACGCCCGAATCTCTGCGACGAACGGTGCCGGGACTACTACCAGCAGCGATTTCCAATTCGAAATGCTGCTGGGGTGGAAGGTCGAAGGAAAACCTCTTAGTTCCTTTCCCAAAGGTGTTGCGTATGGAGTATACGACAATGAACCGGTTCCAAAGGTGACCATCACGGGTACGAGCGTAGGGTTGGCGACCGAAGTGGTCTGTGACGGAAGGGACGGGGAAGTGCAAAGTTTCCTGGGCTCCACGTATCGGATGACTGCGGAAAATTGCAAGGTTTACCTAAACGGAACGCTCAGTGAATGCTCGCAGAAATCGATTCCACTGACGGCCAACGCTAACGCCGTGGTCATCGAAACGGTGAAACTCAAAACTACCGGGGAATGCCCGCTTCCCGAAACGATCGTTCTGGGCAACCCTGGCTTCGCACTCAAAGAAATGGCCGAAGCGGCAGAACCACAGCCGGTCTCCATGTCCGCCACTGCGGTGACGACTGCCGGCGCCAAATGGAACATCACCATTAGTAATATGCGCTGGTTCCTCTTTGGTGAACAGACCGGCCAGAAATTTGGTATTTCTTAGAATCACGGCTTGTTTGTAGGACTCGTGTGTGGGATGCATTGAACCAACCAATGCATCCCACACCATGTAGCTTTCCGAAGTGTCTCCGGCATTAAGTCGATCTTTCATTGAAACTGCAAGAAACAGGGGGTGCGCCGTGCGACGGCGAGGCGGCTTTTGTTGGCCTCGCCCAGACGGCGGCGCTGCTGGCCTCCGGCGAGCTCGGGGCGGTCGAACTGCTTGAAGCGACTCTGGGCCGGATCGAGGCATCCCAGCCCTCTCTAAACGCCTTCAGGTTTCTCAGTCCGGAGGCGGCCCGGGGGGAGGCGGTCGAGGCAGAACGCCGTCTGGCTGCCGGAGAAAGGCTTCCCCTGCTGGGGGTGCCGATAGCGGTCAAGGACGACATGGACCTGGCCGGCGAGCCGACGTCCTTTGGTTGCGCAGGCGAGTTCGAGCCCTGCGAGAAGGACGGCGAGGTGGCGCGCCGGCTGCGGGCCGCGGGGGCGGTGATCGTCGGCAAGACCAACACGCCGGAGATCGGTCAGTGGCCCTTCACCGAGGGCCCTGCCTTCGGCGTCACCCGCAACCCCTGGAACCTCGACCACAGCCCGGGCGGCTCCTCCGGCGGCTCGGCGGCGGCGGTCGCCGCCGGGCTGCTGCCGGCCGCGGTCGGTTCCGACGGGGCAGGATCGATTCGCATCCCTGCGGCATGGACCCACCTGGTCGGGCTGAAGCCGCAACGGGGACGAGTCTCGACCTGGCCCGCAGCGGAGTCGTTCAACGGCCTCACTTCCTACGGGCCGCTGGCGCGCACGGTCGGCGACGCCGCCCTCCTGCTCGACGTGCTCACCGGCAACATCGCGGGCGACCTGTATAGCCCGCCGGCCCCGGAGGAGCCCTTCGCCCTTGCCGCCCTGCGAGATCCAGGGTGTTTGCGAATCGCACTGGCCCTCAACGTGCCGTTCAGCGGCTCACCCTCCGAGCTCGACCCGGTGGTACAGCTGGCGGTGGAGAGGATCGCCCAGACCCTCGAGGACCTAGGGCACGAGGTCGAGCTCGTCGACGTTCCCTATGGGCTGGCTCCCGGTGTCAGCATCATGCCCCGCTCGATGGTCGGAATCCGCGAGTGGGCCGGGCAGGCGCTGGAGCGGGACCAACTCGATCGACGCACCCACGATGCCGTGCGCCTTGGCTTTGCCTTGCGACCCCTGCTCGGCCTCGCCCATCTCGCCGAGAAGATTGCCCACCGTCGAGTCGGCAGTGTCTACCGTCGCTTCGACGTCATCCTCACGCCGACCACCGCCCAGCCTCCGCTGCGGATCGGCGCCTGTGACGGCCTCAACAGCTGGGGGACGGACAAGCGAATCGTCGCCGCCTGCCCCTACGCCTGGCCCTGGAACGTTCTCGGCTGGCCCGGCCTCAGCATCCCTGCCGGCTTTACCCCTGACGGCTTGCCTCTGGGCGCACAACTGCTTGGTCCCGCAAACAGCGAGGCGCTTCTTCTCGCGCTCGCCGCACAGCTCGAGGGCGAGCGCCGCTGGTATGAGCACGAGCCTCCGCTGGCTTCGAGGACGGCGAATTAGGTCCGCGGCGGCGGTTATTTTCCGGCAACTAAAAAGCGCCCCCGCGCTGCTGATACAGCCGGGGGCATGGCACAGGAGGTAGGACTCCCATGCAAGACCAACCTAGTGGGACCCCGTCCCCATGGCTAAGTCCCAGCGCCGAAAACCGCGACGCGGAGGCTCTGGTTCTCCGCGAGATCCTCGATCTGTACCCCGAAGCTCTGACCCTCGAGGAGCTCGTCAGGGAATTGAGCAAGGGGTCGACTGACTTTTTCTGGCGCGACGATGTGCACCGTGCCGTCCGCGAACTGACCGGAGCCGGTCTCCTGCACCGCGTCGGCGCCCTCGTTCTCCCCACACGGGCGGCCTGCTACTTCACCGATGTCGGCAATAGGTACTGAGAAGTCCCTGAAGTGGGCTTGAGCTAATCGGAGTACGGCAAAGCCGGGAGGGCCGACGCGCTGGGACTGATCGCATCGGTCCTCTCTAAGAGCGGATATGATGATTTCATATGAGCCGTCTTCTCTCCGTTTCGTTGCCCGATGACCTGGCCGAGGAGACCGATGCCCTCGCGCGGAGCCTGGGCAAGTCCAGGAGCGAGGTGGTCCGCGACGCCCTGCGCCGCCAGGTGGCGCTGGAGCGCTTCGCTGGCCTGCAGCGTTACGGGCGCGGGCTGGCAGAGGAGCGGGGGGTCGGCCCCGAGGATGTCGAGTCGCTGGTCGACGACCTGCGCTGAGCCCTGCGCATCGTCGCCGACACCAACGTGCTGGTCTCGGCTTTTGTCGCCGCGGGCCCGCCGAGCCGGATCGTCGAGGAGGCGATCGACGGCCGGCTCGAGTTGGTCCTGCCGGAGCCCGTCATCGACGAGCTCCGACGGATCCTGACGGTGAAGCTCGGATTCGACCCACAGCGATGGCGAGAGGTCGAGACGTTTCTCAGAGACCTGGCAGTGGAGACAGTTCCGGCGCGGGGCGTCGGCGCCGAGAATGTGAGCGGCGACCCGGCCGACGATCTGATCCTCGCCTGCGCGGTCGCGGCAGGCGTTCAGGTTCTCGTCTCGGGCGATCGCAAGCACCTTCTCCCGCTTGGCGAGCACCGCGGCGTTCGGATCCTCACGCCGCAAGCCCTGCTCGCGGAGCTGCGGGACCGATGAGGGAGCCGCTCAATCGTCGTTCAGTGCTTATGAGGTGCGCGTCGGATCGCCGCTGCTACCTCGCGTCGAGCTGCCTTCGCAACCACACCTCAGCGGCGACAGCGGAATGGCCGAGGAAGATCGGAGGACCATCACGGGTCTGGCGCATGTACCAGCCGGCCGCGCGGATCTCCTCCTCGTCGGGGACATGGACGTAAAAAGGCGGGACGGCGGGAGCCGGCTCGAGTCTGCTCGCTACGGCCCGGAGTCGCCGGCCGCGATCGCCGAGACCGCTCATCGGCCGAGGTGCCACTGCAGCCAGTCACAGATCAGGGGAGCCGCCTCCCAGGCCCCGGTCCGCGGCCTGTGGGCGTTCACGGAGCGGATCTGATGTGCCGAGCACAGCTTCCGTGCCGCCGCCACCGCGGCCTGCGCTTCGACGACGTCGTCGCCGGCGATCAAAAGCAGGGTGGGCGCAAGGACCTTTGCGAGACCGTCGCCTGCCAGGTCGGGTCTGCCTCCGTGCGAGACGACGGCAGAGACCCTCGGCCCGAGGGCTACGGCGGCGACCAGCGCGGCGGCCGAGCCGAGGCTGGACCCGACATAGCCGAGGGGCAGGCCCTTGACCCCGCGCTGCTCAAAGCTCCACCCGGTCGCTCCGAGAAGGCGCTCGGTAAGTGCCTCCAGGTCGCCCTCCGTCTCTTCGTCGTCGGTGGTCTGGACCAGGTCGAAGAGGAGTGTCCCGAGGCCCCGCTTATTCAGAGCTTCGCCGAGGGCGGCCTGCCGGCGGTCGAGGCGCACAAGGTCGCGGCTAGAGGCGAAAAGGACGAATCCCCGGGGCTCTGAAGGCAGTCGGATCTCGCCCGCCAGCCTCGCTCCGGCGGCTTCTACGCATACACCTCGGTGGATCTCAGAGGTCGGCATCGGTGGGGGCGGTCGGTCTTAAATGACGCTATTTCTCCCGGCGTGCTGCGTCTATGGACTTCGGGGCACAGACGGGAAGACCGGGCGGGCCGACTAGGGGGTAACGGCTCGGTACGAGCCGGTTACCTCGCTCCGCCTGTTGCTGCGGGCGCGCTCACCCGGCTCGGTCCTCGTCGACGGCCCGGGCTAGCTCCACCCTTGTGCAAGTGAGTTTCTAAGCCGTGAGAAGCGCCGCGTGGAGCGAGTACGCACCGTGGGCAAGGGAGATGGGCCCGAGAAAGCGGCGTCGACAAGATCGCTCTCTTCGTCTCCCGGTTCGTAGTCGGCGTAGATCAGGGTGGTCCGGTAGTCGCGGTGCCCCATCCATGCCTGCAGGACCCGCATCGGCACCCCGGCGGCGGCGATTCGGGTGCCGAAGGTGTGGCGCAGATCGTGGAAGCGGACCTCCCGCACACCTGCTGCCTTCAGCGCCTTCTTGAAGCGGCGAACCAGGGGGCCGTGGGGGAGTACAACACCACTCAGCGGGTTGGCGAAGACGAGATCGTCCTCGCCTGAGAAGTGAGATCGTCCCAGGTGCGCCCTCAGCTCTGCTTCGACCTTGCTCGAAAGGGGGACCGCCCGTTCGCCGCTTCGTGACTTCGGCGTCGACCAGTGGCCGCGGGTGTAGTTGCGGCGGACCCGGATCCGCTTCGCCTGCCAGTCGACGTCGCGCCAGCGCAGGGCGAGCAGCTCCCCCTGGCGCATGCCGGTCATCGCGGCCGTGAGGAAGATCGCCCTGTCGGTGGACCCGAAGGGTTCAGCGGAGACGTCGACGGATGCGATCAGCGCCTCGAGCTCCTGCTGGTTTAGGAACCGGATCTCCGAGCACTCCCGCACCCGTGGGCGGCGAACCGAGCGGCAGGGGTTCTCCTCACACCAGCCGTTGCGCACGGCGAAGGCGAAGACCTGCGAGAGGAGCTTGAAGATGCCAGAGCGCGTCCGTGCCGCCAGGCCGGCCTCGGCTAGGTCGGCCATGAACTCCTCTACATCTCTCTTCCTCACCCCGTTGATGGCGAGCTCGCCGAATCGCGGCAGCAGGTGGGCGCGCAGGATCGCCCGGTAGTTGTCGAGGGTGGTCGCCTTTCGTTCAAGCGCCTCGAGATCGCGGAGCATCAGCTCCACGACGCTTGCGAAGGGCAGGGCCGAGCCCCTCGCCGGCGGTCGTTCGCGGACCATCCGGCGGCGCAGCTCGGCCTCGGCCTGGGTGCGGTTCAGCCCGTGGCCGGTCCCGCGCCGGCGCTTCGGCCCGAGACGGCGGTTGACCCGCCGCTCGCCCAGATACCAGCGGCCGTACCAGACCTCGTGGCCGTCGGCCCGCTTCTGGGCGTAGAGGGTGCCGGTGCCGTGGGCTCGACGAGTGCTGAGGGGGTGGCTCATGTGCTCTCCTTTCGGAGCCCCCCGGGGCGAAGAGGTTCGCTGCCTTAAGCCACATAAGCAGAGTTCCCGCGGCACAAAACCGGCGATCTTGCCCTGCGTGAGAAATGGCCTCGTTCACGCTTGGGAATTCGCGTAGAGACCGACAGGAATGCCGCGTTGCTGCCGAAACGGACCGAAATGGACCGTCGGACCGTGCGATGCGGCTTCCGCGGCCCTGACGGAAACGCATCGTTTGCAGGATCTATGTATGCGGCTGAGAGGAGTCGAACCTCCACGCCCCGTTAGGGGCACAAGGCCCTCAACCTTGCGCGTCTACCAGTTCCGCCACAGCCGCTTGAGGGAAGGCGATTCTAGATGTTTGCGTGCAGGGGGAGGGCGGACGTTGCGGGTGTCCGAGGGGGGCGGTACTCTACGAACAAGTGTTCGAAGCTAATTTGCGCCTATTCGATCTGGGCGACCCGGCACCGGAGGAAAACGGAAAGACGATGGATTTAGACCTGACCAAGCGGCAGAAGGAGATCTTCGACTTCATCCGCAAATACGCAGCCAAGACTGGCTACCCGCCAACCGTGCGGGAGATTGGCAAAGCCGTCGGGCTGCATTCCTCTTCGACCGTGCACGCCCATCTGGCCAACCTGGAGAAGCTGGGGCTGGTCAAACGGGACCCCTCGAAGCCGCGGGCGATCGAGCTCCTCTTCGGCAAGGCGAAGAACGCAATCAGCTCTGAAAGCGGGTTGCCGCTGGTCGGGCAGGTCGCCGCCGGTGCGCCGATCCTCGCCGAAGAGAACATCGAGGAGTACCTGGAGATCCCCGACGTGATCGGCGGCGAGGACGGCGACTACATCCTCCAGGTCCGCGGCGAAAGCATGAAGGACGCCGGCATCCTCGAAGGCGACTACGTGGTCGTGCGGCCGAGCGACACCGCCAACGACGGCGAGATCGTCGTCGCCCTGATCGGCGAGGAGGCGACGGTGAAGCGGATTTTCCACGAGAAGGACCACATCCGGCTGCAGCCCGAAAACGAGGAAATGGAGCCGATCCTGACGACCGAGGCGCGGGTCCTCGGCAAAGTCGTCGGCGTCTTCCGCGCTGTCTAGCCGTTTACCCTCGCTGTTCGCATCCTCGCCACCATGGCCGCGCCGGCCTTGGCTCGGCGGCCTGGCCGAGCTACCATCGGTCGGCGGGCTGAGCGGACCGCGGGGGGAGAGAAAACCCTTCGAGGAAAGTCCGGACACCACAGGGCAGGGCGGTGGGTAACGCCCACCCGGGGAAACCCGCGGGAAAGTGCCACAGAAATGACACGGCCGATGGCGCGGCCGCAGCTGAGTCGCGCACAGGCAAAGGTGAAATGGTGCGGTAAGAGCGCACCGGCGTCGCGGTGACGCGGCGGCCAGGCAAACCCCGCCCGGTGCAAGGCCAAGCAGGACCGTCGACCCGGCTCGGCGAGGTCCAGGTAGGTCGCATAGATAGATGGCCGCTCACGACAGGATCCGGCTTACAGGCCCGCTACGGAAAAAGCCTCCATTTGGAGGCTTTTTCTATGCCTAGGGATCCCGTTCCAAACGTATGCACGTTTTTCTGTCTTAACGGTTGCTAACATGCCGCCAACTTCCGCTGAATCTTCGCCTACATAACGCGAGGAGCGGGGGGCCCAATCAGTTGGGGCGAATCGCGGCCAGTGTCGCGTAGCGCAGCTCTTTCAGCGCGAGCCCGTCAGCTAACCCCGCAAGCGCTTGGAAAGAGATGCCGACGATCAACCAAACCTCCCTGCGCTGGGCGCTTGCCTTGGCTGCCATCCTGGCGCTGATGGCCGGTGCCGCGACCGGCGCTAAGGCCGCGACCGGCGGCGCCTCCAGCGCCACCGCCTCCGAAGACGAACTCGCCTATAGCCCCTTTCGCTACGCCGGCGCCAGCTGGTACGGCGGTCCGAGCATGTGGGGGCGCAAGACCGCGTGTGGACAGACCTTGCGGCCGAGCACCCTCGGCGTCGCCCACAAGAAACTGGCGTGCGGCACGACCGTCAAGTTCGTCTACCACGGCCGCGTCCTCGTCACCCAGGTGATCGACCGCGGGCCCTACGTCAAGGGGCGTGCTTGGGACTTCACCAAGGCAGCGAGCGAAGCCCTCGATTTCGAAGGCGTGGGCCGGGTCCGCTATGCGATCGCCCTCAGCTACGCCAGCGGCCTCCACGGCAGCTGATTACGGCTTCTCCAGCCGCTCCGCGGGCTAGGCTGCCGTGTTCCAGGCAGTGCACAGAACGAGAGGAGCAGCGTCGATGTCGAGGTTTTCGCCCGCAGTAGTGCCCATCGCCGGGACGGGGAGGGGGCGCTTGCTGGTCTTCGGCCTGTTTGCCTGCTTACTAGCGCTGCTCGTCAGCGCGGTCGCAGACAGCGACGCCGCCAAGGCCCCGCGCACCAGCGTGATCCTGGGCAAGACCGCGACCGAACCGGACCCGTCCTGCCCCAACCTTCCCTGCCAGGCGATCGGCAGCGTCACCGGCTTCCAGGTCAACAACGGCCAGACGCGGTTGCCGTTCCTGGTACCGCACGACGGCACGATCAAGCGCTGGACCCTGACGTTGGCGCAGCCGACCAACAGCCAGCGCACCTTCTTCAACGGCTTCTTCGGGACGCCGCCCGAGGCACGCCTGGCGATCCTCCGTCGCGTCCCCGGCACCGAGCCGCCGCGCTACACCCTGCGCAGCCAGGGATCGATCAAAGTGCTCTCTCCCTACCTCGGTCAGACGGTTGAATTCGGCTCCAACCTCAAGGTCGAAAAGGGAGACATCGTCGGCCTCAGTGTCCCGACCTGGGCACCGGCTTTCTCGCAGGAACTCTCCGCCAACAACGTCTGGCTCGCCAGCCGCGAACCCGGCGCCTGCAAAAACGCCACTGACATCCGCCAAGGCGAACCCCAGCAGAAGGTCGGCCGCCGGGCGACTTACGGCTGCAAATACACCACCGCGCGCCTGCTCTACACGGCGACGCTGGTCGAGGGTCGTTAGCCGACCCTCGACCTAACGTCTAAGCCGCGGAGGGGAGAACCCTGGGACCAGCTTGGTCTTTGGGCAGAGCTGCGGCGCTGGCAATCAGACTCTGGAACTCGTTCAGCGCCAGGTGCCCGACCGCCTCGAGGATCTCCTCGTCGGTCCAGCCGATCTCACGCGCCTCCTCGTGGAGGTGCAGGGGCGGGGGGCCTTCGGCGTCGAGTGCCTCCTTCAGGTAGGCGAGCAGGGCCGCCTCCTTGGGGTCGCCCGAAGTGAAGCTGCGGGCTTTGGAGACCTCGTCCAGGCCGAGACCCGCCCGGCGGGCCGATTTGGCGTGCTGGGCGATGCTGTAGTTGTCTTCACGGTGCTCGGCGACAGCCAGCGCGATCCGCTCCCTCGTCGCCTGCGGCAGGACTCCGCCGCGCAGCTCCGAGCGCATCCGCGTGTACGCGCGTAGGACAGCCGGCGCCCCGGCCAGCACGCCGACGAACTTCGTCACCGCGCCGCCGGCAGCCTGAATGGTCTTGATGAGAGGTGCGCTCTCGTCAGGCGCCGTCAGCTCGTCGTGGATTTGAAATCTGCTTACTGCGGTTTTTACCGTCACGTCGCTTCTCGCTTCTGGCTCTGAATCGGCGACATTTTCGCTTAACAGAGCCGTTACGTGGCCTTTACTTTACTTTTAGCCGCTTACTTACTTGACGTAAGTTATACCGGGTTGTCCGGACGCTTTCAAGCCGCATCGGGACTCTTTTCCTTACCCGCTAATACGGCTCTCAGCACCGTTTCGGTTCATTTGGCTACCGTTGCGCCCTTCGCAACAGCCAAGGAGGCAATGAGGCATGGCAGAGCAACCCCGCAGCGCCGCTGACGTCATCGAGCTCGTCAAGGAACACGACGTCCGCTTCATCCGCCTCTGGTTCACCGACGTTCTCGGCCAGCTGAAGAGCTTCTCGGTCAACGCCTCCGAGCTGGACGACGCCTTCGAAGGGGGAATGGGCTTCGACGGGTCCTCGATCACCGGCTTCAATCCGATCGAGGAGTCCGACATGCTGGCCGTGCCCGACCCCACCACCTTCGCCCTGATCCCCTGGCGGCCGGAGGAGGACGCGGTCGCCCGCATGTTCTGCGACATCCGCGTGCCCGGCGGCGGCCCGTATGAGGGCGACCCGCGCTGGATCATGCAGCGGGCGCTGAAACGGGCCGAAGAGATGGGCTTCGACGCCTACAACATCGGCCCCGAGCTCGAGTACTTCTACTTCCGCTCCGCCAAGCCGGCGGGGGGCGTCCCCGAGGTCCTCGACGAGGGCGGCTACTTCGACCTGACCACGCTCGACGCCGGCTCCGACCTGCGGCGGGAGACGGTGCTGGCGCTGGAGAAGCTCGGCATCCACGTCGAGTACACCCACCACGAGGTCGGCCCCTCCCAGCACGAGGTCGACATGCGCTACAAGAACGCGCTCGAAATGGCCGACGACTGCATGACCTACCGCATCGTCGTCAAGGAGTACGCGATGAAGTACGGCTACCACGCGACCTTCATGCCGAAGCCGCTGTTCGGCGAGAACGGCTCGGGGATGCACGTCCACCAGTCGCTCAGCCGCGACGGCAAAAACGCCTTCTACGACGCCGACGACCCCTATTACCTCTCGCCGGTGGCGAAGAGCTTCATAGCCGGCCAGCTCAAGCACGCGCGGGAGATCTCGCCGCTCTTCGCCCAGTGGGTCAACTCCTATAAGCGCCTGGTGCCGGGCTACGAGGCGCCGGTCTACCTGGCCTGGTCGCGCCGCAATCGCTCGGCGCTGATCCGGGTGCCGCTCTACCACCCCGGCAAGGAGTCGGCGACCCGGGCCGAGCTGCGCTGCCCCGACCCCGCCGCCAACCCGTATCTCTGTTTCGCGGGGATGCTGCAGGCGGGCCTGGAAGGGGTCGAGAAGGGCTACGAGTTGCCCGAGCCGATGGAGCAAAACCTCTACCACCTATCCCAGGAGGAGCTCTCCCACCAGGGGATCGAGCAGCTGCCGGCGACGCTGGGCGAGGCGATTGAGGTCGCCGCCGAGTCGGAGCTGGTCCTGCGCACCCTCGGCGAGCACACCTTCCGTCGCTTCGTCGAGATCAAGCGGCAGGAATGGGACGACTACAGGGTGCAGGTCACTCCGTACGAGATCGAAAACTTCCTACCGATTCTCTAGCTGGCGCTGCAGCTCCTCCGAGTCTGTGACGGGGAGCTGGCAAGTGAAGTTTTCGCAGACGTAGGCGGCGGGCTTGCCCTCGACGGTGGTGCGGTCGGCGAGGAGGGGCGGTTGCTCGCTGCCCTCTGGGCCGCCGGCGAGGACGAGGTGGGGGCGCGGTTGCTCGCGAACGACGGCAGCGAGGTCGTCCACGTCGTCGCCGACCAGGGCCACCTCGCGGGTGGGGGAGAGGTGGAAGTCAAGGGTGCGCAGCAGGTGGGCGAAGGCGTCGGGGTGCTCGACCGCCGGCTGGGCGAAGAGGGCGAAGACACCTTCGCCGGCCTCCGCGTAGCGGCGCTCGCCGGTGAGGGCGGCGAGGCGGAGCATGCCCATCGCCGCCGAGCTGTTGCCGGAGGGGATCGGGTGGTCGCCGACCTCCTTGCGGCGGGCGATCAGCTCCTCGTGGTCGGCGGAGGTCGAGTAGAAGCCGCCACGCTCGGGGTCGCCGAAGCGCTCGATCGTGGTGTCGGCCAATGCCCGCGCCTCGGTAAACCAGCGCTCTTCGAAGGTCGCTTCGTAGAGGGTCAGCAGCGCCTCGAGCAGGAAGGCGTGGTCCTCGAGGTAGGCGTTGAGGTGGGCGCGGCCGTCTTTGTAGGTGCGCAGGAGGTTGCCTGCCTCGTCGCGCAGTCCGTCGAGCAAGAACTCGGCGCACGCACGCGCGGCGTCGAGGTAGTCCTCGCGACCGAAGACGGCCCCGGCGTCGGCCAGCGCTGCGACCGCCAGCGCGTTCCACGAGGTCAGCCGCTTGTCGTCGAGCCCGGGGCGCACCCGCTGCGCACGCGCCTCGAGCAGCGCCTGCCGCATCTCCTCCAATCCCTCCGGCTCCCCGGCGGCAGCGCCGCCAGCGAGATGGAGCACGTTCGAGCCCTCGAAGTTCCCCTCCTCGGTGACGCCGTAGTACTCGGCCACGGCCTCGGCGCGCTCGCCCAGCACCTCGCGGATCTGCTCGGACGTCCAGACGTAGAACCTGCCCTCCTCGCCCTCCGAGTCGGCGTCGAGGGCCGAGTAGAAGCCACCCTCGGGGCCGCGCATCTCGCGCAGCATCCAGTCGAGCGTCTCTTCGCAGACGCGCCGGTAGCGCTCGTGGCCGAACTGCTGAGCGCCGTGCAGGTAGGCGCGGGCGAGCAGGGCGTTGTCGTAGAGCATCTTCTCGAAGTGGGGGACTAGCCAGATCGCGTCGACCGAGTAACGGGCGAAGCCGCCACCGAGCTGGTCGTAGATGCCGCCGGCGAGCATCTTGTCGAGGGTCAGCTCGACGAGCTCGGTCTCGCCGCGCGCCAGCAGCAGCTCCAGCGAGGAGGCGGGCGGGAACTTCGGGGCGCTGCCGAAGCCGCCGTTGCGGCGGTCCGCCACCGCCAGCAACCGCTGCACCGCCTCCTCCAGCGCGGCCGTCTCCGGCAGGTCGCGCGGCTCGACTTCGCCCAGTGCCCCCAGCCGCGCCCGCGTTCCCGGCGCCCGTTCGCGGATCTCCTCGCGCTGGGTCTCGTAGGCGTGGACCACCGCTTCCATCACCATCTGAAAGCTGGGCATGCCGCGGCTGGTGTCGGGCGGGAAGTAGGTGCCGCCGTAGAAGGGGACCCCCTCAGGGTCGAGGAAGACGGTCATCGGCCAGCCGCCATGGCCGGTCATCGCCTGCACCGCCTCCATGTAGATCGCGTCGACGTCGGGGCGCTCCTCGCGGTCGACCTTGATCGGGACGAAGTGCTCGTTCATGTAGGCGGCGGTCTCCGCGTCCTCGAAGGACTCGCGCTCCATCACGTGGCACCAGTGGCAGGCGCTGTAGCCGACCGAGAGCAGGATCGGCTTGTCCTCCTCCCGCGCTCGCTCCAGCGCTTCCGGTCCCCAGGGGTGCCAGTCGACCGGGTTGTCCTGGTGCTGGAGGAGGTAGGGGCTGGTCTCCTGAGCGAGGCGGTTCGGCACCCTCTGAACCTACCCGGGGACGGACAAATCGAGTATTCGCAGCGCGAAATAGCCGAAATTTGGTTCTACGGAGGGGTCGGCCAGCAGGTACGGTCGTCTGGCCGGGTAACCGAATACCGTCACTTGATGATGAACATGCGCAAAGGAGGGGGTCCGGATCCTGCCGTGGAGGCAGTTCTGGCCAAGCTTGCGCCCGAGGACCGGGCGGTGCTCCAGGGTGCGCTCGAGCGAGCGGAGAAGACCGAGGCCGAACTGCGCTTCCTCGCCGACCACGACTCGCTGACCGGGCTGCTGAACCGGCGCCGCTTCCGCGCCGAACTCGACCAGTACGTCTCCTTCACCGCCCGCTATGGGGGCCGCGGCGCCGTGATGGTGATCGACATCGACGGCCTCAAGGAGGTCAACGACAAGTTCGGACACCAGGCCGGCGACCGGCTGATCCGCGGCGTCTCCGACATCCTCCGCGAACGGGTGCGGGCGACCGACATCGTCGCTCGCCTCTCCGGCGACGAGTTTGCGGTGCTGATGCCGCAGACCGACACCGCTGGGGCGCTGCAGCTCGGCGAGGACCTGCGGGCGCAGGCGGCCGAGAGCTTTATGCCCAGCTCCGAAATGGCGCCTGCCTCGATCAGCGTCGGGATCACGATGTTCGGAGGCCAGGACGCCGGCTCCGAAGCGGTCCTGCTCGCCGCCGACCAGGCGATGTACCAGGCCAAGGCGGAGGGGCGCAACCGGATCATGCTTTTCCACGCACCGGACGGGGAGCACGGCGAGCCGCGCCGCGCGCAGACGACCAGCGCCAGGATCCGCGACGCGCTGACCCAGAACCGGCTGCGCCTCGCCACGCAGCCGATCCGCAGCCTCGCCTCGGGTGGGATCGAGCGCTACGAGCTCTTCCTGCGGATGACCGGCGAGAGCGGCGAGCTGCTGCCGGCCGCCTCCTTCATCGAGGTGGCCGAGCGCTCCGGCATGGTCCAGGAGCTCGACCGTTGGGTGGTGGCGCAAGCGCTGGAGCTGATGGCCGAGCGCGAGCGGGCGGGAGATCCCGTCTCCCTCCACATGAACCTCTCCGGCGCTTCGATGACCGACCTCTCGGTGCTCGAATTCATCGAACGGCGTTTGGACGAAGGCGAAGCCGATCCGGCTCGCTGCACCTTCGAGATCACCCAGTCAGCGCGGGTCGAGGACTACGACACCGCCGGCGCTTTCGCCGACCGGCTGACCGAGTTTGGCTGCGAAGTCGCGATCGACGACTACGGCGCCGGCTTCAGCCCCTTCGCCTACCTGAAGAAAGTGCCCTTCGACGTGATCAAGATCGACGGCACCTTCATCCGCGAGATGGCCCAGAACGATGCTGACCAGCTCGTTGTCAAAGCGATCGTCGAGATCGCCCGCGGCCTCGGCAAGCGCACGATCGCCGAGTTCGTCGAGGACGGGCACACGGAGAACCTGCTGCGCGAGTACGGCGTCGACATGGCCCAGGGCTTTCACCTCGGCAGGCCGATGGACCTGGCCGAGGGCTTAGCCGTTCCGTAGCTGCGCGCGCTTGATCTTGCCGCTGCTCGTCTTCGGCAACTCGTCGGCGAACTCGACGATGCGGGGGAACTTGTAGGGGGCGGTCTCGCGTTTGCAGTGCGCCTGCAGCTCGCGGACGAGATCATCGCCCGCGTCACTCCCGTTTCGCAGGACGACGATCGCGCGGACTACCGAGCCCCGCTCGGGGTCGGCGGCGGCGACCGCGGCTGCGTCGGCCACGGCGGGGTGGGAGAGGAGCGCGGCCTCGACCTCGGTCGGGCTTCTTCGGTAGCCGGAGGAGAGGATGATGTCGTCACCGCGGCCCTCGAAGAAGAGGTAGCCCTCGTCGTCCTCGCGGACCAGATCGCCGGTCTGCCACCACTCGCCTTCGAAGCGCTCGCCGTCGAGGTAGCGGGAGAAGAAGGTGGGGGAGGAGGCGGCGCGCAGCTGCAGTTCGCCCTCGGCGATCCGGGTCTCCATCCCGGGCAGCGGTTTGCCCATCGAGCCCTGGCGGACCGGCTCGCCGACGAGGTTGGCGGTGACGTGGCCGGTCTCGGTCTGGCCGTAGCCGTCGGCGGGCTCGAGGCCGGTTGCCTCCTTAAAGGCGGTGATCGTCTCCGGGTCGAGCGGCTCGCCGGCCGAGACCATCCGCCGTAGCGACGGCAGCGGCCGCAGCTGCGTGCGGCGGGCCAGCATCCGGTACTCGGTCGGCGCCTGGCAGAGGACGTTGACCCCGAGCGCCTCGGCGAAGTCGAGCCGCTCGGCCGGGTCGAAGCGGCCGTCGTGGACGACCGCGGCGGCGCCGGTGATCCAGGGGGCGAGGAAGACGTTGCGGGCCGACTTCGACCAGCCGGTGGCGGTCGTGCACCAGGCGAGGTCGCCCTGGCGCGAGCCGAACCAGTGCTCGGCCTGGGCCCGCTGGCCGAGCAGGTAGCGGTAGGCGTGAACGACGCCCCGCGGCTCGCCGGTGGTGCCGGAGGTGAAGACGATCAGCGCCGGGTCCTCGGCGTCCATCTCCTCGATCGCCGACGGCGTCTCCTGCGGCCGGTCCTCGTCCATCGTCGCGGCAACGTCAGCCATCGTCATCAGCGGCACCCCGTCCGGCATCTCCGCGAGCAAGCCTTCCTCGCCGACGCACAGCTTCGGTTTCGCGGCGGCGACCCGGTGCTCGAGGTCATGCCGGCGCAGCATCGTGCTGCAAGGCAACGCCACCGCCCCCATCCGCCAGCAGGCAAGCAAGCTCAACACCCACTCGATCCGGTTCCCCACCAGCGTCATGACCACATCCCCGCGCCGCACCCCCCGAGCAGCAAACGCCCCAGAGAGACCAGCGGATTTGGCGACCAGTTCCCCGAAATACCAGTCCCGCCGCTCCCCTTCGGAATCAACGGCAACTATCCCCAGCCGTGAAGCCGGCGACCGCTCCATGAGGTCCTCGATCAGATTCACGAGGCGAGAGTCTGCCGTAAGTCCCACGCCCCACGGCCGGTCACTTGAGCACAGGGGGCTATGCCCAACTGACCAACCAGGGAACCAGCGGCATCAGAAGCGAAGACGGGGGCGGGGGTGTCCCCCTCCAGACACTCAACCACGAGCCATTGGCGAGTGGTGTCTGGAGGGGGACACCCCCGCCCCCTTAACCCTGCCTCCTGGCTACCGAAGTTCGCTCGAGGTCTTCTTAAGCAGCTGGCGGGCGACGATCAGCAGCTGGATCTGCTGGGTGCCCTCGAAGATGTCGAGGATCTTCGAGTCGCGGGCCCACTTCTCGAGCAGCTCGTTCTCGCCGTAGCCTACGGCGCCGCAGAGCTCGACGCAGCCGAGGGTGACGTCGACGCAGGTGCGCCCCGCCTTCGCCTTGGCCATCGAGGCCTGCAGCGAGTTCGGCTTCGAGTTGTCGGCCATCCAGGCGGCCTGGAGGGTGAGCAGCCATGCGGCCTCGTAGTCGGCCTCCATCTCCAGGAAGCGCGCCGCGGCGGCGTGCTGGGAGAGGGCGGGCTTGTCGTAGTCGACCTTGACGCCCGCCTCTTTGAGGCACTTGCGGGTCTCCTCCAGCGCCGCGCGGGTGAGGCCGACGGCCATCGCGGCGACCAGCGGCCGCGTGTTGTCGAACGTTTCCATCACCCCGGCGAAGCCCTTCTCTTTCACCTCGGGGTCGCCGAGCAGCGCCTCTTTCGGCACCCGGCAGTCCTGCAGGGTGAAGTTGGCGGTGTCGGAGGCGCGGATCCCGAGCTTGTGCTCGAGCCGGTCGAGCTTGAGGCCGGGGTTGTCGCGCTCAACGATGAACGACTTGATCGCCGCCCGCCCTTTCGAGCGGTCCAGCGACGCCCAGACGACAATCAGGTCGGCCCGGTCGCCTGAGGTGACGAAGATCTTCTCGCCGTTGAGGACATACTCGTCGCCGTCGAGCACGGCGGTGGCGCGGATCGCGGCCGAGTCCGAACCGGCTTCCGGCTCGGTGATCGCCATCGCCGCCCACTTGCCGCCGTACTTCTTCAGCTGCTCCTCGGTCGCGACCGAGGCGATCGCCGAGTTGCCGAGGCCCTGGCGCGGCATCGAGAGCAGCAGGCCGACGTCGCCCCAGCAGAGCTCGATGATGCCGAGCACGGTGGAGAGGTTGGAGCCGTTGCGGTTCTCGCCGTCGTCGCTTTTCTCGCGGCGCACGCCGGCGGCACCGGCGCCGCCGATGTCGGAGCCCTCGTTCATCCCGTCGATCAGGGAGGCGAGCATGTCGAGCTCTTTCGGATAGGCGTGCTCGGCCTCGTCGTATTTGCGCGAGATCGGTCGGAACACCTCGGTGGCGACCTGGTTCGCCTGGCTGACCAGCGGTTTGAACTTTTTCGGTATCTCGAGGTTGATCGTCATGGTTCTGCCTTTCGCTCGTCTTGGGTGGATCGGGGCGCTCAGCCGCCGATCAGACGAGCAGGGCGCCCTCCATCACGCCCGACGCTCGAAGGTCTCGGTACCAGCGCTCGACCGGGTGCTCCTTGACGAAGCCGTGGCCGCCGAGCAGCTGGACGCCGTCGGAGCCGATCTGCATCCCCTTCTGGGTGCAGAGCCGGCGGGCGAGAGCGGCCTCGCGGGCGAAGCTCTCGCCGCGGTCGGCGCGGCTCGCCGCCCGGTAGGTCGCCAGCCGCATCCCGTTCTGCTCGATGCCGATGTCGGAGACTGCGAAGGCGACGCCCTGGCGGTTGGAGACCGGTTCGCCGAACGCCTGACGGTCGTTGACGTAGGGGATCACGTAGTCGAGCACGGCCTGGGCGGTGCCGGTGGCAAGGGCGCACCAGGCGATCCGCGAGCGGTTGACGCAGGCGGCGTAGTCCTTGGCTTTGGCGTTGCCCTCGCCGAGCAGTGCGCTCGCCGGCAGTTTGACGTTGTCGATCAGCAGGCGGCCGGTGGTGGCGGGGCGCAGGCCCATCGCCGGCTCGTCTTCGACCGAGAGGCCTTTGGCGCCGGACTCGACCACGAACAGGGCCGGGCCGATGCCCTCGGCGTCGGCGGCGACTACGAAGAGCTCGCAGTCCTTGGCGCGGGCGACGAGCGACTTGGCGCCGCTGAGGACCCACTCCTCACCTTTCTTCTTCGCCTTCGTCTCCAACGCGAAGGGGTCGAAGAGAGGCTGGGGCTCGAGGATTGCCAAGGCCGCGGCGGGGACGTCCTCGCCAGTAAAGGCCGGCAGGTAGGTCGCCTCCTGCTCGGCACTACCCCAGAGTCCGATCGCGGTGGCGACGGCGCCGGGGGCGAGGGCGGCGTAGGCGATGCCCATGTCGCCGTGGGCGAGCGCCTCGCCGATCAGGACGGCGGTCACCGCCGACTGCTCGGTCATCACGCCGCCGAGCTCCTCGGGGACGCCCAGCATGGCGACGCCGAGCTCGACCGTCTGGTCGAGGATCTCCTTCGGGGTCTCGCGGTCCTCGTCGGCCTTCAGGGCCGCGGGGCGGATCTGGTCGGCGGCGAAGGAGCGACCCGCCTCCTGGAACATCTGCTGCTCGTCGTCGGGCGTGAGGTCGAAGAGGCCCTTCGACTTGCCCTTCTTCTGGCGGGCGGGTTTGCCCAGCGACTGGGCGGCCTTGAAGGTGCGGCCGGCCGCGGTCGCGGTCTTGAAGCCATTCTTGGTGCCCTGGAAGAGGGCCTTCTCGACTCCTTTGCGGATGCGGATGCGATCCAGGAGATCGGAGCCGGCGAGGCGGTTCAGCGCCCGCAGGCCGTAGCCCATGCTGCGCTCCGCCATCCCCTTGTTCTCGGTGGTGGTCGTCACTTCGCTTTCTTCCTTCCGGTGGTTTTGGCGGTTACACGTCCGTCGAGGTGAGGCGTGCCCTTCTTGGCGTCGCGGACGGCGAAGAGGATCTCTTTGCCCGAGCCTTGCTCGGCGAAGACGACGCGCGCCGGCAGCAGGACCGGCTTGCGGAAGCGGACCTCGACTTCGAAGCTGTCGGGCAGCTCGCTTTCCAGCTGCGCCAGCGCCCGTGCCTTCGTCCACATCCCGTGCGCGATTGCGCTGGGGAAGCCGAGCGGCTTCGCGGTCAGCGAGTGCATGTGGATCGGGTTGCGGTCGCCGGAGACGCCGCCATAGCGGCGGCCGAGATCGCCGGGGAGCTTCCATTCAGCGCTTGCCGGGGCATCAGCGCCGAGCGACTCGAAGCCTTTCTTCGCCTTCGCCCTCTCGTCGCCCTTGCCGCGGCGCAGCATCGTGCTGGTGCTCTCCCAGACGATCTCGTCGTCGACCAGGACCTCGGTCTCGATTGAGAAGGTCTTGCCTTTCGGATGCGGCTGCAGCTTCGTCGGGCGGACGCGGATCGTCATCTCCTCGTCGACCCCGATCGGCCGGTGCTGCGCGATCGAGTTCTCGACGTGGACGAGGCCGACCGCGCCGAAGGGGAATGAGCCGTCGCTCATCACCGCCATGTGCAGCGGGAAGGCGAGCATGTGCGGGTAGGTCGGGGGGAGGGTGTCGCGGAGGGTGAAGCCGCAGACTTTGGCGTAGGCGGCAACGTCCTCGGGCTTGGCGCTGACGCCGGCCAGCTCGAGGTCGAGCCCGTCGGGGATCTCGCCGCCGCCGCCCGGGACGAACGGCAGCAGCGAGGCGCCGGGGATCATCGGCAGCGCCGCCCGCGCGTAGAGCGGCAGGATGCTGGGGGAGCTGTCGAGGGTCTTGGCCATCAGGCGATCACGCCCCCAGCAGGTTCTGGCCGCAGACGCGGACCGTGTTGCCATTGACGCCGGTCGAGGCGGGGCTGGCGAACCAGGCGATCGTCTCGGCGACGTCGACCGGCAGGCCGCCCTGCGAGAGGCTGGAGAGCCGGCGGCCGGCTTCGCGCGGCCCGATCGGCATCGCCCCGGTCATCTGGGTCTCGATGAAGCCCGGCGCGACCGCGTTGATCGTCGCTTTGCGCTTCGCCAGCTCCGGTGCCATCGCTTCGACCATCCCGATCACGCCGGCCTTGGATGCGGCGTAGTTGGTCTGGCCGCCGTTACCGGCGATCCCGGACATCGAGGAGACGCAGACGATGCGCCCGTTCGGTCGCAGCAGTTTCTTCGCCAGCAATGCCTCGTCGATCCGCTCCTCGCTGGAGAGGTTGATTTCCATCAGCTGCACCCAGCGCTCCTCCGGCATCTTCGCGATCGTCCGGTCTTTGGTCACGCCGGCGTTGTGGACAACGATGTCGACACCGTCGGCGAGCTCGGCGGCGATCTTCTCCGGCGCGTCCTCGGCGGTGATGTCGACCGCGATCGAACGGCCGTCGATCGCGTCCGTCACCGCTTTCAGGTCGGCCTCGGCCTGGGGGATGTCGAGGCCGACGACTTCGGCACCGTCGCGGGCGAGGGTGTCGGCGATCGCGGCTCCGATCCCGCGCGAGGCCCCGGTCACCAGCGCCACCTTGCCGGCGAGCGGCTGCTCCCAGTCGATCTTCGGGCTGGCGGCGACCCCTTTGCCGACCCGTATGACTTGACCGGAGACGTAGGCCGATTTGGGCGAGAGGAGGAAGCGCAGCGTCGACTCCAGCTGGTCCTCGGCGCCCGGTTCGACGTAGACGAGCTGCGCGGTCGAGCCCTTGCCGCCGATCTCCTTGCCGAGCGAGCGGGTGAAGCCCTCCAGCGCCCGCTGGGCGATGTGGGCCTCGACCGAGCCGGCTTCCTCGGGCGGCGTGCCGAGGACGATCGCGCGGCCGCTGCGCTGCAGGCGCGGCACGCCGGGGTAGAAGAAGCGCTGCAGCTCGACCAGCTCGGTCGAGTGGCCGATCCCGGTCGCGTCGAAGACCAGCGCCTTCGCTTTGCCCTCGGCGCCGGCGCGTTCGGCCTTGACGCTGTCGAGGATCGCGGCGATCTGCTTGCCGAGCCGGCCTTCCGGCGCGGCGTCGTGGAGGACCGGGCCGGCGACCGCCGGCTGGCCGGGCTGGTAGCGGTCGAGCGCCACCGGCTGCGGCAGCCCGAGCTGCTTGGCGACCGTCGAGACGACCGGTGCGTTGACGAGTTGCGAGTAACGATCAGCCATGGTTACTTGGCACCTCCCGGGGCCTCGAGGATCGCGACGACACCCTGGCCGGCGGCGGCACAGATGCTGATCACGCCGCGGCCTTTGCCGTCTTCGTTGAGTTGCTTGGCGAGGCTGGCGACGATCCGGCCGCCGGTCGCGGCGAACGGATGGGCGGCCGCCAGCGAGCCGCCGTTGACGTTGAGCTTCTTGCGGTCGATCTTGCCGAGTGGCTTGTCGCGGCCGAGCTTCTCGGCGCAGAACTCTTTGTCTTCCCAGGCCTTCAGCGTGCAGAGCACCTGCGCGGCGAAGGCCTCGTGGATCTCGTAGTAGTCGAAGTCCTGCAGCGCCAGGCCGGCGCGGTCGAGCATCCGCGGCATCGCGTAGGCGGGCGCCATCAGCAGGCCTTCGCGCTTGTGGACGTGGTCGACGGCGGCGGTCTGCGCCTCGGTGATGTAGGCGAGGATCGGCAGGTCGTGCTCTTTTGCCCACTCCTCGGAGGCGAGGAGGACGGCCGAGGCGCCGTCGGAGAGCGGCGTCGAGTTGGCCGCGGTCATCGTCCCCTCGGGACCGCCGAAGACCGGCTTCAGCTTCGCCAGCTTCTCCAGGTTGGAGTCGGGGCGCAGGTTCTGGTCCCGGTCGAGCCCGATGTAGGGGGTCATCAGGTCGTCGAAGAAGCCGCGCTCGTAGGCGGCGGCGAGGTTCTTGTGGCTCTTGACCGCGAGCTCGTCCTGCTCCTTGCGGCCGATCTCCCATTCGGTGGCCATGATCGCGCAGTGCTCGCCCATCGAGAGGCCGGTGCGCGGCTCCTCGTTGCGGGGGATCGCCGGGACGATGTGGCCGGGGCGGACCTTGGTCAGCGTCTTCAGTTTGCCCATCGTCGAGCGCTCGCGGTTGGCATCCAGCAGCGTCTCGCGCAGGTCCTCGTTAAGGGCGATCGGCGCGTCGGAGGTGGTGTCGGCGCCGCAGGCGATGCCGGAGTCGATCTGGCCGAGGGCGATCTTGTTGGCGACGAGGATCGTCGTCTCGAGGCCGGTGCCGCAGGCCTGCTGGACGTCGTAGGCGGGGGTCTCGGCTGCCAGGCGGGTGCTGAGCACGCTCTCGCGGGTGAGGTCGCGGTCGCGGGAGTGCTTGAGGACGGCGCCGCCGGCAACCTCGCCGAGCGTCTCGCCCTGCAGGCTGTAGCGGTCGATCAGGCCGTCGAGGGCGGCGGTCAGCATGTCCTGGTTGCTCGCGTGCGAGTAGACGCTGTTGGAGCGCGCGAACGGGATCCGGTTGCCGCCGACGACGGCGACTTTGCGGGTTTGCGTGTTCATCAGGGGGTGTTTCCTCCTTGGGGGGACTTGGAAGTCGAAGTGGGGGTCGAGCGCTCGCGGAGCCCGGGCTCGACGGTGGAGATGAGGAGCTCGGCGGCGTCCTCGGCGGAGATCGCCTCGGTCCGGAGCCACCAGCGGGCGAGCGCCTCGGCGGCGCCGAGCAAAGCGGTGGAGAGGGCCTCGACTTCGACGCGGGCGGCGTCGCGGGTGCGGTCCGGCAGCTGCGCCAGCAGCGAGCCGGAGACCAGCTCGGCGATTTGGCCGCGATAGGCGGCGACGCGATCGGAGACCTCGCCGCTGCGGGGGAGGGTCTCGTCGAAGAGGACCGCCCAGGCGGCGCGGTCGGTGTCGAGGAAGGAGAAGAAGGCGCGGACGCCGGCCCGCAGCGCGTCGCCGGGGTTGGCGCTCTCGCCCACGGCTTCGGCGATCGTGTTGATTAGAGCGTCACCCGACCGTTCCATGCAGGCGATGTAGAGCCGCTCCTTGTTGCCGAAGTAGTTGTAGAGCAGCGGCTTCGTCACGCCCACCGCGGCGGCGATCTCATCCATCGTCACCGCCGCATAGCCACGCTCGGCGAACCGCTCGTGAGCCGCCTCCAACGTCTGCTCCATGCGGTCGTCCCGAGAGAGTCGCGTGCGTACCGATGCATCCATCGATGTAGACGTTACCCCAATATAAATTTATATATGCGTAACGTGATGGATCCCACAGAGGTCAAGCTGCTGGGCAGAGGCTGAAGGTCAGACGAGAGCTACCCGTCGGCCGCATGACTTGGCGGCCCCTCCAGTTGGTCCACTGCCCAACAGCAAGTTCTGCGGAGGACGGGCTCCCGATTGTCAGTCGGTCGCAGCACCTTGCTGCTTCATCCTCCACCCCCATAAGGCTGGGGGCGGCAAGGTTCTCCCCTCTTTTGCCGAAATGGCCTCGTCGAGCTACGCTTGAGGCACGATTGTCAGTCGGTCCGGGGGTAGCTCCCCCGCACGAAAAAGACCCGCTTCGGCGGGTCTTCGTGATTCAGGAGGCGAGCTCAGGAGAGCTACGAAAGCTCGGTGCCGTCCTAGCCGTGCGCGTGCACGGCTCAACACGTAAGGGTAAAGGGCTGGGAGGCGTGGCTGGCGATGAAGCGGGTGCTACCCGCCGCCGCGTGATGATTTGCGGCTTCTCCAGACGCTCCACGTCTCACAGCGAGCTATTGAGGAGGACGGGGGACTCGAACCCCATCCGGAGAGCTACTCCGGACTCGCGATTATCAATCGTCTGCGACACCTCGCCGCTTCATCCTCCGCTCTCCTAAGTCGTGAGCCAGGGAAGTTCGCCCCCCTGTTGACGCAAAGGGGAAGACTGGATTACGCTCTGACGGCGATTATCAGTCGTCTCGGGGGTAGCTCCCCCGCACGAAAAAGACCCGCTTCGGCGGGTCTTCGTGATTCAGGATCCGATGCGGGGGCTAGCTCAGCTCGGTGCCGTCGTAGAGCTTCTTGACGTGCACGGTGCCGGCGGGGGCGGCTTCGATGCAGAGCTTGCAGAGGACGCACTCGTCGCAGTTCTCGGCGACGACCTCGACGCTGCCGTCGGCGTCCTTGAAGATGTCGACGGGGCAGACTTCTTCGAGCTTGGCGGCGAGGGCGGCGTCGTTGCGGATCGAGTCGTCGACGTCGACGTCGATGAAGACCTTGTTCAGCTGCTCGGCCATCAGGCAGCGGCTCCGATCTTTTCCTTGACGACGTCAGGGATCTCGTCGATGCGCTCGACGACACGGATACCAGCGGCTTCGAGGCGGGCGATCTTCTCGGTCGCGGTGTCCTCTTTGCCCTCGACGATGGTGCCTGCGTGGCCGAAGGACATGCCCTTCATCTCCTCGTCGTCCATGAATTTGCCTGCCATGAAGGCGACGATCGGGAGGCGGGAGTTGTTGTCCTTGACCCATTCGGCGAGCTGGGCCTCCATGCGGCCGCCCGGCTCGGTGTAGATGACGATCGCCTCGGTCTGCTCGTCGGCCTCGAAGTAGGGCATCAGCTCGGCGTAGGCGGAGCCGATGATCGCGTCGCCGCCGATCGAGATCGCGGTCGAGACACCGAGGCCGGCGGCGGTCAGCGAGGAGGAGATCTCGGTCGTCATCCCGCCCGAGCGGCTCATCACCCCGACGCGGCCGGGCTGGTAGGCCTTGGCGGCGTCTTTGGCGGGGCCGCCGATGCCGCCCATCTTGCAGACCTCGGGGACGATCAGGCCGAGGCAGTTGGGGCCGATGATGCGGGCGCCGCGCATGTCGGCCAGCTCGACCATCTCGGCGACGTCGCCGCGCGGGATCCGCTCGGTGACGATGACGATCAGCTTGATCCCGTTCTCGATCGCCTCCAGCACGGCGTCCTTGGTGAAGGCGGGGGGGACGGTGACGACAGAGCCGTCGATCGGGCCGCCGTGGTGCTCGACCGCCTGGGCGACGGTGTCGAAGACCGGCACGCCGTGGACCTCGCGGCCCTTGCGGCCGGGGGTGACGCCGCCGACGATCTTCGAGCCGTAGTCGAGGCACTCGCGGGTCAGGTTCACGGCCTCGCGGCCGGTGATCCCCTGGACGATGAAGGTCGTGTCCTTGCTCAGCAGGATTGACATCAGGCCGGGGCTCCCTGGATCTTGGCGACGGCGCGCCCGGCGGCCTCCCACATCGAGACCGAGCGGTCGCAGTACTCGACGCCGTACTTGTCGAGGATCTTGAAGCCCTCCTCCTCCCAAGCGCCGGGAATGCGGAAGATCGCGATCGTCTCGCCCGGGTCCTTGCCGAGCTCGAGGCAGGCCTTGATCACGCCGCGGGCGACGATGTCGACGCGGGTGTTGGAGACGATCGACATCATCACCGCAATCTTCTCGACGCCGTCCTTTTCGAGGACCTCCTTGGCGAGGCCGCAGGCCTTGGCGACCGACGGGTTGCCGCCGATCTCCGAGTAGTTGGCGGGCTGACCGCCCTGGTTGCGGACCGCGTCGGTCAGGGTCAGCGAGCCGCCGCCGGCGCCGATCACGAGGCCGAGGTTGCCGGTGAAGCCGTGGTCCTTGCCCTGGATCACCCCGCGGTGATCAGCGGCGTCGATCGCGGCGACGTTCTTCTCGAAGTCGGAGGGCTCGTAGGTCTCGCGGGTGTCGTCCTCGGCGATCCCCAGCTCCTTGCGCAGGAGCTTCTTCTGCCGGCCGACCGCCTCGTTCTCCATCTCCATGTGGGCGTCGAGGGCGACGAAGCTGCCGTCGGTCAGCTCGGCCAAAGGGTTGATCTCGGCCAGGGTCATGTCGTTCTCGCGGAAGAGGCGAGCGAGGCGAGCGAGGACCGGGGTTGCCCGGTTCAGCTGCGAGCCGGTGACGCCGGTCGCGGCGACGACCTGCTTGGCCTCGAAGTCGGAGACGGGAAGGAGGTTGGAGACATGGCCTTTGCCGACATGGTCGGGATGGGTCTCGGCGACCTCCTCGATGTCGATCCCGCCCATGTCGCTGAACAACATCAGCGGCTTCTTCGCGGTGCCGTCCCAGACGACGCTGGCGTAGTACTCCTGTTTGACCTCGGCTTTGGGGTCGACGAGGACGCCGCGCGGCATGTGGCCGTTGATTTCGAGCTTGAGGATCTCCTCGGCGTGCTGGGCCGCCTCGTCGGGCGTGTCGGCGAACTTGACGCCGCCGGCCTTCATCCGGCCGCCGCTCAGCACCTGGCTCTTGATCACGACAGGACCACCGATTTCCTCGGCGACCTTGCGCGCTTCCTCAGCGCTGGTGCAGAAGCCGTACTTGGTGACGGGAATCCCCGCCAGCTCGACGATCTTGCGTGCCTCGTACTCGTAAAAGCGCATTGCGGCGCGGAACCCTAACGAACACGCCCTGAGTTTGAGGAACGGCCCATTTCATCTGCCTCTGAACAGCGGAGCGGGTTCGTGGAGGGTGGCCATGTCCCTCCGGAGGAATGTTCGGCGAAATGCAATCTGTCTCTGGCGCGGCGTAGCCGCGCAGCAAGTTCTCCCCGAAGCAAAGCGAAGGGGAGGTCAATTCTGGAGGAGGGACATGGCCACCCTCCCCACCAACCAGCGTCCCGCGCCCCTGCTTTACTGCCCCGGGTGTTTCCCGCTCCCTCCGGCCGGAAGAAGCGCTTCCGGTCTCTCGTTTTACTCCTGGTGACGCTGCTTTTCGGCGTTGTGGCCCTGTACGGATGCGGCACCGTGGTCAGCCAGGAAAAGCTTGAGGACACGATCCAGGCGAGCCTTGAATCCTCGATCCATGAAAAGATTAAGGGCGTCGAATGCCCCTCAGATCAGTCTGTGGACCCGGGCGCGACGTTCACGTGCGAAGTGATCTTTTCCGATGACAGGCGGGAAGTAGCGACTTTGAAGATCCGTAACGAGGACGCCGACATCACGATGATCGGTCTCAAACCCAAGAACTAGAGAGAGGCGAATGAGCGACCTGACGACTGCCCCTGACGAGCTGACGACCCACGCAAAACTTCTCAGCTGGGTGGACGAAATCGCCTCGCTCACCGAACCGGACTCGGTCCACTGGTGCGACGGCTCCGCCGAGGAGTACGACCGCCTCGCCCAGGTCCTGATCGACGCTGGCACCTTCGAGCGCCTCGACGAAGCCAAGCGCCCCAACTCTTACCTCGCCCTATCCGACCCCGGCGACGTCGCCCGCGTCGAAGACCGCACCTTCATCTGCTCCGAGCGGGAGGGGGATGCCGGCCCGACCAACAACTGGCGCGACCCGGCCGAGATGCGCGCGACCCTCAACGACCTCTTCAAGGGCTCGATGAAGGGCCGGACGATGTACGTCGTGCCCTTCTCGATGGGCCCGCTCGGCTCCGAGATCTCCGAGATCGGCGTCCAGCTGACCGACTCCGCCTACGTCGCCACCAACATGCGGATCATGACCCGGATGGGTAAGGGCGCGCTCGACGTGCTCGGCGCCAACGGCGAGTTCGTCCCCTGCGTCCACTCGGTCGGGATGCCGCTGGCCGAGGGCCAGGAAGACGTCTCCTGGCCCTGTAACGAGGCCAACAAGTACATCGTCCACTACCCGGACACGCGGGAAATCTGGTCCTTCGGCTCGGGCTACGGCGGCAACGCCCTGCTCGGCAAGAAGTGCTTCGCGCTGCGGATCGCCTCGGCGATGGCTCGCGACGAGGGCTGGCTCGCCGAGCACATGCTGATCCTCAAACTGACCTCGCCCGAGGGCAAGGTCAAGTACATCACCGGCGCCTTCCCCTCGGCCTGCGGCAAGACCAACCTGGCGATGCTGGTCCCGACCCTGCCCGACTGGAAGGTGGAGACGGTCGGCGATGACATCGCCTGGATGAAATTCGGCGACGACGGCAAGCTCTACGCCGTCAACCCCGAGGCCGGCTTCTTCGGTGTCGCTCCGAACACGAGCCACAAGACGAACCCGAACGCGATGGACACGATCGAGCGGAACACGATCTTCACCAACTGCGCCAAGACCGACGACGGCGACATCTGGTGGGAGGGGATGACCGGCGAGCCGCCGGCGCACGCGATCGACTGGCACGGCAACGACTGGACCCCTGAGTCCG
>Ga0207640_10000199_pt1 | contig 42953 bp, 40 predicted proteins | sample KBSCornC42_FD_184300 | JGI IMG/M metagenome (GOLD analysis project Ga0207640, IMG submission 184300) | Corn rhizosphere microbial communities from Kellogg Biological Station, Michigan, USA - KBS Corn C4-2 (SPAdes) (version 2) | ecosystem: Host-associated > Plants > Roots > Rhizosphere > Soil ... | reverse complement strand
ATCCCGAACGCGCGCATGACATCCAGGCCGAGCAGCGCATGCGGGTCGGCCAGCACGGCGCCAGCGCTTTCCAGCAAGCCGCTGGCGAGCGACGTGTCAGCGGGAAAACGCGCCATGCCGGTCAGCGGAATTTCCCAGCGCGGGAACAGCGGCGAGGCATCGACATCGTGCTGCAGCAGTTCTTCCGACACCACGACGTCGCCCACTGCCACGCCCGGCGCCAGCGCGCCGGCCACGCCGGCAAACACCACCGCGCGTACGTTGAACTGCGTGATCAGCACGGCGGTGGTGGATGCCGCTGCCACCTTGCCCACGCGCGACAGCACCACAACAACTGCGTGCCCGTCCAACTCGCCCGTCCAGAAATCGCGGCTTCCGATGTGGATGCACTGCGCGCCGGACAGGCACGTCAGCAGTTCGTTGATCTCTTCATGCAGGGCAGCGACGATGCCGATCGGGCCACGGGCGTTGATCTGGGAAGACGGAGTGTTCATGCAGGATGCGGCGCCGGCTTGGGGCGCAGATACGTCGAAAGACGCCATTGTCGCTGCAATCCGGTTCCTGCCGGCGCCTGCGGTCAGAGGCGCTGCGCCGCCCGTTGCACGGCGTCGTGGCGGTCCGCACGCAAACGATCGAGCCGCGAGGTCACCGCTTCGAGAATCTCCGGTGCCGCACGCTCGGGGCGGCCGCAATCGAACGGCGGCGCGGGGGCGTATTCGATACCGAGCTGCACGGCCTGCGCATGCTCGGCACCGGCAATGTCGGCCATGACCGTCAGCGCCATGTCGATGCCGGCCGTCACGCCGCCACCGGTGATGAGGTTGCCGTCACGCACCACGCGGGCTTCGTCCACCGTGGCGCCAAACGCGGGCAGCAGGTTTCGCCACGCCCAGTGGCAGGCCGCGCGCTTGCCCTGCAGCAACCCGGCCGCACCCAGCACGAGCGAGCCGGTGCAGACCGAGGTGACATAGCGGGCGCCGTCGGCCAGGCGCCGCACCTGGCGCACGAACTCTGCGTCTTCCATGGCTTCGATCACGCCAAAACCGCCGGGCACGCAGATCAGGTCAGCGTGCGGAATATCGGCCAGTCGCTGCACGTTCGAGATGGTGAGGCCGCCATCGGCATGGATCTCTCCGCCGGCTGCGGAAGCCACCACGCATTGCGCGCCGGGCAGCCGCCAGAACACTTCGTGCGGGCCAGTGAAATCGAGCTGGGTGACCCGGTTGTACAGCGCAAAGACAACGATGAACGGGGAAGTCGTCATGGTTCGGCTCTCCTGAGATTGGTGCGGTGGTGGGTTGACGCCTCACAGGATCGCGCTCTATCGTGTTGGCAGCAATGACCAGTCTCCCACTTTTTCTGCCATGGCCCACCGCATCGCTGTGCTGATCTTTCCGGACTTCCAACTGCTCGACGCCGCCGGGCCAGTGGCGGCATTTGAAGTGGCCAGCCGGTATCGGGACGATCACTACGCGCTGCGCACGATTGCCGCCCAGGCCGGCCTCGTCCGCAGTTCTTCCGGTGCGCGCTGGGATGCCGACGCCCTGCCCCCGGCCAACCAGGTCGACACGCTGCTCATTGCCGGCGGCGACGGCGTGGATGCGGCCATGACCGATGCACGCACGCGCCGCTTTGTACAGCGCTGCTCGGCCCGCGGCGCGCGCGTGGCCAGCGTGTGTTCGGGCAGCCTGCTGCTGGCCGCCACGGGCCTGTTGAACGGCCGGCGCGCCACCACCCACTGGAGCCGCAGCGAGCAGTTCGCGCGCACGTTCCCGCAGGTGCAGCTCGAACCCGACCACATCTACGTGAACGACGGCCCGATCTGGACCAGCGCCGGCATCAGCGCCGGCATCGACCTGGCGCTTGCCCTCATCGCCGAAGACCTGGGCGAGCGCCTGGCACGCGCGGTGGCACGGCAGCTTGTCGTGTACTACCGCCGGCCCGGAGGGCAGTCGCAGTTTTCAGCGCTGAATGAGATGGATTCGGCACGCGGCCGCTTCAAACCGCTGCTGGATCATGTGCGGCGCAACTTGAGCGCACCGCATCGCGTTGGCGATCTGGCCGAGCACGCCTGCATGAGCCCTCGCCATTTCGCACGCGCGTTTCAGGTTGAAACGGGTCTCACGCCTGCAAAGGCCGTGGAAAAGTTGCGCGTGGAAGCTGCCCGTGCCGCGCTGGAAAGCGGTGCGGCCTCCATGCAGCGCGTGGCCACCGAATGCGGTTTTGGCGATACCGAACGCATGCGGCGAAGCTTTCAGCGCCTGTTGGGCGTGCCTCCGTCTTCATTGCGCGCACGCTGACCTCACTTAAACCCGCGCCACTGCGCCATTCGCCTTCCTCAGGTCCGAACTTTGCGTCCGAGCTCCCGCGCCGCCCAACCTCGATAAGAAGGGGGCGCGCAAAACGGACACAGGGAACGTAAGGAGCCACGGAGGAGATGCGTATGGACACTCGGGAAATGTTGGCCGTCGTCGGGGTCACGCTGGCCGTCATCACAGCCTATTCGCTTGCCCGCGATCTGACCGACGAGCCGTTGGGGCTGCAGGCACCGCAAACCGGCCTGGTGCACGTGCAAGCGCAGGTGAGTGCGCCGCATCAGTGACGCGCATGGCGCGCAAAGGCCGGCCCGCATCCCTGATCGAATGGCCGCCGCGTCTGGTGGAAGACATCGCCCGGCGCCGTGCGGTGCTCTTCTTCGGGTCGGGCATTTCGGCCAACGCCAGTTCGGCCGATGGCACGCGGCACCCGCCCACCTGGGCTGAACTGCTGTGCCTGGCCGCCGACGCCATCGCCCCCAACGCACCGCAACTGTCGGAAGAAGTTCGCGCCTTTGTCGCGCGTGGCGACGTACTGACCGCCGCAGAAATCGTGCGCCGCGTCCTGGGCCAGCGTCGGCTGACCGCGCTGTTGCGCCGTGAGCTGGTCGCGCCGCGCTTTGAAGCGGCACCCATCCACGACGCATTGCTCGCACTCGATTTCCGCATCACGCTCACACCCAACTTCGACACGCTATATGAATCGCTTGCCCATTCGCACGGCAGAGCGCCGGTGGAGGTGTGCCACTACAGCAACCCCGCGGTGGCGGCGCGCGTGCGTGAAGACTGCAACCTGATCATCAAGACGCACGGTTCGATGAGCGACCCAGCCTCGCTCATCTTCTCGCGCTGCGACTATGTACAGGCGCGAGCGCGCTACCGCGCCTTCTACGATCTGGTCGAGGCACTGCTGCGCACGCACACCTTTCTCTTTGTCGGCTGCGGCATTGACGACTCCGACATGCGCGCGCTGCTCGAAACCTATGGCGCCGAACACCCCGGGGCCGAACGCCATTACTTCGTGACCGCCGCCGACACGTTCTCCGACGTGACCGCCGCCGTGCTGGAAGACGCGCTCAATCTGCACGTGCTTCGCTATCAGGCGCAGGCGGCAGACCATCCGGCGCTGCTTGCGGCTGTCCGCGCACTCGGCACGACAGTCGAGCGCGAGCGCAAAGCCATCCACGGCCATCGTCGGCACGGGGCCAAGCGATGACGATCCGTGTCGGCATCTCCGGTTGGCGCTACGAAGGGTGGCGCGGCGTGTTCTATCCGGAAGACCTGGCGCAGCGCCGCGAGCTGGAATATGCGTCGCGCCAGTTCGACACCATCGAGATCAATGGGTCGCATTACTCGCTGCAATCGATCACGAGCTGGCAGGCTTGGCATGACACCGCGCCCGACGGTTTTGTTTTTGCGGTCAAGGGGCCACGCTACTTGACCCACATGCTGCGGTTTCGTGACGAGACGGCGGTGCCGGCACTGGCCAACTTCTTTGCTTCGGGGGTGCTGGCCCTGCGGCGCAAGCTCGGGCCGTTCCTGTGGCAGTTTCCACCCAACTTCCGGTTCGATGCAGAGCGGTTCGAGCGCTTCCTGTCTCTGCTGCCGCGCGACACGACAGCCGCGCGTGCGTTGGCCCGTCAGCACGATGCGCGCGTCAAGGCGCCATGGTTTGCCACGCGCGACCAAAAGACGCTCGGCCACGCGGTGGAAGTGCGCCACGAGAGCTTCTGCACGCCGGAGTTTGCAGCGCTCCTGCGCCGGCATCGGGCCGCGATGGTGGTCTCGCATGCCATTGCAGACTGGCCGTACCTTGAAGACGTGACGAGCGATTTCGTCTACCTCCGCCTGCACGGCGCCGATGCGCTCTACAGCGGCGCCTATGCCGATGCCGCGCTCGACCACTGGGCCGATCGCATCCGCCAATGGGCTGCCGGCAGCGAGCCGCCCGATGCACAACGCGCTGGCGCACCCGCCAAACTGCGGCGCAGCGGACGTGACGTCTATTGCTACTTTGATAACGATAAAAAGGTCGAAGCGCCTTCCGATGCGCGGCGCTTGCTCGAACGGCTGCGTCTTGCCAAGTAAGACTGCGGCGCGCCCCTGAGCGCCAGCGCGTTCAGCCCGCTTTCACCCGCTGGCGCTTCGTCTCCTTGACGGTCGTGGGGTGGACGACCGCCGTATCCTCCGGAGCCAGCGCCCGCCCGTCCTGCGCGCGGAGTTCAAGCCGCGGCACCGGCTTGCCCGTTGCCTTCTCAACCAGCACAACGTGCGCCTCATCGGGCTCAAAGCAAAACGCTTCGCCCCATTGCCGCAGCGCCACCAGGAGTGGAAACAGCGCGCGCCCTTTCTCGGTCAGCACGTAGTCCTGATACGCACTGCCGTCAGCCGCCGGCACCGTCTCGAGAATGTCGTGCGCAACGAGGTTGCGCAGCCGCACCGCCAGGATGTTCTTCGATAGCCCAAGACTGCGCTGAAACTCGCCAAAGCGGCGCACGCCATCAAACGCATCGCGCACGATCAGCAGCGACCACCAGTCGCCAATGGCGTCCAGCGGCCTGGCGACGCCGCAAAGAGAATCCGCGTGGCTCGTACGTTTGACCATCTGTATCGCGCGTTCCGGGCGCGCCCTCACATTCAATGTGGTTGCAATATAAAACCTCGACTGCTATAACGCAACGGTTCTATGTTGCAACCACTTGAAGCAAGGAGGAAGCACGACGTGCGCGTTGATACGTTCGACGGGATGTACCCCTATACCCCCCTCTTTACCGATGCACCGGGCTTTCAGATGCATTACGTGGATGAAGGCCCCGCCGATGGAGAAGTCGTGCTGTGCCTGCATGGCGAGCCCACATGGGGCTTCCTCTTCCGGCACCTGATCGCGGCGCTGCACGGCACCCACCGCGTGGTGGCGCCCGACCACATGGGCTTCGGCAGAAGCGAAACACCGCCATCACGCAGCTACTGGCTGCAAGACCACATCGACAACCTTGAGCGCTTCGTGCTTGCGCTGGACCTGCGCGGCTTGACGCTCGTCATGCATGACTTTGGCGGGCCCGTCGGGATGGGGCTCGCGTCACGGCATCCGGATCGCATTCGGCGCATCGTGAGCGTCAATGGGCCGACGCCGTTCGGGCAGGCGACGCTGGGTGAACGCTTGGCCGCCAATGCAGCGGTGTCGCCGTGGTTTCAGTGGATCATGCGGGCCGAACCGGAGGGGCGTCTTGAAGCCGTGCTGGGTGAACTCGGCTTCAACATCCTCAGCACCTTGAAGCTCAACGGCTTTGAAGACCACCGGCTCATCAACGATGCGTGGTTGCGGGCGTACGGCGCGCGCTTTGCAACGCCGGCTGACTGCGCTGGCGCCATCGGCTGGGCCAAAGGCGTTGCGACAGGCGCCCATCGCTTTGAAATGCCGGACGCCGCAGCGCGCCGTGCCATCGCGACCAAACCCGCCATGGCGATCTGGGGCATGGCAGATCACACGCTGCATGCGGAGTATTTCCTGCCACTGTTCAGCGAGCTATTTCCGGATGGGCCGGTGCATCGGTTGCCCGGTGTTGGGCATTACAGCTTGGAAGATGCGCCCGACGCGATTGCCGATCGTATCGCGACGTTTCTTGCGCAAACGTGAGGGCGTAGCATGCGCCGACTACCACGCCGCATACATGCACAGAAGACAGCGAACGCGAACGCGTGGCCAGCGCCCCAGCGCAGGCTACGCTTGCTCGCGCTGCCCTGGCACGGCCGCCTGGCCGAGCCTGACTTCCGCCACCAGACCACCGCCTTCGCGATTGCGCAACGTGAGCCCACCGCCTGCAGCCACGGCCAGCTGCTGCGCAATTGCCAAGCCCAGCCCCGTGCCCCCCGTCTCTCGGCTGCGCGAATTCTCCAGCCGCACAAACGGCTGCAACACGGCATCGAGCTTGTCTTCCGGAATACCGGGCCCACGGTCGCGCACTTCGATCACCACGGCTTCGCCGTCGCGGCGCACATCCATTTCCGCCGCGCCGCCAAATTTGATGGCGTTATCGGTCAGGTTGGTCAACACGCGGCGCAATGCGTGCGGACGCGTGACGATCGCGCCCGTAGCGTGCTGCTCTAGCGTTACCGGCTTGCCGGTGTCCTGGTAGTCGTACACAAGGCTCTCGACAAACGACCCGACGTCGATGCGCGATGGCTTTTCACCATCGCCATGCGCACTGCGCGCGTAGGCCAGGCCCTCCCGCACGAGCGTTTCAATCTCGGCCAGATCGCTCAACAGCTTGCGCTTCTCTTCAGAGTCTTCCGCCATTTCAGCGCGCAGCTTCATGCGTGTGATGGGCGTCTGCAGGTCATGCGAAATGGCAGCCAGAATCTGCACACGCTCTTCAACAAAGCGGGCAATGCGCTGGCGCATGGCGTTGAAGGCGTGTGCTGCGCGCGCCAGTTCAGTCGGGCCGGTCTCGTCCAGCGGAGGCGTCTGCGCGTTGGGGTTGAGCGCATCGGCGGCATCGGCCAATGCCACCAGCGGCCGGATCGACAGCCGCACCGCAAACCAGCAGCACACGATCAGCAACAGCAATTGCACCACCAGCACATACGGCAGCCACTGCGCGATGGGCGTCATGCGCGGGTGCACATCAATCGTCAGCGTACTGCCGTCGCTTAGCGTGAGGTGCGCCTGCAGTTGCTTGCCGTCGCCCGGTATTGACTCGACCGTCACGGGAAAGCGGCCGCCGCTGGCCTCGCTGATGCGCGCGGCGATGTCCTTGCCGCGCTGGGTCATCTCCGGCACGCCGGGCGAGCCAGGGCCGAGGATGTACTGATAGTTGCCGCGATTCAGGCGCGGCAGCCACTGCGGGCGCTCGTCCGCAGGCAGGCGGTCAAGGATGGCGATGGCCGTGGACACATCCGTTTCCAGCGTGCCCAGCATGACTTCGCGCGCGCTCATGTAGCGCTCGGAAAACAGCACGGCAAACGACAGCGCATACGCCACCACCAGGCCCGCCAGCAGGATCACAAAGAGGCGCGAGCCCAGCGTGCGCGGCCACGCCCAGGCACGCGCGCTCGTTGCTGTGCTCATTGGCGTGCCTCCTTGATCTCCACCGGCTTGGCAAAGACATAGCCCTCGCTGCGCACGGTCTTGATGTACGCCGGATCGCGCGCATCGTCATTCAGGCGCTGGCGCAAGCGGCTGACAAGCAGGTCGACGGATCGCTCGAACATCTCGGCCTCGCGGCCCTGCGTGAGGTTGAGCAGTTGATCGCGGTTGAACACGCGCATCGGGTGGTCGACAAACACGCGCAGCAGGCGGTATTCCGCACCGCTCAGGGCGACGATGGTGCCCTCGGCATCGATCAGGTGGCGCGCGGTGGTATCGAGGTGCCACTCGCCAAAGGCCAGCATCTGCCCAGCTTCGGAAATCTGCAGGTTGGGCGGCAGCATGCGCGTGCGGCGCAGCACGGCCTTGATGCGGGCGAGCAGTTCGCGCGCGGCGAACGGCTTGGCCACGTAATCGTCGGCGCCCATTTCCAGGCCGATGATGCGGTCGGTCTCGTCGTCGCGCGCGGTCAGCATCAATACGGGCGTGGCTTTGTGCTTGCCGGCGCGCAGTTCGCGACACAGCACCAGGCCGTCATCGCCGGGCAGCATCAGGTCGAGCACGATCAGGTCGACGGTGTTGGCTTCCAGAAACGCACGCATGTGGCGCCCATCGGGCGAGGCGGTCACACGCAGCCCGTTCTTGGTGAGATAGGTCGAAACGAGTTCGCGGATCTCGCGGTCATCATCGACGATCAGGATGTGGTCGACGTGGGCATCCATGGGGGGTGGCCTCGGCACGATGGAAGGTGGAAGGAAGGCGCCATTTTGCGCCTGTCCGTGTGACGTAGCGAGCCCGTGTTGTATCGGAATGCATCTGACAGACGCATTTGTACAGTGCGATACAAAGTCGCCCCTGCGGCGATACAAGCCAGCTACGCGCGCGGCGTCTGATGGAGGCAATCCCGATCCCTTGCCAAGGAATGTCGATCATGAGCCTGCTGATACTCGCCTACCTGGGCGGCGCGCTGACCATCCTGAGTCCGTGCATCCTGCCCGTCCTGCCGTTTGTATTGAGCCGTACCGGCCAGCCCTTTGTGCGCGGCAAGCTGCCGATGCTCGCCGGCATGGCACTCACCTTTGCCGGCTTTGCCACGCTGCTCTCGGCCGGCGGCGCGTGGGCGGTGCGTGCCAATGAAGTCGGCCGGTTTGCCGCGCTTGCGCTGCTGGCCGTGTTCGGGCTGTCGCTGCTGTGGCCACGGCTGGCCGATCTGATGGCCCGGCCGGCGGTGGCGCTGGGCAACCGGCTGGCGGGGCAAGCGTCAACGGGCGGGGCATCGGCGGAACCTTCGGTGGCGGGCTCGCTGCTGCTGGGTGTGGCCACGGGGATGCTGTGGGCGCCATGCGCGGGCCCGATCCTCGGTTTGGTGCTGACAGGCGTGGCGCTCAATGGCGCGAGCGTGTCCAGCGCGTTGGCGCTGACGGCCTACGCCGCAGGCGCAGCCACGTCGCTGGCGGCAGCGCTGGGGCTGGGCGGGCGTGTATTCGCAGCCATGAAGCGCTCCATGGGCCTGGGCGAATGGGCGCGTCGCATCATGGGCGCTAGCGTGCTGGGCGGCGTGGCGCTCATCGGGCTGGGGGCGGATACCGGCCTGCTGGCGCGTCTGTCTTCCGGCGGCACCACGCAGCTTGAGCAGGCACTCGTCAACGGGCTGGGCGTGAATCGGCCGGCACCGCAAGCCAGCCTCAACGTGGTGTCCGAAGCCGAGGCCGCGCCCGTGGCGAGATCCAGCGGCTTGCCCGTAGAGGGCCGCCTGGCCTCGTTCGACGGCGCGGTGCAGTGGCTCAATTCCGCACCGCTCACTGGCGACCAACTGCGCGGCAAGGTCACGCTGGTCTATTTCTGGACGTACTCCTGCATCAACTGCATCCGCACGCTGCCTTACCTGCGCGCGTGGGCCGACAAGTACAAGGACCAGGGCCTGACCGTCGTGGGCGTGCACACGCCGGAATTCGCCTTCGAGAAATCTCCCGAGAACGTCACCCGCGCCGTCAGCGGCTTTCGCGTCAACTTTCCGGTGGCCATCGACAGCAACTACCGTATCTGGAACGCCTTCCACAACAGCTACTGGCCGGCCGCGTACTTTGTCGATGCCCAGGGCAACATCCGGCACCACCAGTTTGGCGAGGGCGATTACACCGCCTCCGAACGCGTCATCCAGGCCTTGCTGGCCGAGGCAGGCAACAGGCAGGTGACAGGCGGCGTGGTCGCGCCCGATGCCCCCGGGGCCCAGGCCGCGCCGGACTTGGACAACGTCCGCTCGCCGGAAACGTACGTGGGCTACGCGCAAGCCGACCGCTTTGCATCGCCGGGCGGTGCGCAGATCGGCACGTCGCACGCATACAGCGTCGGCAAGCTCGGCCTGAACGAATGGGGCTTGTCTGGCCAATGGACCATCGATGCCGAGCAAGCCACGCTCGACCGCGCCGACGGCAGCATCGTCTACCGATTCCACGCGCGTGATCTGCACCTCGTGCTCGGACCGGCCGCTGACGGCCGCGCCGTGCGCTTCATCGTCACGATCGATGGCAAGCCCCCCGGCGACAGCCATGGCGCCGATACCGATGCTCACGGCAATGGCGCCATCACGCAAACGCGCCTCTACCAGCTCGTCCGCCAAGCTGGCACGGTGGGCGAGCACACGTTCGAGATCCGCTTTCTTGATGCGGGGGCGCATGCCTACGCCTTTACCTTCGGCTGATGCCGCTGCGGACACCGCCACTGCATGCGGCCGTTTTGTACGCGTTTGTATCCAAGCGCCACAGAGATACATGCCCAGACAGAAAGGCCCTTCCACGCTACTTCAGGGATACGTCGGCCCTCTTTAATACGTCTCGTGGCCCCGGCAACAAGCGCACACCAAGCCGCTGGCGCCGGGACGCAAATCCAACCCTCAGTCTTCCCCCTTCATCAAAAGGAGATCACCATGACCCGCATCGAAAACGTTCTGTACACCGCCAAGGTCAACGTCACCGGCGGCCGCGATGGCCAGGCACACAGCGATGACGACCGCCTGAGCCTGAAGCTGTCGCCCCCCGGCAGCAACGGCCGCGGCACGAACCCCGAGCAACTGTTTGCCGCCGGCTGGTCGGCCTGCTTTATCGGCGCAATGGGCCGTGCGGCCAGCCAGATGAAGATCAAGCTGCCGGCCGATCTGTCCTTGAATACCGAAGTGGACCTGGGCACCACCGACGACGCGTTCTTCCTGCAGGCACGCCTGAATGTGAGCCTGCCCGGCCTGGACCGCGAAGTTGCGCAAGCCGTGGTGCAGGCCGCCCACCAGATCTGCCCGTATTCGAAGGCTACGCGCGGCAATATCCACGTCGAGCTGAACGTGGTCTGACACACCGCATGGCCCGCCGGCACTGGCTGGCTGGCCTTCCCCTTCAACCTTTCAGGGATTGCACATCATGCGCACCACCTTCCGCGCCGCGCTTGCGGCACTCGCCATTGGCGCCGTCTACTTTGTCGGGACTGGCGTGCCCGCCTTCAGCCAGACCGCAGCAACCGGCGCGACGGCTCCCGAATTCACCGGCATCAACCAGTGGTTGAACTCGCAGCCGCTGTCGATGAAGGACCTGCGCGGCAAGGTCGTGCTGGTGGATTTCTGGACGTACTCGTGCATCAACTGCCTCAACACGCTGCCGCACGTGAAGCAGTGGTACGACAAGTACAAGGACCAGGGCCTGGTCGTGGTGGGCGTGCACACGCCGGAATACGCGTTTGAGAAATCAACCGCCAACGTGCAGGAAGCACTCAAGCGCCTGGACGTGCGCTACCCGGTCGCGCAGGACAACAGCTACGCAACGTGGTCTGCCTTCCACAACCAGTTCTGGCCAGCGCTGTACCTGATCGATACCGACGGGCGCATCGTCTATCAGCACTTTGGCGAAGGCCGCTACGCCGAGACGGAAGCCGCCATCCAGAAGCTGCTGGCAGACCGCAAGCCGCAGAAGCCTGCGTGATGAGGCTGCGTGAGAAGTCGCGCCCCGACGGCGCTTATGAACGCCAGCGGGCGGGGCGCTTTTCCAGGAAGGCGTCGATGCCCTCGCCGGCGTCTTCTTCCATCATGTTGCGGGCCATGACATCGCCCGCGTAAGCATAAGCATCGGAAAGCGGCATCTGCCGTTGCCGATAGAACATCGCCTTGCCATAGCGGATGGCGACGGGGCTCTTCGAGACGATGTCCGCCACCTTGCGAGCCACGGCGGCATCCAGTTCCTCCGCGGGTACGGCCTCGTTGATGAGGCCCCAGTCCGCGGCCGTAGCCGCATCGATAAAGCGGCCCGTTACCAGCATGTCGAACGCGCGCTTCGCAAGCACGTTGCGCGACAGTGCCACCGCAGGCGTCGAGCAGAACAGGCCGACATTGATACCTGACACCGCAAATCGCGCGGTGTCTGAAGCGATGGCCAGGTCGCAACTGCCGACCAATTGGCAGCCGGCCGCTGTTGCCACGCCATGCACGCGCGCGATGACAGGCACGGGCAGCGCCTGAATCGCCTGCATCACCACGCTGCACCGCGCAAACAAAGCCTGGTAGTACGCAAGGTCGGGCGTACCGCGCATTTCGCGCAAATCGTGTCCGGCGCAGAACGCCTTGCCCTCGGCGCCGAGCACCACGCAGCGCACCGTCGCATCTTGCGCAATGTCGTCCAATGCGCGCTGCAGCGCATCGAGCATGGCTTCTGACAACGCGTTGAACTGCAGGGGCCGATTCAGCCGCAGGGTAACGACGCCCTCGTGGTCGTCACGCAAGACGAGTGCCTCGGTGGCGGCATTGGTGGTGGGGTGAGGTTGCATGCGCACTCCTTTGCAGGCTGGTGCCCGGGTGGGCACCAGTCTATCTCTGCCGCGCGCGCGCCGCACTCAGGCGTTGCCAGTAGCAGCGTGCTGGCTGTCAGCCGCCACGCCGGGCCGGCGCGCGCTGGCCTGATGTAGCTCGACCATGTTGCCCGCCGGGTCCCGCAGGAACAGTTGCTTCAGCCCGGGCGAAGCTACGTTGTCGAGCGAGAAGTAGCGCACGCCACGCGCAATCAGGGCCTGCTCTGCGGCCAGCACATCCTCCACGGCCAGCGCCAGGTGGTTCGACACCGGGTCTTCATCCGGCGCGCGGGCGTAATCCGACACCCCGTCGCAGCCGAGGATGTGGACCTGCGTGCCATTGGGCAGGTCGATCCACGACCCATAAATGCCCCGGATCTTCCAGCGTGTGGCATCGAGCGGCAGCGACAGCACGTCGCGATAGAACTCCAGGGTGGCATCGGCTTGCCCCTGCGGCACCCGAAAACCTACGTGATGCAGCCCCACGACTTTGACTGACATAGCGTCTTCCTTAAGCGTTGTGCGCGGCCAGGCGGCCCCGCGTTGATCAAGTGCGGCATCCGGGCATCCGATGCCGACTGGCCGCAGTATAGTACGTAAACCGTACTATCTGTAAACCGTATTTTATGTGATGCGTATAATCCGTCTTCACACACGGTCCATATCGCCTGCCCAGGCCTTTCGTCATGAAGCAACGCAACGCCGCATCCGATCGCACCGCCTCCCGCGAAGACGACATCGACCAGGACCTTGCGCTCGCTATGCAGCCGCACCTCGCCCTGATGAAGAAGACTGCGCGGCGCGGCACCCATCAGGGCCGCGCCGGGATTGGCATGCTGTTGCTGTGGCTGTCCGACGACATCGGCCCGCGTGTTGATGCCTCCCTGGCCGCGCTGGGCCTGTCGGAAAACAAGCTTGATGTGCTGATGTTTTTTGGCCTGGCCGAGCGGGGGCTGATCGACAGCAAGGAAGTCACGCCGTCGGCCATGGCGGACTACTTCGGCATCACGCGCTCAACCGTCACGGGCGTGCTGGATTGGCTGGAGAAGCGCGGCCTGCTGCAGCGTGCACTGAGCACAGAAGACCGGCGCAGCTTTTCCCTCACCCTGACTGATGCGGGCCGAGCCCTGCTCGCCCAGGCCCTGCCCACGTTCTGGGACACCTGCGAAGCGCTCGTCGCCTGCCTGGACGAAACCGAATGCGCCGCGCTCCAGCGCATCCTCGCCAAGCTGTGGAAGCAGCTACGGCGCCAGACCTGAACGGCCTACCCCTTCGCCGCTTTGACATTGGGCGGGCGGCTGACTATCACGCGTCTATAAGACGTCGGTCGCCAGCCCCACCAAGATGCGCGGGGCGCACCACCGCAAGCCGCCGCCGGCAGCACAATCGGATCGCGGTCGCACCGCAAATCACACCAGAAGCACAAGCGAACGAGTGACACAGTCACCGCAAGGGGGCCAACGTGATATCGGAAACGCTGGACATGCAGCGAGGCCTGTTGTTGAGCCTCTCTCCGGGACGCCGGACGTATTGGATGGCGCAGGCGGTGGCCTTGCTGTCGCTCGTGGTGCTGATGTCGGCCGTGCCGTTCGCCAAGGTGCAGTTGGCGCAACTTCCGTCGTTCGTGCCGATTTACGAGTCGGCCCTCATCCTCAATGACCTGATTACCGCGGCGCTGCTCTTCGGGCAATTCGCCATCACACGGTCGCGCGCAATGCTGGCGCTCGCCAGCGGCTACCTCTTCACGGCCGCCACGGCGGTGGGGCATCTGCTGTCATTTCCGGGCCTGTTCGCATCCGGCGGCCTGTTGGGCGCCGGGCCGCAGAGCACCGCCTGGATCTACATGTTCTGGCACGCGGGCTTTCCGTTGTTTGTCATCGCTTACGCCGTGCTCAAGGCCCAGGAAGAGCGCGAGCCTGACCGCTTCCCCGCCCACACGCTGACGCGGCAAACGGCACTGGGCACCGTGGCGGCCGTGCTGGGCGCAGCGGCCGCGTGCGTGGCACTGGCCACCGCCGGCGAACACCTGCTGCCCACCATCATGGCGGCCAACCGCTACACGCCCGTCATGGGGTTCGTGGCCGGCAGCACATGGTGCTTTTGCATGGTCGCGCTGGTCGTGCTCTGGCGCAGCCGCCCGCACCTGACGCTCGACATCTGGCTGATGGTCGTGCTGTGCGTGTGGATCTGCGATGTCGCGCTCAGCACCGTATTCAACGGCGGGCGGTATGACCTCGGCTTCTATGCCGGCCGCGTGTTCGGGTTGTTGGGGGCGAGCTTTGTACTGCTGCTGTTGTTGATCGAGAACACGGTGCTGCATTCCCGGCTGGCTGCGGCGCGGGCCGAACTCAAGCGGCTGGCCGCGAGCAATGTGGGGGATCGCGAAGGTTGATGCGGTGACGCGGTGATGCGGTTGCGCCGCGCTACGCCCGCCGCACTTGCGTGGCCCGGCCCGGCATCGACATCGCCGCCACCCCCGCCACCACACACGCAAGCCCGATCCACGCCGAAGAGGGCAACGATTCCCCCAGCAACACCACGCCGATCGCCACGCCAATCGGCACACGCAGATAGGCCTGCGCGGTGGTACCGATCGCACCCAGCGTCTGGATGAGCCGGAAGTAGATGGCAAAGGCCAGCGCCGTGGAGAGCCCCGCCAGCGCCACCAACGCCATCAACGAACGCGCAGAAGGCTCAAGCGCCCAAGGGTGATCAACAAGCAGGCTCGCGGGCGTGAGCACCAACGCCCCCACCAGCAACGAGCCGGTAGCCGGCGCCGCAGGATGCAGCCCCTTGAAAGACCGGCCGTAGATGGCCGCACCTGCATAGCACGCCGTGGCCGCCACGATGGCCAGTTGCGGAACAAGCTGCCCACCCAGCCCATCGAGCGCGCTCGGACCAACCACCAGACACGTGCCGACAAACCCGGCAACCACGCCGATCAGCTTGCGCAACGACACCGGCTCGTGCCGCGTGATGAGCACCGTCGCCACAAACACCATCACGGGCGACGTCGAATTCAGGATGGTCGCCAGACTCGCCCCCACCGAGCGCTCGGCCCACGCGATGAGCGTGAAGGGCACAACGCTGTTGAGCAATGCCTGCACGCCAAAGCGCATCCATACTCGCCTGTCGCGCGGCATGCGGACGTTGCGACTGCGCATCCACAGCAACAGCAACGCCGCCGCGATCAACGTTCTGGCGGCAATGAAGGTGAGCGGCGGAATGGTCTCCACGCCGATCCGGATGAAGGTATAAGACGCGCCCCACAAGGTCGACAGCGTGAGGAGCAGGGCCAGATCGGTGGCGTGGCTGGATGGGGGCGTGTCGGTGTGCGGCACGGAGTGCCCTCCTGTTTTGGCGGCTGGGGCCGCAACTGGATACGGGAGGATCGTAGCGGGGATGGGCTTTGGCCGTGCGGGAAACGGTTTGGTGTGGAGCGAAGCGTGGGTGGGAATGCGACGGAGCGCGTAGACGGCGCAGTGACACTTCAGACCTACTTCATCCGCCGCTCCGCATACCCCATGACCACCCCGCGCAACACCCCCACCATGTACTCCCGGTGCTTCTCCTCCTGCGCAGGATTGCCCCAATGCGGCACCGGATACCGCTCGCCCTGCAAGGTCACGCCCTGTGCATCCGCCACCCGCTGCCGCCATTCCTGCAGCACCTGATCGAGCTGTGCATCATCGTTCTGATACCAGGCCTGCACCACGCGGTCGCCTAGCACGCGTTGCCGCAAGCGGTCGCGCTGTTCGCGCCAGATGGCGATACGATCGATATCGACGGTGGCGGCTTGTATGTTGCCGTTCAGCTGCTGGGCAGCCAGCAGCTCGTCATGCGCCTGCATGTATGCCTGATACCGCTCGGCCAGCCGTACGGCTTCCGCCAGCGCGGTGGGTGGGAGTTTGCTTTTGAGATAGGCCGCCAACTGTTCAGCGCGGTCACCGTCGGGCTCGAGCAGGAAGGTGTTGAACACGTTGAGCAACGCGGTGTCCACAACCAGCGTTTGCTGCTCTGTGATGGCGAGCGCGGGACCATTGCCCGCTGCGGCCGACGTTGTGATCGGCGTACTTCGTGGCGCGGAGGATGTGACAACCGCGCTTGATGTGCGCGGTGCAACCGCAGCGGCGTTTTCCGGCTCAGGCACATGCGTCAAAAGCACGCCAATCGACAGGCCGATCGCCGCCGCAAAGGCCGCAGCGGCGCACAGGCTCAGGGCGTGCCTGTCGCGCAGGGTTTCAGTTCTGATTCGCATTGCCGGTGCCCGCGCCATGCAGGGCCGTGCGGCGCCGCTGCATGGCGAGGCATGTGCAGCCGATCAGAACGAACAGCTCGGCACGCTGCCCGACATCGTGAAGCTTGACGTGGTCACGCCGGTGCCCGACGGCACATCATTCGACTTGTAGAGGCCGACATTGGCGTACTGGTCACCGCTTTGCGCCGTGGCATCCAGGCTGACGTTGGCCAGGTACGCGTTGACCGGGAAGCTCGCGTTGCGGCCGTCGATCTTCGTGTATGCGCCCGACACCGATTGCGTGGAATACGCACCGTTGACCACGATGTTCGACAGCGACGGGCTGCCACCCGTGGTGCACGCGTTGTAGTTGGTGTCCATCACGATCAGGTGCTTCACGCCGGTCATGCAGGTGTTGACGTAGCTCACCTGTTTGACCGTGAGCGAGCATGGGCCCGTCTTCACGTTGATGCCGTTGTTGTTGGTGGACTGCGTGCCGCTCAGGTCATTCCCATACACGTAGTTGTTCGTGAACAGGATGTTCGACACGGTGTTCTGGTCGATGCTGCCCACGGACAGACCATGCGTGCCGTGCAGCCGCGTATTCGACACCGTCACGTTGGAGATGTCGCCCGAGTTGGTCTTGACAGCAATGCCGTCGTCACCGGCCTCGATATCGGATTGCGTGACGGTGGCGTTGGTCAGGCTGTCGATGTCGATGCCGTCTGCGTTCTTGCGCGTGGCCGGCGTGCGGATGGACACACCCCACGCGGTAAAGCCGTTGCCGCCTTCCACATACAGGTTCGGGTGCGCGGCCTGCGCCAGCGTGACGTTGTAGACGATGAAGTTGCTGATGTTGCTCGCCTGCACCAGGCGCGGCGTGCCGGAAATGATGTCGCCACGGCCATCCACCGTGCCCGGGCCCATGAGCGATGCATTGGTGCCCGTGAACGACAGGAGGTTGGCGTTGCCGCTGTAGCTGTCGTTGCCGAACAGCGTCACACCGGAATTGATGACCAGACCCGCCCCGCTGATGGACAGGCTGCCCGTGTAGAACGCGTCATTCGAGCCCGATGCGGCCAGCACCACGCTCTTGCCGGTGCCCTTGCAGTCGGTCAGTGCCTGCTGAATGACGCTGGTGTCGTCGGACGAAGACGACGGCGGCGACGCGCGCTGCGAGCTTGAATACCGCGCATTGATCGTCTTGCAGACGCCCGGATACGCCGGCTGCGTGACGGTGCGGCTATCGCCCGTGGCCAATGTCTGCGCCCCGGCGGAGCCAGCTGCCAGCAAGGATACGGTCAGGATCAACCCGACCTTGGTTTGCATGTTCATCGATGTCTCACTCCTGTCTTGGTGTTCGGCACCGCGACGGCGGCGTGTCGGTGCCACCTGGGCAGACCGCACCCTCGGCTCAAGATATATCAGATCAAATCGATTGGTATATCAACGAGGAAAGTTGAGAATTCAGCCGAGGGGCAATCCGATCTGCGTTTCGCCGCCGAAGATTTGTCCGCAATTGCGAATGCACAAAGCCGTATCGCCAGGCTGGAGGGTGACGCGGCGGCGGCGGTTACCTAAGATGCCGCCCTCTCGGCAGGTCGCTACAAGTGGTCATGCCGGGCCCGACGCTCATGCGCACCACCGCGCGCATGACCGTCAACCCCTGACCGCCAATCAGTGCAATCCACTCCCGATGTCGAAGATCAGCAGCGCGAACGGTATCCCGCCGCGGCATGACAGCCCGCTTGGCGGGCGGCTTGCAGGGCTGCCGGCGCGCGTTGCACCGTCACCCGACTGCGCACCCAGGGTGCCCGGTCCGGGTCTGGCGCAACTGCCTAAATCCCCCGCTGCACGCCAGCCCGCCGCGCCAACCCGGGTCAAAGCCTTGCGGACGCTGGAAACGCGGCAGCGCCTGCACCGCTTGCGCAAAGAACTCAGCAAGATTGACCCTCCACCGGCCTGTGCCGAAGACGCCCATGCCGACATCCTCGCGGCCATGGCGCGCGCCGGGTTGAGCGGCTGGACGTTGCCGGCGCTGTCCGACCCCACCAATGCGCGCCATGCAGATGGGTCGGTGATGGTGTCGCTGGTGTCTCACGCCATCATCTTCAACGCCAGAGGCGCGTTCCGCATCATCGATCTGCTGCCCCCCGGCAGCGTGTACTTCGAGTTGGCCGGGAACAACGATGCTGCGTTCGTCCTCCCATGCGGCTGCCCCGTCGTCGCAGCCCATTAGCGCACGACACCACGGCCTGCAGCCCGCGCATCCGGTATCTCAACAATTCTCACCTCAGGGTTATCCGCCATTTCGGTCGGCGCTCACCTTTTCGACACTCCTGCCACACCACCAATAAAACAAGGGGCGGAGACAGGTATGCACCGGAGGCAATTCGTACGGAGTTCGGTAGCACTGGGCGGCGCAATGATGCTGTCGCCCATGGCACGCGCGGCGGAAGCCGGCGTGTTCGCAGACAAGATCGTCTTTGGGCAGACGGTTGGGTTCGACAGCGTATGGGGCGGGTTGTACAAGAACTACACCAATGGCCTGCTGGCCGGCTTCGAACAGGTCAATGCCCAGGGCGGCGTGGCCGGACGCAAGCTGGTCGTCAAGCGGCTGGAAGACAACTACCTGCCAGACAAGGCCGTGGCCAACGTCAAGACGCTGGTGCAGGAAGGCGTGTTCGGGCTGGTATGCATGGGCGGCACCGGTAACACCATCGCCGCGTTGCCGCTGCTGGAGCAATACCGCCTGCCGATGGTGGGCGCCATGACCGGCGCCACCGCCGCCCGCAAAGCGAGCGCACCACTGTTCCACACGCGCGCCAGCTACGCCGACGAAGTCACGAAGATGGTCCAGCACGCCACCACCATCGGGCTCAAGCGCGTGGCCGTGGTCTACCAGGACAACCCCTTTGGCTCCGGCAATGCCGACGCCGCCAAGGCTGCAGCCAACAAGTTTGGCGCGCAGATCGTCGCGCTCATCCCGCACAACGCCAAGGGCGACGACATCGACATGGTGGTCGACAAGATTGCCGCCGCCAACCCGCAGACAACGCTGCTGTTCACCTCGCCCACCTCGGTGGCAGACATGCTGATGCGCTATCAGGCCAAGCACGGCCCCGTGCCGTTGCCGCAGCCGTGGATTCTGTCCGTCACCACGCCCAAGACCGTGTTCGAGAAGGCCGGCACGCTGGCCCATGGCGTGGCTGTCACGCAGGTCATGCCGGGCCCCAACGCGCGGACCCAGCCGCTGGTGCGCGCGTTTCGCGAGGCCAACGACAAGTTTGGCGACCACAGCAACCAGACCTACGAAGCGGTGGAGGGCTTCCTCACCGCCCGCGTCATCGTGGAGGGCCTGAAGGCCTGCGGCAGCAACCCCACGCGCGACGCGTTCATCCAGGCGCTGGAAGGCTTCGGCACACGTGACTTTGGCGGCGTGCGTGTTCATTACGACCGCAGCAACCACGCCGGGCTCGACTACGTGGACGTGACGATGATTGGCAGCAACGGCCACCTGGTCGGTTAAGCCATGCGCAACTTGTGCCCCAACGCACACCGGTGGCAACATGGCGCCATGCAACGCGCGCCCGCCACCACCCTGCAGATGATTCGCACCGCCCCGCCAACGGGACGGTAGTGTGTGGCGCCAAGCCAGCCGAACCCGCCTCCCGAGGCGGGTTTTTTGTTTCTGCCTGCCCATCACCAGAAGGACGTGAACCCGATGATCGAGATCCGCCCCGCGCAGTTTCCTGCCGACATGGCCGCCGTGCAGGCCATCTTTCGTGAATACGTGGCAAGCCCCAGCGTCAGCCTGGATTTCCAGGACTACGAAGCCGAGTTTGCTGCCCTGCCCGGCAATTACGCCGCGCCGCGCGGGCAATTGCTGCTGGCCTGGAAAGCCGATGCCGTGGTCGGTTGCGCCGCGTTTCGTGAGGTGGATGCAACCACGTGCGAGATGAAGCGCGTCTACGTCCGCCCCGCTGCACGCGGCGAGCAGCTCGGCCGCCGCCTTGTCGAGCGACTGCTGCAAGACGCCAAGGCCGCCGGCTATGCCCGCATGTGTCTGGACGTACTGCCCGAGTTCAAAGCCGCGCAGCAGCTCTACCTGTCGCTGGGCTTTACGCCCGCACCGCCGGTCACGTTCAACCCGGTGCCGGGCACGCTGTTCCTGGGTCGGACGCTGTAGCGCGCGGTTGCTAGAATCCCGAGCCGCCCTTCTCGAAGACAACCGAAACAACGCGATGACGGTATCCCTGAGCCTGGACCCGCAGTTCTTCAACCTCCTTGCCGAGAGCCACCAGCGGCTTGTCGGCGTGCCGCTGTTCGACAACGCCGCCACCCGCACCGACGCGGCCCGATGGCTTTACGAAGACGCGCCCTTCTGCCTGCTGGCACACAACACCGACGCCGACCCGTGCTTCATCTACGCGAACCGGGCCGCGCAGCGCTGCTTTGAATACGATTGGAACGGCATCACGGCGTTGCGGTCGCGTTTTTCAGCAGAGCAACCAAACCGCGAAGAACGCGCGCAATTGCTCGAATCGGTACGCACACGCGGGTTCGCCACCGGTTATCGGGGCGTGCGCATCTCGCGCTCCGGAAGACGATTCTGGATTGAGGGCGGCACCGTGTGGAACCTGATCGACAGCGACGGCGTGTACCACGGGCAAGCCGCGACCTTCCACCACTGGCATGACGTGTGATTTGCGGGGGTAAAGCGCGGCCCGGCCTCGCTGTTTTAGGCCTCGGAACCTCGCATTTGGTGTTCCAAGTCCGGCGTAAAATCCGTTCGCCAAGGAACCGCCACGACCATGCTCGCTCGCACCCTCGCAACGCTCTGCGCCATCGCGCCTCTCGCTGGGTGCGTTAGCTATCAAGACCCCCGCACGCCCGAACAGCAGAAGCTCGCGCTGCAGCGGGCCGCCAATGAACTGGCCGGCCGCTACACCATCACAGACAGCCGCAACGACGATGGTCACGGCTATACGCAAGCCTTCGTCAGCAAGCAAGACGGCTCAGACCAGCTCAGCCTGCAGATGATGGGCCCGACCACCGGCGCAATAACGCTGGCCGGCTCCGACTGCCGAGGGTGGTATGTCGAAAACCAACGCTACACCGCCATGCAGTGCGATGCGTTGACGGGCGAGGTCAACTTCTTCTCTCTGATGCGGCAAGCCAACCCAGACCCGGTGAACTCCGGCACCATGCCACCGTCGTTCGCGACGATGGTGGTTCCGGAAGGCAGCTATCTCTTCGACATTGCAGACCGCAGCGGGCGGCATCACCATTACGTGTTGACGAAGACACCACTGCAGCAGATGCCCGAAACGCCCGGTGCAATGCGGCGATGGCCGGCACCGCGCTCGTCGCAATAGGCATCGCCGGCCTGTTCCGTCATATCGCCGGGTTGGTATTCACACCACAACAACGTACGTTTCAAAGGGGTAGGAGTTGTCGAAAAAGATCATCTCTCTGGTCTTGGCCTGCGCTTGCAGCATGGGCCAAGCGGCCTTCGGACAAATCTCAATGGAAGCGCCCCTGACAGACGCGCCGCAAAGCGAAGCGCTCCAGACGGAAGTCCTTCAAGCAGCCACACCTCAAGCGGAAGCGCCCATGCCGGAAGCCCCGCAAGCGGAGGCGCCCAACCCCGTGCCCGCCCCAAGGGCGGAGCCCCTCGTCAAGGTCGAACAAAGCTATTGGGAAGCCGAAGGCCTGAGCGCCCGGATGCGCAAGGCGCGTGCGATCACGTTGTATTTGATGGACCCCGCCATGGCATCGCTCAAGGCCGTGGACGAAGCGCAACTGAAAGACGCCGGCTGCGAATACAGCACCGAAGACGCCGCGCTCGTCGCCAACTTTGCGGAATTCATCGAGCACACCAGCGTGCGCAGCAACTCGTTCGTCCTACAGTTCGAGCCTCGCGAGGCCGCCTACCTGGCGCTTGGAGGCGGCAGCGAGATGAAGCTGCTGTTTGAGAAGCCCTACCCGAATCAATCGGAAGTGCTGGGGCAGATCAATGGTCAACCGGTCACAGTCAGCAAGAGCCTGGTGGAAGGCTTGTACCGATGGGCCGCGAAGGTTGACCGCGTCCGTCGCTGCGAAAACTTTGTAGGCAAGTACCGGTAAGCCAGCGCGCCCGCCTTCAAAGCGCGTATGCCAACGGCCGCAGGTTGGCATCCAGCACAAACTGCTGGCACACGCTCGGCGCCAGCGGGCGGCTGAAGAAATACCCCTGAAAACGGTCGCACCCCAGGGCCGACAGGCGCTTGAGCTGCTGTTCGGTTTCCACGCCTTCCACCACCGTCGACAGGTTCAGCGTCCGGCTCAGGCTCGCGATGCTGCGCACGATGTGTTCATTGATGCTGCCCGCGCTCACGTCGGCCAGAGAACGATCGATCTTCACGGTGTCCAGCGGCAGCTCGCGCAGGTAGTGCAGCGACGTATGGCCCATCCCGAAATCATCGAGCGCGACTTTCACGCCAGCCTCCCGCAACTGTTTCAGGTTGCCGATGGCGTTGATGTCCGGCAGCAGCATCGTGGTTTCGGTGATCTCCAATTCAAGCTGCGTTGGTGACAACCCTTCGCGGTGCAGGATGTCGATCACGTTCCGATGGAACGCATAGTCCAGCAGCTGCCGTGGCGACAGATTGACGGCGACCACGAAATCGTCCGGCAAGACATCGCGCCACGCAGCGCGCTGCTGACACGCCAGCGACAGGATGCGTAGGCCCAGTTGATCGATCTGGTCAATGTCATCGGCCAGCGCCACGACAATGGGCGGCGCCACGCGCCCCAGCACCGGATGCTGCCAGCGCAGCAGCGCCTCTGCACCGAACACGCGCCCGGTTGTGCAATCCACCTGCGGCTGAAACTCCAGAAAGATCTGGCCTTCTTTCTTGATGGCGTCTTCCAGGTCGCTGGCCAGCGCCACCGCCATGCGGCCCTCGTCGCCGGGCAGGTCCAAACACCGCCGGCCCTTGAGGCTTACCTCGGGCGACTCGGCAATCTGCAGCAGAGAAGCCAGTACGTCCTGACTGCGCCGTGCGGACAAGACATCCGCCATGCGCACAAACGGCAGGTAGATTGCCGCGCCCACCACCAAGCCAATGAGCTGCACCACCGCGCCTGATACCGAGCCGGTGGCCGCGTAGCCGCTGAACAACGCCGGCGTGGTCCACGCCACGCTGTAGCCGGTCTTGGGCATCAGGTCAGCAACGGTGGCCGCGTAGGCGATCAGAATCTGCACCAGCGGCGTGAGCAGGAACGGAATCGCATAGACGGGGTTCAGCACCAGCGGCAGCCCGAACAGCAATGGCTCGTTCACGTTGAACAGCGCCGGCAACATGACGACGAGCGCCATCTTGCGCCCACGCAGCGTGCGCCTGGACATCAGCAGCGCCAGGATCAGGCTGAGCGTGCCGCCCGAGCCGCCCATGCGCGCGAACACCGCGAAGAAGTGGTACGTAAAGATGAACTGCGGCTGGCCACCGTTGGCAACCGCCGCCGCATTGGCCTGCGTTGCGGGCTCCAGGATGTGTTGGTGGACGGCGTACAGCGCATTCGGCCCGTGGATGCCGAACAGCCAGAGCACCTGCGCCGCGGTTTCGTAGCCCAGACCAAACAGCAGGCTGTTGGAGACTTCCGAATGCGGCACCGCCAGCAGCGCATCGAATGCCGCCATGAGCTGCGGCCCGCCCGCCCAGTCCACGACGATCTTGAGCAGCGCAAACGTCAGGATCGTCAGCATGCCGGCCGGCATGACCGACAGCACATCGCCCACCAGAAGATCGTTGCTCAGGTGGTGAGACGGAATGCGTAAACGGCGGATGCCGCACAGCTTCAGAAACAGGCTGCCGCCCAGCGACGCAACCAGCAAAGCGCCAAACAGCCCGCGCCCCAGCGAGAGCGATGCCGATGCCGATGCCGATGCCATCAAAGATGCATCCGCATCCGGCGTAATGAGCGTGAAGAAGCACGACACCACCACCACCGCCGCCACGGTCGGGTTGACCACACGATGCCCCGCGCGCTGGTTGTGCAGCTTCGCCAGCACTTCGGCAAACCCAAAGAGCGCGACCAGCGCGCCGATGCCGATTGTTCCGGCCAACACACTGTCGCAAAAGACGTCCAGCCGCGTGCCAAAGACAGTCAGCAGCGCGTGGCGCATGCCGGCGGTGGGCGGGTTGCGCAAGAGCAGCGCCAGCGCGCCCACCATGATGAGCGGCAAAGAGAGCGCCAGCCCACGCCGAATGGCAATGAAATACGGCCCGCGGTCGAAGCGCTCGGCGGCACTCAACAACCTCAGCCAGGGCGATAGCGCCTGCGTCGTCATAGGACTGGATCTTGTTCGAGGTGGATCGGCAATATCCGGGGCAGCCCGGAGTTTTGCTGATCGGGCTATGCATCGTAATCGACACAATCCCACGCGCCTGAAGCGCAACCCCTTACGCAATACGCAAAAATGCTCACCAGCCCATGGCAAGCTTTGTGCAATACCTAGGGGAAACCCGAAGTCTTGATGCGTCGCCGGCCCCCGGCGCGCACCACAACAAGGCATCGGCACCAACGTGGCGCCCAACCTGTGTACGGCGCGCCCCAGAATCTGCAACGATCTTGCTTATGTCGATTTCCCTTCGTGCGCCCCGCACTGTGAAACTACCTGCACCCCTTCTTTCCCTGCTCCGCCTCATGCGCGACCCGCATCGGCGCTATCAGCATGCGCGCTACATCCATGCCACGCGCGTCGGCTTGGGCGTGCTGCTGTCGATTGCCGTCACGTCGGGCTTCGGCTGGCCGCATGGCGAGTGGGCCACCATCTCGCTGCTGATCGTCATTGCCGGGCTGCAGCACCACGGCAACATCCGCAAACGCGCGGCCGAGCGCGCCTGGGGCACCCTGATCGGCGCGGTGGCGGGGCTGTTGATCATCGTTCAGCAGACGTGGCTCGGGCATCTGCCGCTCACGTATGCACTCACGGCCATCGCGTGCGGCATCTGCGCGTATCACGCCATCGGCAAGGGCGGCTATATCGCGCTGCTGGCCGCCATCACGCTGGTCATCGTGGTGGGGCATGGCGACAACAATCTGCTCGACGGCGCATGGCGCACGCTCAACGTGCTGGTAGGGATTGCCATTGCGCTGCTGTTCTCGTTTGCGCTGCCGCTGTATGCCACCTACTCCTGGCGCTACCGGCTGGCCGAGGCGCTGCGTGAATGCGCCCGCGCCTATGCCAACCTCGGCCAGGCCGATGAAGCCTCGGGCGAGCGCAGCAAACACCTCGGCAAGCTCAACACGCTGCTGGTGCAGTTGCGCTCGCTCATGCCGTCGGTGTCCAAAGAGATTGACGTGCCCGTGGAGCGGCTGGAGAACATCCAGCGCAGCCTGCGCATCTGCATCAGCACGCTGGAACTGCTCAATGCAACGCACGGGGCATTGGGCGCACCGAGTGCGGACGCCCTGCCCGGCGTGGGCGCCCGGCGCATCCGTGACACGCTGATCGGCATGTCGCGGGCATTGCGGTTCGGCACGGTGGCGCGCCTGGCACGACCGCGCGCGGCCGACCTGGCCGAGCTAAAGCACACGCCCGGCACACCTACCGTGGAAAGCGCGCTGGCGGAGGGTTTTGCCAACGAGATCGAGAACCTCCGGCGGCAACTGCTGGCGATTGCGCCGCAGTGGAATATTGGGTGAAGCGCGCGCGCTGTGTCTGCTGAGAGCGGCGCACGCATTGCTCAATTATTCTCAGCTACGCATGCAGGTGGGGGCCAGGTCGGTAGACTGGCGCGTAGCCATAGTTCACGAGCCTTCGTGAAAAGATGGTCGGGGAGCCTCGGGATTGACCACCTCGGGGCTTTTTTTTCGCCGGTGCGGAGCACCTTTCCATCGACCGGGCCGAGGGATGTAGTTGCACGCAGCCGATTCGCCGTGGCCACTATCCGGTCGCCGGTTGGGAGCCAGACATGTACACACCTCACTGGACCAAACGCCTCAGCCTGAGACTGCTCAGCGCTGTCACCCTTGCGCTCTCACCGGTCTGCGCGCAGCTTGCGAGCGCCGAGCCACTACACAATCGCGCCGTACCCTGCCGAATCGGCAATGACGCAGCCATCGAGGCGGACCACGCTGTCCCCACTGGCTCGCACCCGCCGCAGGTCGGCCAATTCGGCATCAGCGCGGATGCCAACGCCTACACCGTCGATACCGGTGCCGGACTGGTATTCAAGATCCGAACACGAGGGGCCAACGGCGGTGATCGCGGCAAGGGCGACATCGTCTCCTTGCTCTGGCACGGCGTGCAGTATCAAGACCCGCGTAAAGGCAGTCAGGTGAATTCCGGCTTTTCCGGCCTGTATGACGGGGACGATCGCGTCAATGTAGACGCGGCACGCGTGGGCAATGACGCCATCAAGGTTACCGTCAGCGCCGGGGCATTAACCCATGTCTACATGGCCCGCCGCGGGCACCCCAACATCTACATGGCAACGTATTTCACGGCGGAGCCCAAGCCCAACCTTGTGCGCTTTGTCGTGCGGGTGCCGCATGCACGCCTGCCCGACGGCCCGCAATGCGCCGACATCACCACCGCCGTGCGCGGTGTAGAAGCGCATGATGTTTTTGGGTTGGCCAACGGCGAAACCCGGTCCAAGCATTACTCCAACATGCGCCTGAAGGATTGGCAGTACTTTGGCGCGACCGGCCCCGGCGTGGGCATGTGGATAGTGCGTGACAACAACGAGGGCGGGTCTGGCGGCCCGTTCTACCGCAGCCTCCTCGACCAGGGCGCTGAAGACCAGGAACTGACCTACATCGTCAACTACGGCGAGAACCAGACCGAGCCCTACCGCATGGGCGTGCTCAACAGCTACGTTCTCGCCTTTACCGACGGCGAACCGCCCCGTGACGTGAGCACCCACTGGTTCAAGGATATGGACCTGCCCGGCTACGTGCCGGAAAACCAGCGCGGCTCCCTCGAAGGCCATTTCACTGGCCTGACAGAAGACGCCCCATATACCTTGGCCCTCAGTAACGCGCACGCGCAGTACTGGGGCGATGTCTCTACAAAAGACGGCCACTTTCACCTGCAAGGCATGCTGCCCGGCCAGTATCAGGCGACGCTCTACCGAAATGAGCTGCAAGTGAAACGCTTCAGCGTAGACATCCAGCCCGCCCGCACAACGCCTTGCGCGTGTGGCGGCATCGATCACGATCCGCAACACGATGCCGCGCTATGGCGCATTGGCACCTGGGATGGCAGCCCGCGCGAATTCCGCAACGGCAACCAGGTCACGGTGATGCATCCATCCGATGTTCGGATGCAGCCGTGGGGCGTGCCCCAATACATCGTTGGGCGCTCGACCCCCGCCAGCGATTTCCCTGCGTATCAGTGGAAAGCCATCAACGGCATGTTGGTGGTGCGCTTCCGGCTGGAGCCGCGTGACATGGCTGATCACCGGCTGCGCATCGGCATCACCACGGCCTTTGCCCATGCCCGCCCGAGCATCACGGTCAACCAGTGGAGCGCACCCGCGCCGCAACCCGCGGCTGAGCCGACCACCCGCAGCCTCACGGCGGGCTCCTACCGCGGCAACAACGCCACCTTTGCGTTCGACGTTCCGGCGTCGGCCTTCGTGGTTGGCGAGAATGAGCTGAAGATCAACGTCACCAGCGGTAACGCCGGAGAAGGCTTTCTCAGCCCTGGTTACGCATTCGACGCCATCGATTTGCTGAAGTAGCGGGCACCGTGACCAGCGTGCCGGCGTACATGCGTCAAGCTGCCAGCTTCACATTCGGGCCAGCGCTCTCCGACTGCGCACCCGCCGGCTGGGCCGCCAACTGATAGCCGCGCGAGTAGACGGTCTTGAGCTCGACGCCGGTCGCCGGGCCAAAGCCCAGCTTCTTGCGCAATTTGTAGATGTGCTGTTCGATCGAGCGCTCTGCAACGCTGGCGTCTGTGCCCCATACCGCAGACGCGATCTGCTGGCGTGACAGAAACGCCCCAGACGACGAGAACAACAGCCAGGCCGTAGCGAATTCGCGTGCGGTCAGACGAATGGGTACGCCATCCAATGTCGCGGTGCGGGTCAACCGACATAGACGATAGGGCCCGACCACCACCTGCGTATCGGGCGCGGCCTGCGTCGACTTGCCGGCCCCGCGCAGGATGCGGCGAACGCGCGCGCACAACTCCTCGGCGCTGAAGTGGCCGGAAATGATGTCGTCGATACCGGCGTCGAACGCGCCGAGCATCTCGTGGCGGCCGGCAAAGTCGCCAAACACCAACGTTGGTCGGCACATGTTGGGGTTGCGCTCGCGCCCCGAGAGCAACTGTCGGGCGGCCGTGCTGAACTGCTTCGCATCAATCATCAGCAACGCGAAGGCCTCGGTGTGCCCGGTGCGCATCAGGGCCAATGCGTCGTCGAATTGCACGCACGTCACGCCCTGCGCTGACAGGCAGGCCGCTACATAAGCAAAGCTGGTTGGGTTGGTGGTCAATACAGCAAATTTCATGGCAAGCCCCCCGACGGCGCGGGGTCGATCAATACGTCCACCCCGCTTGTTATGTTTCGCAAAAGCATAGCGTTCACAGTGTGTTCATCCATCGCTATGACTAGCGATGCGGCGAGGGGCCAGCCCACCATCGCCCCTGCAGCGGCGGCGCAGGTGACGCATTCGACACCACACAGCGCACAGCACACAGCACACAGCACACAGCACACAGCACACAGCACACAGCACACAGGATCGGCCCGTGACACCGTTCAGGATGCGAAATCCGTGATCACCGTCACGCCGGTGCCTTCAAACCGGTTCATGTTCGTCAATGCCTTGATCGAGGCGCTGAGGCTGATCTCCCTGCGGACCATTCGCCCGGGCTGCAGCTTGCCCGCGCGGATCATGTCCAGCATCGGGCCATAGCGATGGGCCTGCATGCCGTGGCTGCCCAGAATTTCCAACTCATGCGCAATCACCTTGCTCATGGGGACTGCGGGCGTCGTGTGATCACCCAGCATCAGGCCGACCTGCACATGCTTGCCGCGCCGGCGCAGATTGCTGATCGAGTTGAAGCACGTGGTGGGATGGCCCAGCGCATCGAGCGAAACATGCGCGCCCCCTTGCGTGATGGCCTTCACGGCCTCAACCACATCAGACTCACGCGATGCATTGACTGTGGCGACGGCCCCCACCGAACGCGCCAGCTCCAGCGCGCTGTCTGAAATGTCGATGGCCACGACATTCGCGCCGATGGCGTTGGCAATCATGATGGCCGACAGGCCCACGCCGCCGCATCCATGCACGGCAACCCATTGGCCGGCAGTGGTCTTGCCCTGGTCGACCACGGCACGAAACGCCGTCACGAAGCGGCAACCGAGGCTGGCCGCCGTGGTGAAGTCCAGGTCGTCCGGCAGGCGCACGAGGTTCAGGTCGGCATAGCCAATGCCAACGTATTCAGCAAACGAGCCCCAATGCGTAAAGCCAGGCTGGAACTGTTGTTCGCACACCTGTTGATGCCCCGCATGGCATTCAGGGCAGTGCCCACACCCGGCCACGAACGGCACCGTCACACGGTCACCCACCTTCCAGCGCGTCACATCCGCGCCCACCGCCGCAACCACGCCGGCCAGCTCGTGACCGGGCACGTGCGGAAGCTCGATATCCGCATCGTGGCCCATCCAACCGTGCCAGTCGCTGCGGCACACGCCGCTGGCCATCACCTGCACGACCACGCCATCCGTTGCCGGAGTCGGGTCAGGAACGTTCATGTGCTTCGGCACGGCGCCGAAGGCTTCGTAGACTATGGCTTTCATAATTCCAACGCAGAGCGGATGAGCGTTGCAATATAAGCCCCAGTCGCCGAAAGTATCTTTCTATTTCGAGGGCGTTTCTGGAGTCTTTCGAAGCGCCCTTTCTGATTCCGACACGCCGTGGAAAGGAGATTTCATGGAAGCACTGGACGCCATCGATCTGGGCCTTTTGGATCAACTCCAGCAGGACGGACGCGTCTCAAACGCCAAGCTGGCGGAGCGCTTTTCCTTGAGTGAAGCGTCATGCTGGCGGCGGCTCAAGCGCCTGGATGATGCCGGCCTCATCGAGGGCTATCACGCCGCGCTCGACCGCCGCAAGCTCGGGCTCGGCGTGATGGTGTACGTGCAGATCATGTGCACCCAACACACCGAAGAGGTCACAGCGGAGTTCGAACGGCTCATCCTCGCCAGCCCCAACATCCTGGCCTGCGACAACACCACGGGCGAAGCCGACTACCTGCTCCAGGTGGTCGCCAATGATCTGGACGACTACAGCCGCTTCGTAGAAAAAGTCCTGAGAAAGCTGCCCGGTGTGTTTGGCATACGCTCGAACATCTCGCTTCGTCAGGTGAAGTCGACCAAGCGGTTGCCGATTGTTTGAGGCGGCCCAGACGGCCACACATCGCCGAACAACCGCGCGCCTCATCCCTGGCAATGCCTGCATCGTCGCCCCCGGCGCCGGATCGGTATTCAAGATCCGAACGCCAGGGGCCAACGGCGGTGATCACGGCGCGGAGCAACGCGGCACGCAGAACGGCATCACACCACGGTGTCCTCTTCGGTCTCGTCATTGGACGGCGCCGGCACTTCCGCAACCGGCGGTTCCGCCATCGCGCTGTCCTCACCCACCTCCTGCGAATCATCTTGCCCAGCAGGCGACTGCGACGGGTCTTCCAGGCGCGCCTTCAGGCCGGCCAGGTAGTTCTCGGCATGGTCCTGCGCCTCTGACACACCCAGGTTGATGCCCGCGTTGATCGCCTTCTCGGCAACGATTTTGGTGATGCCCTCTTTCATCGCCAGCCGAACCTCCGGGCCACCAATGTTGCCGATGGCTGCAGCAGCCAGGTTCAGGCCCGCCTCTTCCAGCGCCTTCTTCACGTTGCCGCCGCTGACCATCGCATGCAGGATGTTGCAGCCTTGGGACTCGGCCTCCAGTGCCGTGGATGCCGCGTCCGCAAGCTCGCCAATGCCAGGAATGAAGCTCAGCGCCCCGACCGCCATGGACGCCCAATCCAGCAGCTTGCCTTCCACCTTGAGTGCGGCATCGATGGCGTGCATCAGGAAGCCGCCGTTGTGCTTGGGCGACTTGATCTCGGGCTGGTCGGCCGTGCCCATCAGCATGCTCGCGACGGCCATCTTGTCGGCGTCGGTCTTGGGCGTGTGGGTCTGCGGCTTCTGAACGGTCTGGTTTGCCTGCGACAGGTTGCCGTAGAACTTCTGGAAATCGCGGCCCGCGATATTGCCGGAATCCACCGTATGGCCACCGCCGAAATCAAAGAAGCCGTGGTGCGTCTTGTAACCCGTGATCGCGTTGTTCATCAGGCTGAACAACACCGGGTCTTGCAGCAGATGCGTCGCGGCCTGGCGAACGTTCGGGTCGAGCTGCTTGTTGTTGGCCATGCTCGACAGCTTGTCTCGCGTGAGATCGCCGTCGCCAAAGAACGCTGCCTGGTTGCCGTTCATCGTCTTGAGCGTGTCCAGCTCGGTTTGCGTCAGGCTCATGGATGACGACGCGGCTTGCAGGAAGTCTGCCTTCTTGACCTCGCCACCGCCGGTCAGGCGGTTCCAGGCGTCTTGATGGTCAAGGAAGTACTGCGCGGCCGCAATGACCTGCGGCGGGGTCTTGCCCGTCTTGGCGTCTCCGTCAACGATCTGCTGGAACTCGTCTTTGCCAAGACTCTTCGTCAGGTTGTCGGAATACTTGTAAAGCTCGCGCAGGGCATCGCTTTCCGACATGACAGAAGGCTGGCCATTCGCGTTGCCGTCAGACGGGACGTAGTTCTGCTCGAAGCTCTTGGCCTGTTGCTCATTGAACGCGCTGACCTGCGCGTGCTCCGCGGTAAACGCATCCAGATCATTGGCCTTGATCTTGCCGCCGCAACGGCCGTCACCTTGTGAGCCGATGGCGGTGAACAGGCGCTGGTCTTGCGCCAGCCCCTGCAGCGCCGCCTTCAGGTCGGGCGGCGTTGAAGGGTCGTTGATCTTGTCTTGAAGGCCATCCCAGCTGATCGGGCATTGGTCCTTATGCCGATCCAGCACCGACACGATCTGCACTTCCGATTGGCTGAGCGTGCCGCCGTTCCACGTTACGGTGGATTGCGGCGACTGTGCCTGTTGCGACGATGCCGCACCGGACTGCTGAGGCGCCGCATTGGGCTGCGCCACCGCAGGGCGGTTGCCATTGTTCTGGGTGACGTCGTCGTCATCGTCATCATCGTCGTCGTTGTTTTCAGACGCGAGCGACGCAGCCAGCTTGGCGCTGATGCCTTGGTAAAGGCTCAACTGCGTTTCGTCGGTTGGGCCTTGCTGACCTTGCTGGCCTGGCAAACCGTCCATGCCGGCGATGGTCGTTGCGGTATCCACGGCCGCTTCGGCCATATCGCCCCGGCTTGCGTGCTTCGCCTCGCGGCTCGCAGAGTTAGATGAAGACATGTGAACGGACATACCTGCTCCACTTGAATGTGTCGTTGCGATCTGTGGCAAAGCCGGGGTTTCATGATCACGTGCGGAGCACGCGTGCCGTTGGCCTTGTACGGATTGCGTTTAGCTTCAATCGCCCCCCGACTCAACGCACCAACGCGCCAGCGCTGACCAAGTGGGCACGTGTGGCCCGTGCGTTGCGCGGATGCCTGGAAACCCAGCGTAAGAGTGCGAAACGTCAGGAGCGGTAGCCCGCCCGAAAACACGGCGCGGCATCCGAAGTGGTGAAGCGTCGATTGCGGCTGAGAAAGGAACGCCAACGTGCTTGCAGCGATCTGCTTGTCTGCCATGCCCTTGAGCACGCTGGCGATTCGCCGTAGAAGCGGAATCTTCGCGTTGCTATTCGCGGCTCGATTTTGTCTTCGATTAACTTTTAGCTCGATATAAAAGCTAAGAGTTTCTTCGATGCATACGTGATCGACGCCGTAGGCAGCAATCACCTATCGGCCGGGGTGGCGAACGAAGGGTTCGCCTCCTTGCCTCTTGCGCGAGCCAGCGCAAAGGGTTGCGTCCAAAGCGGTGTCGCCCGTCACCGCCTGAAATGCAATGCCATGTGATCGCATGGAGAGCACAAATGAAACCCACCGGAATCACTCCAGTTTTGCTGAAGGGCAGCGTATCCGATGCCGCTCCCCTGCCGGAGACCCCACTCAAGCAAGAACACGAACCACGGCGGCGTAGTGCGCAACTGCGGGATCTGCCCTCACGCAAGAAGGCATCACAAGCGGACGGCTCCGAGGAGCCTCGTTCGCCGGTGTCCCGTACGCGCATTGTGGATGCGACACAAAGAGAGTGTGTTGCCGCCCAGATTTACAAGGCCCAGGTCATGTATCACGCCACGACCTCGCACAGCAAAGAATCCATTCAAAAGGGCGGATTCTCTGCGCATAGAAAATCAGGAGGCGCAACCGCTGAACTGATGGGTCAGGTTGCCATGTCTGAGCAGTTCAACCAGAACGCGAAGACGCACCACTACGCTTTCACCGATGTCGAGAACGCAAAGGCATTTCAGAAGAGCAATCTGAGGACTGCTGGGCCGCCTGCAATCGTGAGGTTCTTCAAGGAACACACGTCTTTTGAGCGTGACCCGGATTTTTCACTACCCGCAGCAAGAAGAACATCTGCAGACATTCCGGCGAGGCAGATCCTGAAGTCGCGCCAAAGTCCGCCCACTGCAGAGGAAGGCGAGATGATGCGTCGTGCCCTTGCGCATGAAGGGATTGAGGTCAACCAATCGGAAGCGGGTCGGCTCTTGCGAGAGGTTCAATCGGACTCCGAAGACGATTTTGCGGAGACGCAAACCGATCGGAAGAAGCCTTTCTGGCAAGAGACGCGTGAAGGGAATGTCGACCTCAGCCGTGAGGCGTTCTTCAAAAAGCGCAACGCGTGACAGCGGTCACACCAATCTTGGTTACGCGAAGCTGTATTGCCATGCGCGATTTCGCTTCGGTCCGCACGCTTTCTGGCGAACACCAGCAGGATTCCCCCGATCTTTTACGCTGCCTGTATTTGCATCAGCAACGGAAAGATCAACATGGGATGTTTTGTCTCCAAACATGCGCCGCAGCACGGCCACACCGACTACTCAGCCACCCGAACCAACACGGCCCCGAGTTCGCCGGGTTCCACCACCTCAACTCCTGCGCGGGATCGCAGCCACGGGTTGCGAGATCTGCCGCAGCGCAATAGCGCTGCAACAAGAGGGCCCGCGGCCTCGCCCCTGACCAACCGCCGTCGCGCCACCTTGCCGGGAACGAGTGGGGCAGCACAGGCCCAAAGCATCAAGGTTGGCGGCCGACACTACCAATCCATTGATTCTGTAGACGCAGCCGTCAAGACGGCACTGCTCGCAACCTATGACCCGGTGCAATCGCTCGGCCTGACGAATGACTCGCGTTTCTATCGTGTGACGGAGTCCAAATGGGTCGGTCAAGGCAGTATTCGCGGCAACCCGAAGTCCATGGCTTCAGTTCTGCATCACGAGGCAGTGGAGCCCAACCGTCATCACAACCCGGGTGTTGCGCAAACGGAGTACCTCTACAACATTGCGCACACGGTACAGCCCTACAAACCCGCTGAAATCCCGGCCAAGGATCTGGGGCATCCCACGTTGAATGTGATGTGGGGCAGCGTTGCGGCACAAGGCGCGCTGCAGTATGCGCAGCATGGTCACGCTTTGGTGGAGATGACACTGGGCGACCTTCGTAGAGCGGGCGGCGGCAAAGTCTTCTTCGACGCAATACGCTCAGACGACGAAAGGTCGATCCCCTTGATCGTCACCCTGCCAAAAGGGACAGCGGTGCCGGTCAAGGTTATCGACCCGGCATCTCTTGCGGTTTCGGACGAGGATTGACCGGCCTGGCACATAACGCTGCAGCAACGCGCCGGCTAGCCGGTCTTGGGCAATGGCTGCCCATGTACCGGCGCAACATCACCGCGTCAACCTTGATGGCAGAAGGTGTGTTGAAGATGTTTGAACTTTGCGCAACCAAACCGTTGCCGGCGCGGCACAGATGGCCACGCGCGTGGGCATTACTTCAGCGATCCGCCAGCTTCCAGCGCGGCAAGCCCGATCGCACTGCGTGACTCCACGCCAAGCTTTTTCATGATGTGCCCCACGTGGGTGCGCACCGTCCAGTAGCTCATGTTCAGGGCCAGGGCGATCTGCTTGTCTGACATGCCCTTGAGCATGAGGTGGCAGACCTCGCCTTCGCGCACGGTCACGCCAAACTGCTGCTGGAACCAGGCAGACGACCCCACGCCCCGTGCGACGAGGTGAATCCGGCAACCGAGCGCAGGGCCATCGTGCGCAGCCAGTCGCTCCACGCAAAACCCGAAGCCTTTCCATTGCCCGTGGCGTGATCCGTTGGCCGCCTCTGTCAATTGCTGATAGAGCGCGTCTCGCTCTTCCATGCACAACCCAATCATGATGGCGCGCGCCTTTGCGTTGGGCAGGGGCGGTGACTTGCCGTCGAGCATGAATGTCGGCACGTGCGCACCGGCATCAGCAGCAGCGCCGACTTCCCCCACTTCCTGGATGACGCGAAGTTGATGCGCATTCAACAGATGCGGCTTCAAGAGGCTCAGCAGCAATGTCTCGCGATCGCCGAAACGCTTGTTTGGATCGCTGGTGCTGAAGCGATAGTCCAGCAGCATCCCGTTGGCATCGGGCAGGCGCAGGCTGATGCCCGGATACGCCTTGTGCCGGCAGAGAAAATCTGTGAAGTACTCCGACTTGCCCCATTCAGAGCGGCAGATCTTCCGCTCGATCACGACGGGTTCAAAGCTGCCCGTCAGGCACTGCGCAATCGAGTCGACCCCATGGAAGTACTGCTGATACTCACTGCGCATGGCCTGGTCTCGGCCCCACAGCGCGCTTGGGCGTGTCTGATGCGTACCGTCGCGCCCCCACTGGATATGCGCCGCAAGATCGAAATGCAGCAGCGACCCCAGCTTCTCTGCCACTTCCGGACGTTCGAGAACACTGACGCTCGATGCCTGGTGCAAATGCCCGGTGATATCGAGCAGCGCCCGTAGTTCAGCTGTAGAGAGATCCATCGATCGCTTGGCCGGCATGCAGCCGGTGTTGAGTCTGAAAATCCATCGTGGTGCTCCAAGCGCGTCTATCCATACGACAGGTATATCGGCACAACGGCCGAGGCCTATAGCCGGTGTACTTCAGATCGGCCAGAACGCCTAGCGCAGTTGTGCCGTACCGGCCATCGCTATCCATAGCGATGGTTGCGGGCCGCCCGATTTTGCGATAGTGCGCCTGACGAAGGCTGGTTGCCACGGCTGCGAGCCGCCGCCTGGCCTCAAATCAAGTTGCATCGTGCTTTTCGAAGAGGAACCCGCATGCCAGCGCAAACACCACCGTCGACCAGTCCGCCAGACATATGCCGTCCTGGCCTTCCATCGACCGCCATGGTTGCGCGCTGGGACGCCGCCCCGACATCGCTGGCTGTCATCTTTCTCGACACTTCGCTCCTCAATGATTCCACCTGGCTGCCTTCAGCGGCCAAGCTGCAGCCCATGGCGCTGGAAGACGTGCAGCAGATGCTGAGCGGCGCATTGAAACCGCAGGCGGCAGCCAGCGACATGGAGGCCAGCCCATCGTCCGCCACGCTGGAGCCGAAACCCCTCACCCCGCGCCAGTGCGACATCCTGAGAGAGGTGGCCTGCGGCCGCTCCAATTCAGAGATTGCCGAACGGCTGCATATCAGCGTCGAGACCGTCAAAACGCACATGCGACAACTGCTCGTGCGAATGGGTGCGCGCAACCGCACAGAGCTGGCGACGATTTACCAACGCAGCCGCTGAGCCGGCCAAGCAGCGCCTGGCTCGCGCGACATTTCGCGTGCGGTACGTTCTGATTGGGAGCACAGCGCTGCCGTTTGATCTGGCTTGCTGGCATGGGTCATCACATGGCCGATTGCCGCATGTGACTCCGTTTGACGCTGGGCGAGCGCCCTAATGCGCGCAGATTCGTACACCCCCCGCTGCACTGCGAGTGCGCGCAACATGCGCGCACCCTTCCGGCTGCGAGGGGTTGTCCGGCAACCTTGCGATGCGCCGTTACATCAGCGCGCCAGCGTCGCAACCTCCGCGGCACTCAACGCCCCCGCCTGAACGCGGAAGCCCTGAATGCGCCCGTTGAACGATGGATGCGCCCAGTTGCGGCCCAGGAAGGTGACCTGATCGCCAACCTGCCGCGGCGACAACAGCATGTCGTCGTTCTTCCCCACCTCCGTGCCGTCTACGTAGAGGCGGCAGGTGTTGCCCTGCAGCGTGACCGCCACATGGACCCAGCGGCGAATCGGCATGGCCCACGGGGCTTCCACAACCTGCGCATCATTGAACGTCGCGCCAAAGATCATGAAACGCAGCACGCCTGAGCCGGACTGCGGCGCAATGGCCATGGCTGCATTCGCGTCCTGCCCTGCGAAGAACATGCAGCTATCCCAATGCAGCCCATTCGCGTAGGCCCAGAAAGAAATGCTGAAGTCGTCCAGGTCAGCAAACAACCCCGACGGCAACTGCAGGCCTGCCTTCTGGCCGTCGAATGCGATGGCCTTGTCGTTGACGCGCCCGTCGCCCCAGGTTGCGCCGTCCAGCAGCGTGCCCTGCACCAAGGCCGTAGTGCCGGCGGCGGTCAGCACCGCGCCGACCGTGCCGGTGCCGTTCGGGTCGTTCAGCGGCAATGACAGCCGCGTCTCTCCCGGCACGGCAATGCGCGCCACGTTGGAGCCCGTGTTCGGGGCACCGTTTCCCTGGGCGCTGATCTGATAGAACCAGATGCCGTTGGGCGGGGTATCGCTATAGGTGAGCAGATCGCTGGCCGAGACGGTGGCCAGCAGGCTGAAGGGGCCATTGGCCTGGCTGGCGCGCTTGACCGCATACGACGTCGCGCCCACGCTGCCCCACCACGACAGCACGACGCGGTTGCCGCGCAAATGCGCCGTGAGCCCAGACGGTGGCTTCATCGGCCCGGCATAGGGCGAGAGACGCTGCGTGAGCGTGGGGTACATCACGTCGTCGCTGCTGCCGCCGTAGTTCGGCTCGCACCACGTCACCATGCGCGCGACGTTGGGCGCGGCCAGCCCCATGCGATTGACGTAGTGGTTGTAGATGGGCTCCCACGCATTGCGGCGGTGCTGGAACGACTGGTTCACCTCCGTCCACGGTGCCGGGTGCGGAGCGGTGGGGTTCTGCTCGCGCGCATAGGGCATCGCATACGGCTTGCCGTTCTCGTCCAGCAGGTTCGATCGCGCCACGTACTCGGCCGCAGAAAGGAAGCGGTTGTTATAGAGCCCGTAGAGATCGTCGCCCTGGTTCCAGGCCATCTCCATCAAGTCCCCACCCAGTGACATACCCAACGTGGAGTGGCCCTGGTCGCGGCCGCTTTCTTCCCACTGCCCGAAATGGCCCGGGTGCATGTAGTACACGCCGTGCACGATCGAGCCATTGCCGAAATTGCGCAGCTTGCCGCGGTTGTTGCCCGCGTAGCAGTCGTAGGCCAGGCGGTACAGATCCGGCTTGTCGCAGAACACGCCGATGGCCATGGCGCCCGCCATCGAGGCCATGTCCCAGTTGGCATGCGAGCCGATGCGCCCGTCGCTGAGGAAGTTCGAACAGATGGGCGCGAAAACGTTGAGCAGCATGTCCTGAAAGCGCTTCAGGCTCGCGGGTGCCCAGCCGGAGTACGTGCGCAGGACTTCGCCAATCTGCGCCAACTGGTGGCCTTGGATGCCGGCCAGGATGATGAAGGTGTGGTCGTCATGGGCGGTCGAGCCCGGCGGCACCGTTCCGATCACCTTCAGGGTGCTGGCCCAAGCGTCCAGGAACTCCACTGCCTTATCGGCATAGCGGTTGTCTTGCGGGTCAGACAACTTCCAGTGCAGCACCAGAGACCACGCGCGCCAGATATCCACGTACAGGTTGTTCTTGCTGCCATCGGCCCGGTAGACAGCGGGCAGCGGGAAGGGCTTAGTGTCGAGCGTGCCGAAGCGATCGACGCCCAGCGTGTTCCACCAGTTCGTCCACGGCTGGTCACCAGCCTTGATATGCGCGCGGATGCGGGTGAAGGCGTCTTCAGTCACCAGCAGGGCCGGGTGGCGGAAGACGCCACTCTCATACGCCGACGCAGCCGTCGCAGGTGCTGGAGTGGCCGGGGCAGTCGGGGCGGTCGGGACCGTGCCGCCTGTCTTCTCTTGCGGCTGGCCTAGCCCCGCTGCGGAAGCGTCTTCGCCCCCTCCGCCGCACCCCGGCAAAAACGGCAACAAGGGGAAGAGCCCCAGACCCAATGACAGCGCTCGACGCACAGGATTAGGCACCGCGCCGACGCTGGCGCGTTCCACGGATTTTTTCATCATGTATTGACCCGACCATCTTTTTTTAATGGCGCAACCGTATGGCAGCGTGCGAAGGCGCGTCAACGCAAATGGCCAAACGGTGAGAATTTTTGAGTGTTCGGGCGTGCGGCCGGTCGAACTCCGAGAGTGCGGAACGGCTGCACATCAGCGTGGAAACCGTTAAAAGCCACATGCGCCAATCGCTTGTGCGCATGGGAGCGCGCAACCGCACTGAGTTGGCGACGATTTATCAACGCAGTCGGTAGGGGTGGTGTTTCGAACTCGCTTGGCTGCACTGAGCCCGGCCACAGACGCCTCGCTCCACCGAGCACGTCTTCCCTCTTAATCCCTGTCAGCCTGCCGGATTGCGTGCCATGACGACCCACGCGGCGCCGTTGATCATCACCGACCGCTCGCCGGGAAGGCTCGCAAAGGCGGCACGAACTGCGGCCGAGGCGCGGGCGCGAATGTCGTCGGGCTGATCAGCGAGCACCTGCGACAGCGGGCCGACTTCGAGCGTCATCTTCACTGCGTCGTCAATCGCAGCGTCCCGCGTTTCGCCCTCGCCAAATGGGACGGCCGCGTCGAAGGGCGAGATAGCGATATCGCTAAAGCCGGCCGCCATCAGGATGCGTGCAACGCGTTCCCGGTCACCGAACGAAAACGGGCCGGGTGCTTCGGGATCGGGCAGCGCGCTCGGCGGGAGGATGCCCTTGAGCGCGCCCACTGGCAGGCGCATCCAATCGTTCTCGGCCGCACCGCGCCAGCAGACGAAAGCGACCCGGCCGCCCGGCCGGAGCGCGCGTCGCATATGCGCGAACGCCGCTGTCGGATCATCGAAGAACATCACCCCGAAACGCGAGAACAGGATGTCGAACGCGCCTTCGGGCAGCGCTGCGCTACTGGCGTCGGCCACCTGAAACAGTGCCAGCGAATCCTTTGGCGCAAGCGCGCGCGCTCTGTCGATCAGCGGTTCGGATATGTCCACGCCCAGCACTTGACCCTCCGCGCCAACGCGGGATGCCAGAGCTAGAGTCGACGCGCCCGCGCCGCAGCCGATGTCCAGCACACGCTCGCCCGCTGCGGGCGCGGCGGCTTCTATCGCGGCTTGGCCGAACACCGCTACCAGAGCATCCAGCCGCGCCTGGTTGGCGACCCAACGCTCACCGCTTTGACCATTCCAGTCACCGACCTGATCCGCGCTTTGCTTTGCCATGTCATCTCCTTGACTTGACGATCCACCTTTCACAGCGCCGTTCTACGCCAACCTTTTTTTGAAGGCGACGACGCAAGGGGAGAGGGGAATCTGTGCCCTCAAACAACCATCGACTGCTGGGCGAAGATGCCCGCCATCGCGCCCTGCGAGGATGCTTGGGTGACCGATGGCAAGAAGGGCGTGGTGAGGTCGCCGGCGGCGTAGATGCCGGGCATGCTGGTTTGGCGTCGGTCGTCGACGTTGAGCACTACGCCAGTGGGCGTATCGAGCGTGGCGAGGCCCAGTGATTCATGCAGGCTTGCGGACGGCTTGTTGCGCGGATTGGCGAACAGGATGTCGACCGCGACATTGCGGCCGGTATCGAGATTGACGGTGGTGATATGGCCCTTCTTGTGCGCGATCTCGACGATCCGGCCATCGACGAGAGGGATGTTGCGGCGCGCCAGATCGGCCTGAATATCGGGCGCAATGTCACGACCATCGGCGAAGACAGTCAACTTGTCAGTCCAATCGCGGAACAGCTTGGCAGACTGATACGACTGCGGGCTGGACCAGACAAGGCCCCAATGCTGGCCGGCGACTTCAAAGCCATCGCAATAGGGGCACGGCACGATGGACGTGCCCCAGCTTTCGGCAAAGCCCGGCACATCAGGCATCTGGTCGGCGACGCCATAGCTCAGGATCACGCGGCGCGCCCTCAGGGTTTCGTGATCGTCAGTGACGACGCAGAAATCGTCGATGGCGCCAGACACGCTCTCGGCCCGGGCGTGGACGAGGCTGACAGTTGGATAGCGCGCAAGCTGCTGCCGAGCCTCGGCCAGGATATCCAGCGGCGGCTTGTGATCGTGGCCGAGCAGGCCATGCGAGTGGCCTGCAAAGCGGTTGCGTGGCCGGCCGGTATCGAGAACGGTGACTTTGCGGCGGGCACGGCCAAGCTGCAGTGCGGCGGCGAGGCCGGCAAAGCTGCCGCCGATGATGATGACGTCATTCATGGTGATGGGCTCCGTGTTGTGGATGAGGGGTGGGCCGGGGAAACCTGATCTGCACAACCGGTTGAAACCTGCCCTTGTCTTGCACATTGCGATACTGAGTGGTATCGTATTAACCAATTTCAATACTGTCAAGTACCTTAATTGTCGTGACCGAAAACAGCCAAAGCCGGCGCGGCCGGCCCGCCAACGAAGCGCTTCGCCAAACGATCGTCGACGCCGCCTGCGAACTCTTTGTGGAATTGGGTTTTCAGGCGACGACGATGGACAAGGTTGCCCAGCGGGCGAAGATATCCAAGCTGAGCATCTATCGGCACTTCGAGAACAAAGAGGCGCTGTTCAGCGCGGCCATGGTGGCCCGCTGCGATCAATTTGCACCGCAGGCCCTTTCTGAAGGCGTCGACGGTTCGGCCGAAGATCAGCTCATGGCGGTGGGCTCATCCCTGCTGCGCACGCTGTTGAGCCCGGACGTCCGCAGCGTCGAAGCCATGGTCCTGGCCGACAAGACGAATCAACAGTCGTTAAGCAAGCTTCATTACGAAGCCGCGCCTGCCCGTGTCATCGCCCACATCGAGGCCGTATTGCGTCAGCTGCACGCGAAAGGGATGCTGAACGTGCCCGATACGCACCTGTCCGCCCGCTTGTTTGCCGCACTTTTCAAAGGGTCGGATCTCTTGCTGATCGCACGCTTTGATGAGGCGAGAGCGGAAGACAACAACGAAATCGAATCCTATTGCCGGGCGGCCGTCGCCCTGTTCATCGCCGCGCACGGTGGCATCTAAAGGAGCGCTTTCACGGCCGAACTGAATCGCCCCGGCCCCAGTAGACACCTGTGAGCCTCAAACTAGAGGTTAGACAGGAGGTGCGATGAGTGCACAGAGATACACCGAAGAATTCAGGGTCGAGGCGGTCAATCAGGTCGTGGATAGA